>Ga0265296_1002289_pt1 | contig 19674 bp, 18 predicted proteins | sample MunlanPumphouse1_FD_189073 | JGI IMG/M metagenome (GOLD analysis project Ga0265296, IMG submission 189073) | Groundwater microbial communities from a municipal landfill in Southern Ontario, Canada - Pumphouse #1 | ecosystem: Environmental > Aquatic > Deep subsurface > Groundwater | place...
CACAATTTAAAAAAATATTATATCTTCTGAGTCCGGTAATGCTGGTGTCGTTTGCGACAGAAGCTATGGCACAACAAACGACAGGCCAGGTAAATACTGTTCCAGCCGTGAATCTTAGTATTCAGCAGGTTTATCAGACTTTCGTGAATGTTATGAACTGGGTTTTTAGTTTTGCCATAGTATTAGCGGTTATTTTGATTATTGTTGGCGGCGTTTCATACATGACAGCGGGAGGCGATGACACGAAATTGGGAACTGCCAAAAAACGAATTATTTGGGGATTAGTTGGCGCGGCGATAGTTATCGTTGCTTGGGGCCTAATTAGCCTCATAGCTAATTTCTTTAACGCGAACATACAGAAGCCGGGCTAGAAATAAATTTGAATTCAAATTTACTTTGATTAAAAAAACCTCTTTTAAAGAGGTTTTTTTGACGGAAAATTTTTGCGAGTAAAAGTTCGCGATTTTCGCGGGAAAAATAAAACACCAGCAAGGCAGTCTCTTTGGCGAGACGAGCGTCGGGGCCCACCCTGGGGTGAGCCCGCGGCACATTTTGCCTTTGCTGGTGTTAGTCAGTTCAGGGTCACGGTGACCGTTGTGGCCACTGGACCCCCGCGCAGCCCGATTTGGCCCGGGCTGTTCCATTTGTCGCTCCATTTTTTGGAGCGGACCGGGACGTCGTATTGAGTCCCCTTCAAATAGAACAGTCGCGCGCAGGGCTGCGAGAAGTGCGCGCTTTGGCCGGCATTGACGAAAATGCCGGTGTGAATGATTTGCCCAGGAGGCACTTGAAACGTGCCGCCAGTTTTGTCGGCCGCGTATTGCTGGACGGGCGCGCCGCCGGGCGGCGCAGGTGCGATCTCGGGGGTAAAAAATAGGAACAACGACCATAGAATAGCCGCTCCTCCGAGAACCGTCACTAGTCCGATTAATTTGGACTTAGGAAACTTCCTAAGAAGCAGAAGCCCCAAACCCATAATAATTGCGCCGAGGACTAGGAGTCGCAGGGCGAATCCTTTTTGTAGGATTTCCGTTAGAGCTCCGAAGTTAATGCTGGCGAAAAAGTCCTTGGTTTTTTGCCAGAGACCCGCGGGCACCTTTACCGTACTGAGTTTGTCTTTAATATACTCAGCGTCGGCTTTCCGCTCGGCGATTACCAATTCAAGAACAGCTCGCCCTTGTTTTTCTTCTTCGGCCGCGCTTGTAAATTGATTTTTATTATAAAGGCGCGCGGCTTCGTCGAAATGGGCCTGGGCATTGGCAGTAAGTTTTTCTTCTTTCTTTTCCGCCAGTTTGCGTTGGCCAGCCACGCCCTTTAATCCAGGTTGATTAAGAATCTCAGCGCCTTTCAAGTCAGCCGCGACTCCCCGCTCTTGCAGGGACTCGTAGGTACTTGGCCATTGGCGTTCCATGTAGCCATGGATAGCTGGGATGCCGATAGCTATGGCGCCGCCGGCCAATAACATAACAGTGGCTGTACGTTTGGCGACCGGCAAATATTGCGCCAGGGCGATAGTGATAGCCAGTGCTACCAGGCCAAGAAATATCCAGAAGTTAAGAATGCCGGCGATTTGTAAAATCACGCCGGTGACCAACGCTCCGATTATATGGCGCCAGTTGATCGCGCTTAAAAACATAATAGCTATCTCCTATTTTCGGTGATGATATCGCCGAGGATTGCTGCAGCAAACTCACGGATAAATACGCGCAGCCAAGTGCTTAATACACCCGGGTGTTCCAGTCGCGCTTCGCCATTTGCACCCGTCGGTGTAAGATCGCGGATGCCTTGGCGGATTTCCGCCATGTGGCGCCGCGTTGCCTGAATTGCCCGCTGAAGTTCATCGCGCCAGGCGATTAGCCGATATAGAGCGGCTAGCGCGAAGCAAAGTAACCATATTTTCCAGTTTGCCCAGCGCAACCAATCCCAGATACCCCAGGATGAATGCGCCTTAATTCCAGCGGCGTTGTAAATGTTTTGCGCCGTGGATGATAAGCCGTATGGTTCAGGGGTTATTCCGAATACAAAAAGATTGAAGAGAAATCCGATGCCCACGAACAATAATAACGTGTTGGCGCGGGTATTGTTATTAATCCGTAGTCGATATATATACTGCCATAACCATCTCATGGGCATTTTCTCCTTTTGTCTGCGCCAGCTTGTCTCCAAGCTGACTTGATTGTATTCAACAATCCCCCTCGTAAATGACGGGGGTCAGGTTCCGGCGGCTCCGGTGGCTTGCGCCACTTGGATGGGCCTTCAAGGTTTTCTATTTGAGTTGTCAGTGCCCCTGCTTTAACCAAAAAACTGCATTGGGGGGTAGTGAACGTTATTTCATCCGAAATATACGCACCATGGACGTCAGTCACGCCAGTTTTTTCAGTTTCACCGGTATTCTCGTTAATAATCCCAACTGGTAGATTCGCCACCGGACCGTTATCCTTGGCGAGGACGCTGACGATAAACCGATATTCCCCCTCGCTGCCAACCGCATTGGCTTCAATACGATCTGGTACAGGTTTAGCGGATTTGGCTTTAAGCGTTACTGACTGGCGCGCAGTCAACAGTTGACTGTTAACGCGCGCTTCGCCGGTTAGGACGACGGCCATGGCAGGCGACGAAAAAAACAACTCGCCTGTAGCAGTGCCCCGGCCGGGGTCGGTGGAAATGACTGTTTCCTCGCCGCCGGGAGCCTTAATCGTGATGACGCTGTCCAGCGGTTGATTCCCGTCCTTGGACTCAGCAGAGATCCGCGCCCGATATAAGTTTTGGGCTGGATCAACTTCAACGCATTCCGTAACCGTAAAGCTGATTTTAGCAGCCATCTTGCACACCTCGCGAATTCTTTTAACCCAGTCCTACGGACAAGGGTATTATTTCTTAATATATATGGTTTTCAAGGGACTTTCCATTATAATTATCTAAATCCTGAAGCTATTCAGGAGCTATTTTGGGTTAAAAGCCTTTGTTTAAGGCTTTTTAAGGTGGAAAAATCCACCCCGACCCTCCTTTGTAAAAGGAGGGAATCAAATCACCAGAATAGTGTTCCTATTATACCAGAACATAATAAAAAAGTCAAGCCATTGGCTTGCTTTTATGTTTAAACTTAATAATTAGCTTTTGATTATATCGCTTTAATTTCTATTCCTAATTTAGATTTTAATACATTTTTTATTTGCCTTACTTCTTCTTTGAGAATCACAAATTCTTGTTTAAATTCCTTTTGGGCCTTAACATAATCGTCAATTAGAGTTTGAACATTATCTATTTTCTTTCCCAGCCGTTCTTCCATGGATACCATTTCTTTTTTGAGTCCTCTGGTGTTAGTTTCTACTATTTTTACATCATTTTTTATTCCACTTAAGCGTTTTTCTAAAATACCATCAACCGCGGCAACAATAATCTTGCTGTGTTCGGACAGTTTTTTTTCTAAAATTTTTTCTACTTCTTTTTTTGTCGCAAATTGTTCTTTTGCCATATATTCAGGATACTAAATTGAAAAATTTTGTCAATTTTTTTGCGCCGAGGGGCAGAGTCAAACTCCCACGGGCTTGGTTAATTGTGGGCAAGAGAGGAGTTGAACCTCCAAGGGGTTTCCCCCACGGGCTTCTAAGGCCCGCGCGTATGCCAGTTCCGCCACTTGCCCGGAATCTTATGAAATTAGTAACTGGTAATTAGTAACTTTATTCGCGATATAAATTTTTTGTAGATTTTATCAACGAGTTTAGTTGAAATAATATTTCATTGCATTCAGTAAAAATTTGTTTTCCTATTTTTTTATTTACAAAATTCAAGTCAACTGATAATATAATGAAATTTTGGACTTCCAGCATTGAGCCTCGTGCCTGTAAATAAAATTTAATTTTGTCTTTATAATGAAATCGCCCGAATCCCTCCGCTATATTGGCTGCAATTGAGAGAGTCGCTCGCCGGAGTTGATTTATTATTCCATAAACTTCGGTTTTTGGGAATGTTTCTGTTGTTTCGTAAATTGTCTTAACTAATTTTCGGCTATTTTTCCAGACATTCAGCTCATAAAAGTTTTTAATTTTGGCATTTCCCATTTATAAAAATTACCAGTTACTAGTTATTAATTATTATTCCAGCGGATTTTGCTCTTCTTTTGGATAGAGGGCGGGAGATTTATAATTTGAAGAGAATTTGTCTTTGCGTTCCAGTTGGCCGTCTCTCCAGACTTCCTGGTATAAAACTGTTTTCATTGAGCCGTCGGGATGGGATTCCAGAATTGTCGGGCCTTTGATCTTAACTTCCCGCCCGTCGTTTGTTCCGTAGATCTCGTATGTCATTTTTGTCCCTTCAATTTTTGATTGCAGCAAGATATATCTTGAAGTGTCGTTGATAAAACGCAAGTCAGGATGCGGCGGGTAAATTGTTGAGTCAAAGCCCTGAGGGCTGTAATATTTAACTGGAAAAGCGTGCGGATACCTCTCGGTTATTTTTAGTCCGGCATAGATCGCGGCGCGGAAAATAGTTGTTGAAACCTGGCAAATCCCCCCGCCGTATTCGGGGATGGTTTTGTGATTTTTGATGACTAGCTCGGGCAAATATCCTTGTTCCGGGCCGATTTCTCCCAATAGCGTGTTAAAAGAAAATTCTTCATTGGGCGCGATTAAAATTCCGTTGAATTTCGCGGCGCCGATTTTTATATTATGTGTTCTGTTTTTTGGCGAGCCGGTGAAATTTGATTCGCCTTTGCCGATAAGGGATGTTAGTCCAAGGGTGTCAATGCTTTCAGTTGAAACTGACGGGGCTTTTACCGCAACTTCCAGCTCTATTTTTTTGTCCGAAGCGGCGCCTGCGAGGGTGTTATCGTTTTCCGTATCGCTCCATTCCGTGATTATATGATTGATTTTTTCGGCGCTTTTGCCCATATCCAGGCGAATGCCTTCCTGCGAAAGCGTAAAGGTTAAAGCTTTCCCGCCTTTTTCCGTCAGCTGCGCGTTAACCGGTTCTTGGTTTATGCCCGGGGCTATTTGAGTAAGGATATTTTTAACTTTTTGCCCGTTTAGGGAAGTTCCTAAAATTTTATTATTTTTATTTTGCTCTGGTACAGGCGTGAATTCAAGCCAATCCAGAATAGTTTGCTTGTCTATTGTCCATGATTTTTCATTGTAAACAAGAAAATATGGAGCGTTTTTGAGAATGATTTCAGCTTGTTCTTCGGCAAGATCAGTTTCATTTTCTGTGACTTCCGGCTTGTCTTCTATTAGAACCAATTCTATCGGCGCGGAATCCAGCCGGCTGGCTCGGGCGGCTAAATCTGCTTTTAGTTTTTCGCGGTCAAAAATAAGCCCTTCTGCTGATGGCGCTGTCTTCCATATTTTTTTGTAGGCATCATAGATTAGGGTTGCGTTTTTAGCGGGGTTCTCATAAAGCGCGAATTCCTTTTGGGCAAAATCGTTAAAGTTTTTTTCGTCCAAAAAATACGCGGGTGGAACAGCCGGATTTGATAGTGGTGTGATCGCGGCTGCTTGCTTGGCTAGTCCGAGAAGGATATTTTTGCCCCGGCCGAAATTATAGGCATTGTTTATTGTTTCGTCTAAATCAAGGGAAATGCCGATTTCTTCCGGGAAGGCGTTGAATTCTTGGTTTTTGTATTGAAAGGTTATTTTTTGTTTTTGCCAGGCGTTAAAGCGTTTTTCCATGCTTTCTTTTGCCGTGTCTGAGCTAATTCCTCCGATTTTAAAATCGGCTATTCGGACGCCGAATGCGATTTTATTTAAATTCAAAATTTCCAGTGTTAAAAAACCCGCGAAAACCGCGATAAAAAAAACTAGAAAAATAAACAAAATTTTTCGCGAGAGTTTGGCTTGCATAAGAAAATACTATCATAATTTTAAAAAATTTCAAATAAATTCTCAATGTTTTGAGAACGGTTCTCGCGAATTTCACGAGAACCGTTCTCAGCAGATTGACGCAAAACAAACAAAAAAGCCGGGCGTTTCGCGCCCGGGAGAAGCTGTAAAATTAGAGGAATTTCAAGATTACTGTTTGAAAGTCTCTCGGCGCTTTTTGATATCTTTTTTCCATTTCGCCGGCTGTATTGAGCGGTTTAAGGAGCTGCTTATACTTGTTTATAGCTATTTCTGCAAGGTCGCAGCAGTAGCGCCCGCCAAGAGTTTCCAGGCCTTCTGGCGTATCCAGGGCATTAATAATTACCCGGAATCTTTTTAACAGATTCTCGCAAAGCCAGTCTGGAAGCAGGCTTTTGAGAAAGTAGTGTTCCGTGATTTTATTGATCGGCATCCGGGGGATAAGGGGATTTATTATTTCCGCGTACCTTGCCCTGAGCAAATCAGCGATCTCTTTTTGCTCGCAATTAAAGAATTTATAGAGCAAACGGCCGATTTCTTTTGTGTCGCTGGTTTTTTGAATCCGCGCTTTCAGAATCCAGGTTATTTCTTCTTTTGTTTTATTCGGGCATTTCCAGGCTTCTTCGCAGAGCCATTCAAGAGGATAATCCGCATGTGTTTTGCGCAATTTTTTTAAATAAGCCGCAAGAGCGATTTTTTGCAGGTCATTCGGACAATCTTTTTCGTTTGCGCGCCATCTCGCGGTTTCAGGGCTGGAAGATTCCATTAGTCGCTTGTAGCGTTTTTGGATGGGAATGCGGGAATCAGGGTCGCGTTTATGCCAATCTTCCAGCGTTTTTACATCGGTTTCGTAGCTTATCCTTTCCATGAAAAATCGCTGTTCTTGTTTTCTTTTGAGAGGCCAGAGAGGCTCTTGGCATTTATGGGGAATAGCGTCCCAGATTTCGTCCAGTTCTTTTTGGTTCATCTTAGGAATGAGTCGGGTAAGAACTTTGACGAACCGCGGTTGGATGAGAGAAATTTTAGTGTCATTATAGCTGCGGAAAAATGTTTTTAAATTTTCCGCGGTTGTGAACATTTCATCCGGCAGAGCCTCAATTAATGCTTGGTAGCTTTTTTGCAGGATTTTTTGCGCGTCTGGCGGTATTATCCAGGAGACCATAAATTGTTCCAGCTCTTCGCGGGTAAATCTCCACGAATTTATTGCCACGATTTCTCTGGCTCTTTCCTGGATTATCCCAATCGGCCAATCGCTATAGTTTTTTTGGAGAGCAAAAAGAGTCTGAATTTCCCTTAATTCCTCCCAGCGTTTTTGCCAGAATTTTTCAATTTCCGCGGGGTTGAGATTGTGGTTTTTGACAATCTTTTTTTCTTTGTCCGGGCCGGCGGAATGAGTATTACAGGACGCGGTCGCGGTTTTTTTGTAAACTTTTTTATTTGCCCATTCGCGTATTACATTAAGGATTTTTTTTGCAAACATGTTTTTCTCCGTATGAAATTGAGCAGGATTTATCCCTTTCGGCCTGTCGTTATTGGTTTAGAAGTTTCCGCAGGGCTTCAAGAATCGGCCATGCGCGGTAGTAAAGATAGTCTCCCCAGCCCACGTAATGGAAATGATTACCACAGGGGCGCATTGCTTGGATGGTAAATTCGTTGTATCCATTGAGAGACAAAAATAAATCATGTTTTTGTCCCCTTAAACGATCACTGAAATGGTTTTCTTCTTGCTTTATCAGTAAAAGGCAATCCATCTCGTATCTGTTTCCCCCGCAGTTATTGGCATCTGAGACGCAGTTAATTTTTGACGGAAGTTCAATTCCTTTTGCCCTTACTTCTTTTAGCAACTGCTGGATGGCGTGATGTGTTGCGTTGTAGAAGCAGTTAAACTGTCCTCCTCCGCGCAAATCTTGCATATCGCGCAAAGAAAGCAAAAGAAGAATTGATCTTTCTTCACCGTTTTTGATTTTCTTGGTGAGGATGCTGATTTCCGCTGGACCGTAAAATTTATCACTGCCCGGCTCAATATCCATAGCTTTCTCCTTTTAAATTATAAAAGTTCTTTCCGGTTTTGCGGGGAATAGTAGAATAAATATTTTAAATTGTCAATTATATTTAAAACAAAATATTGACTGATTTTTAATAATAGTATAAATTATTAATAATTATACTTAAATTTAAAAACATGCTGGAAAATATAGACAAAAAAATCCTTTATTCGCTGGATGGCGATTCCGCGAAAAGCCTGACTAAAATAAGCAAGGAGATTGGAATCAGCCCGCAATTGGTAAAATATCATTTAAATAAGCTGGAAAAAGAGGGAATAATCCTCGCTTATTGGCCTATGGTTGAGTTTAGGAAATTGGGATATTCTAATGCCTCTTATTTCTTAAAATTAAAAAACCTTTCAGATGAAGCGGAAAAAGAAATGATAAAATATTTGAGAAAAATAAACGACTTTAATATTGCCATGCGAGGCGACGGATATTGGGATTTGCATATAACTATTTCCACCCGCAATATTTTTCGTTCAGTGGAGGTTTTTAACAGATTCTATGACAAGTTCCATAAAAATATTTTAAGTTATGATACCGCCATATCTGTTGGTTTTTATCAATTCCGGAGGGAATATCTTAACCTCGGCAAAAAAGCGGATGCGCAAGAGCGCATGGCCCTGACCGGCGCGGATGTTGAATTCAGGCAATATTCCAGGATTTTTCTGAAATTAATTGAAGCGTTAAACCGCGATTGCCGGCAATCATTTTCTGACTTGGCAAAGGATATGAAAATTTCGCGGGACAGGGCGGTTTATTATTTTAAGAAAGTTAAAAAAGAAAAAATTATCCAAAGCAATGCTTTCTTGCTGGACCACGAAAAAATAGGATATCCCCGTTACCGCGTTCTTTTGCAATTAAGGGACTTCACTTCGGAAAAATATGCTGATTTCTTTTTATTTTGCCGGAAAGATCCGAATATTATTCATTTTTTGCGGCTTTTCGGCAATTGGCAGGCATTGATTGATGTTGAAATGGAAAGCCCGGAAAAATTGCGGAAGTTATTTCGTGAAATAACGCGGCGTTACAGTGACTTTGTTTTGCGCCTGGAAAGCACACGTGTTTATAAAATTGACAAATTTAGGGATATTCCCATGAAGATAGCGAGTTAGCATAGTGGTGTTAGGGGAAATGCGACAATAAAACATGCCAAACAAAAAATCCGCCTTATGACGGGTTTTTTGTTTATAATTATTTAAAAAAAAGTTTTTAACTTAATATTCTAGCCTGACACCGAGCTTATCCGCAATTTGCATAATCCATTTTTCATGCCGGTCAACTTTGTGCGATAAAGCAACCATTTCCTGGAAATAGGCATCGGCTTTGCTAATGTATGATTCTACGGCGCCTTGAAGATTAGAGAAATCATTTTTGAGTTCTCCAAGATCTTTTTTTGTCGCTACTTCATCTCGCGTCGCGAATACCTCAATGAGTTTTTGAATATCTTGATCTGTAAGCATATTTTTGATTTATGATGACATCATATCAATTATTCTAATTTTATGTCAAGGAAAAATTGTACTGGTTTATTATAAAAATTTAATGTTACGAGAACCGTTCTCGGTGAATTGAATTTAATCCCCAATTGGCAATTTTTGCTTTCAGGGTTTTGTGGTATGATTACATTAACTTTGGTAATCTGTATTTGCGTAAATTAGCGTATTAGTTGGCGCATTTTGGCTTCTATGGTTTTTGTAGAAGCCACTTAACGCAAAGATTACGCTAAAAAAACGCTACTCAAGAAGATGATTCAAGATGAACAAAAAAATATAAACGCGGAGAATCCTTTGGTGAATGCCGGTGAACAGCCGGTTGATTCAGGCGCTGATCACGCGGCGGAAGTTGAAAAACTGAAGCTGCGGCTGGCTGAAGCGGAAGCCAGGATGGCGGCAAGCCAGACAGAACAAAGTACGGAACAGGAAATTATTCCCGCGCAAACACAAGAAGGCGGTGGCGGCAGGGAGGCGCAAAACTCTTTTTCAGCGCCTGCTCCACCGGCGCCAGTTCAGTCTTCCGCCCAGCAAGGGCTGGTTTTGGATTCTCAAAACCAGGTTAACACTCTTTGCGAGCTGGCTTTCCAAAAGGGGCTTGAAGAAGCGATAAAAGCGGCCAGAAGCTTGAATGACCCTTATATCTTAGACGAATTCCATGACACGCTGGTGGATAAGTTTTATAAGCAATTGGTGGAACGTAAGAAGATTGAGGAAGTTTAAAAAAATTTCTAATTGATCTAATTAACCTAATTATTCTAACCAATGTCTAATGACTAATTTTTAAATATCAAAAAATGTTTTATGGATTAGACATTTATTGATTGGGATTTTTTTAGGTGAATTAGAATAATTAGGATAATTAGAAATTTCAATGGACTTTAGCCCTATTTTCTTATTTATTTTTCTTTTGTTCGCGGTAATTGTAATTCTTTTGCCTTTTTTGGTTTTTTTGAGATTAAAAAGGGCTAAAGCCGACATCAACAGAGCTCTTAACGCGAGCTTATTTTTGGTTTCTCTGCCAAGAAAGCCTAAAGCCAAAGACGAACGGGAAGCGCCCAAGAATAGAAAAGAGATTATTTCCGTTATGGAGCAGCTTTATTCCAGCGCGGCTCATTTGGTTGAGAAAGATTCATCATTTTTAAAGGGAAAGCAATCTTTGGTTTTTGAACTGGCGATTCCCCATTCGGGCGAGGAAATTTCTTTTTATGTTTCTTCTCCCCGGCGGTGGGCGGAGATGGTGGAAAAACAAATCCATGGCTTTTATCCAGACGCGAGAATAGATAAAGTTAAGGATTATAATATTTTTGGCTCCAATAGCGTTGTAAAGGCGTCTTATTTGAAGCTGGTTAAAGACAACTGGCTTCCTTTTAAAACTTATCAGAATCTTGAAGCTGATCCCTTGAATGAAATAGCAACTGCCCTCTCCAAGGCTCAGCCGGGAAAGGATGGTGCCGCGTTTCAGATATTAATCCGTCCGGCCAGGAAAACCTGGCGCTTGAAGGGTTTGCGTATTGCCAGGAAAATGATGAGGGAAAATAAGGTTTATTCCGCTGCCAGAGACGAGGTAGTTTTTATTAGCCTGAGAAAGATAATGAATTTGTTTGAATCCATTGGCAGTTCAACTCAGAAAGAAGACGAAAAGACGCGGGCTAATAACAATCAGGCAATGAAACAATTAACGCCCATGCAAGATGAAATAATCAAGGCTTTGGAAGGCAAGGCTGGGAAAGTCGGGTTTGAAACGAATCTCCGCTTGCTTGTTTCCTCGGAAAATGAAGAAAGGGCGGAGCAGTTAATCAGCCATTTGGAAAGCGCATTCGCGCAATTTAATTCACCGGTTCTCAATAGTTTCGTGAGCCGGCGCATAGGAGGCGGGTCTTTGAGAAAAGCAATTTATAATTTTTCTTTCCGTCTTTTTGATTCCGGGCAGGCTAATGTTCTGAACGCGGAAGAATTAACCAGCTTATATCATTTCGGAGTTGCCAGTGTGGAAGCTCCAAAGATGAATTTTTTGAGGGCCAAGCTTTCTTCGCCGCCGCCTAATTTGCCTTCAGAGGGCCTTATTTTGGGAAGAAATTTATACAGGGGCATGGAAACCGTTGTCCGTTTGGGCGAAGACGATAGGCGCAGGCACTTGTATATAATAGGGCAAACCGGAACAGGTAAGTCGGCTTTTTTGCAAAATATGATTCAGCAAGATATAGAAAAAGGCCATGGTGTCGCGGTTCTGGATCCTCATGGCGATTTGATTGAAAAAATTCTCGGTTTAACGCCAAGAGAGCGGGCGGAAGACGTTATTTTATGCGATCCTTCGGATTTAGAAAGGCCGCTGGGCTTGAATATGCTTGAATATGACGCATCGCGGCCGGAGCAAAAAACTTTTATCGTCAATGAATTGATAAATATTTTTGACAAATTGTATGATCTGAAAACAACCGGCGGACCGATGTTTGAACAATACACGCGCAACGCGCTTCTGCTTTTAATGGATGATCCGGACGAACAGGCAACTTTAATGGAGGTTCCGCGCATTATGGCTGATAAGCTCTATCGCCAGCGCCTTTTGGTAAAATGCAAGAATATTATTGTTAAGGATTTTTGGGAAAAAGAAGCGGAAAAAGCCGGAGGTGAAGCGGCTTTGGCCAATATGGTTCCTTATGTGACTTCAAAATTTAATACTTTCATTGCCAATGATTATATGCGGCCTATTATTGGCCAGCCCAAGAGCAGTTTTAACTTTCGAGAAGTTTTAGACAGCGGTAAAATACTTTTGGTGAGCCTGCCTAAAGGCCGCCTGGGTGAAATTAATGCGTCTCTGCTGGGTCTTATTGTCGTTGGCAAGCTTGTTATGGCGTCTTTTGCCAGAATTGACACGCCGGAAGATTCCCGCCGAGATTTCCATCTTTATCTTGATGAGTTCCAGAATTTTACCACCGAAAGCATTGAAACCGCGCTTTCTGAGGCCAGAAAATACCGTTTGAGCCTGACCCTGGCGCATCAGTTTATTGGGCAGCTGCCGGAGGAAATCCGCGACGCGGTTTTTGGCAACGTCGGCTCTCTTGCTTCTTTCCGGATTGGCGCGGATGACGCGGAATTTATCGTTAAACAGTTTGCGCCTGTTTTTGATGAAAATGATTTGATTAATATTGATAATTATAGCGCCTATGTTAAACTTTTGATCAAAGGAGCGACTACGCAGGCGTTTAATATTACAACCTATCCGCCCGCCAGGGGCACCGCGGAAATGGCGGACAATATCAGGCAATTGTCACGCTTTAAATATGGAAAAGAAAGAGCCCTAGTTGAAGCGGATATTTATGAAAGATTAAAAAGGTGATTTACGATTTACGATTTAAGATTTAAGAATAATTAAAAATAAAATTATGAAAGAGCAAATGCAGCCAAAATTTATTTCAGAAAATGCCGCGGAACAGCAGGAAGATGAGTTAAGCCCCGAACAAAAGAGAGAGATGGCTGAAAACGCGCTAGCGGAACTGAAAGAAGGCCTTCCGGAGGGCGATGAACGGATTTTAAAACAAGGAGAACTTTCTCAAGCGGCTCAAATGTCACACTATTTGAATATGGCGAAAGCAGCAGTGGTTGCTTTCGCGAATGAGCCATATTTAACAGAAGACGAAAAGCTGATTTTGATTGGCAGAGAAAAAAATATTTTATATCTGGGACATTTTTTTGATAAAATGACTGACGGAAAATATCATTTTCAAATAAATTTCCAAGAATATTTCCAGGAAAAAATTTCACTGGCGGAAAGGCACAGATATAAATTGTCAAAATCCGGACTGAAAGTGATCAGGCGCCAGGACAAACTATAAGCTTTTTTAAATTTGTCCGCGCCTGTATTGTTGAAAACAAAAAATGACCTTTTAGGTCGTTTTTTTTGATGTTGAGTAAAATTAGTCGCAGGCGCCGCAACAATTGATTTTTAATGCCTCGCCATTTGACTAAAAAATATAACTTTAGTGAGTTTCACAGGGACTAAGTCCCTTTTAAAGGGACTTAGTCCCTAAGTTTATTTAATTTGTAAAAATATAATTCCCGCGAATATCATGATTATTCCGGCAATATTCCATGCCGATATTTGCTCGTGCCATAAAAAATAACCGACTAAAAATGCCAAGCTGTTCGTTAGCGCCGTGGTGATAAACCAGATAATAATGAATTTAGGTGATTTCGCGTAGCTCCATAAAAATAAAAACTGATAAGTCAGAATAAGCGGCGCGGCATATAGGAAACTGCTGAAAAAATTCGCCCGCAGGAAATATATGACGCCGATTTGCAGAAATGCAGCGACAACTATAGCTATAATATAAATAAGCATGACTTCATAACTCCCCCAGCCCCTCTTATCTTAAGAGGGGAGATATTTTTTTATCCAAGTTTGACTTTGATTTTTTTGGTTCTTATTTTTTCTATTTTTGGCAAGCGGATGGTTAAAACTCCGTTCTTGATGCCAGCCTCGGCTTTATCGGACTCAACGTCAACCGGCAGGATAACCGAGCGCGAGAAGGCGCCCCAATAGCATTCCTGATAATAATAATCTTCGGCTCTCACTTCCTCGTCTTTTTCTCTATAGCCTTTTATTGTCACCATGTCGTTTGAAATGGCAATATCCAGCTCTTCCGGTTTGACTCCGGCTATTGTTGATTTAATTATGATATCTGAAGGCGTTTGGTAGACATCAATAGTTAATTGCCCTTCGGTTTCCGTTGGCCAGTTTTTTTCGATTATTGGTTTTTCTGTTTCTTTGTCCATATTATTTTCTTCAGCTGTTACTTTTTTCGCGCGCGGTTTGCTTTTCACGGCATTTTTAACAGCGGGTTTTTTCATCGGCATATCATCCGGAATATTTTCTTCATGAATCTGATTTTCGTTTTCTGCTAAAATTTCATTTTGCCCCGCGGTTTCTGCCAGTTGATTTCCCCCCCCATCTTCTTCATCATCATTCGCGCCGGTTAATTTTTGGAAAAATGAAGGTTTCTTAGTCATGTTCACGCAACACGAAACATATAACATGTAACAAAAACGCAGAAAGATTCATTCGTATTTGTTACATGTTACGTGTTATATGCTATATGATTTAGATTTTGCAAATTGATAATTGTTTTTTTAGTTTTGAAAATCCGATTGACACGAAGAAACCCATTGCCGCCAATAAAGCCGCGATTAGAAATATGGCGGCGGGAAATGTTTCGCTTGAAACGATAAGATAATTATAAACTCCGTGGCAAATTATCGCAATAAGCAATCCAGGGATAATAAGTGGAAATCCCTTTTTCCCTTTAACAAAAGATTTTGCCAGAAAATAGCCGACCGTTCCCGAGGCTAAGGCGTGAAGGAAAGTCGCGCTGATAAAACGAATACTGATGGTTCCCATGGCCTGGCTCATTGTCATTAAAGGGTCTTTTAAGAGAACTATCAAATTTTCTATGGCAGCGAAACCAAGCGCGCCTATAATCAGATACATCATTATATCAAGAGGTTCGTCAAAATCAGAGTCTTTACTAATCTTTTCTTTGGTTATTTTATATTTTAAATATTCTTCAACAGCCGGGGCAAAGAGAATAACGCTGATTAAACCCCGCCAGCCCGCGTTGCTTTGATCAAGAAGCGAGGCTAACTGGTTTGCGCTAAAAACTGGATGGGTAAGCCAGACGAGGACAAATTCCAGGATTGCGGCGAGAGGCGCGATCATCATGCCCCAAGCGAAAGTTTTTAATATCTGATTTTTTGGTTCCGGATGCAGATCTTTGCGCAGATAAAAAAGCAGCCAGATTGCGCTAGGAAGGAAACCCAAAATTATGTAAAAAAGATAAGTTAAAAACAAGTTTTTAAAATCTTAAATCTAAAGTTCAAATGCCAAATAAAATCAGAAATACAAAGCTCAAAGAGTTCTGATTTTGGATTTTGAACTTGATTTGATATTTGGATTTTGTCATTGGGATTTAAAAGTGGGCCATTCTTCAACCATCAGAAATTTTTTGCTTCTGGCTGATTTTTTATCAATTAGTCCGGCAGAGATGAGTTCTTGCCAGACTCGCTCTGTGACAAACGGCATGAAAGGATGCAATAGTTTGATATTAATTTTGAGAATTTCCAAAAGGACATATTGCGCGGCCTGCCGGTTATTTTTTTCTTTTGCTGTAAGGCGCGCCTGCCCGCCGGAATCCGCTAATCGATTGAGAAGGCAGGGTTTGGCCGACTCAATGATCTTATCAGCGAATGTATGCCAGAAATAATGATAAAGTTTTTCAGCCGCGCCGTGAAATTTAAAATTGTCCATTAATTTAGACGTATCCTTGGCAAGCTTTAATGCTTGAGCTATATCTTTTTTGTCTTTGGCAGACAGAGCTGGTTTCTTTTTTTCACTATAGTCTTTTAAATTCATTAAAACAAACCTGGTTGCCTGCCAGATTTTGTTGGAGAAATTTCTGTAGCCCCGTATTTTTTCTTCGTAAATTATCGGGTCGTTGCCGGGTGTATTGCCGACAATCAGCGCCATGCGTAAGGCGTCAGAGCCATAGAGATCAATTACTCCCAGAGGATTAATAACATTGCCTTTGGACTTGCTCATTTTTTGCCGCTCTTTGTCGCGGACCAGGCCGTGTAGATAGACGGTTTTAAAAGGAGCCTTGCCGGTTGTGTAGATGCCGAGCATGATCATTCTTGCCACCCAGAAAAATAAAATATCCCAGCCGGTTTCCATGACATCAGTCGGGTAAAAATTTTTAAAATCATTTTTTTTGGTTGTCATCAAAGTGGCAAACGGCCACTGGCCCGAAGAAAACCAGGTGTCAAAAACATCGTTTGTTGATTCGTCGGGAATTTTGATGCCCCAGATAATTTGCCGCGAGATGTTCCAATCTTTTAAATTTTTCATCCAATGGAAAAAAACTTTTTCCAGGCGCTTCGGTATGAATTTGACCTCGCCTTTTTTGACTGCTTGGACCGCCATGTCCCGCAGGGATAAATTTTTGGAATCCGGCTTAGCAGTCATTTTAACAAACCATTGGTTATCCAAAAGCATTGGCTCTATGACATTCCCGCATTTATAGCAAACGGAAACATTGTGCTTATAGCCGGGGTTAGTTTTTGCCGGATCAATAAAATTTTGGCTGATTAAGTCTTGCGCGATTTTTTCCCGGGCTTCTTTTATTTTCAGGCCTTGGTACGGGCCGGTTTTTTCATTTAGCCGTCCGTATTTGTCTATGATCTGCAGCGGTCCCTGAATTTCATTTTCATGGCGCTGCCAGGTATCAAAGTCAGCCGGATCATGCGCGGGCGTTATTTTAACCGCGCCGGTTCCAAATTCCGGGTCAACCATTTCGTCCGCAATAATAGGTATCTCCCGCGGCGACAGCGGCAGGATGGCAATCTTCCCGACTAAGTTTTTGTATCTTTTATCTTTTGGATTAACCGCGATTGCCGTATCGCCAAAAATTGTTTCCGGCCGCGCGGTGGCGACAGTAATGGCTTCTTGGCCGTTAGAATTTTTTAATTTGTAATTAATATAATAAAGAGGGTCTGTCCGCTCTTCATGCTTTACTTCAACGTCTGAAAGTGATGTTTGGTGTTTGACGCACCAGTTTACCATTCTTTGGCCTTTGTAGATTAAGCCGTCTTTTTTTAACTTATTAAAAGTTTGATAGACAACCTTGATAATGTTTTTGTCCAGAGTGAATTTTTCGCGCGACCAATCACAGGAAGCCCCCAGCCGGCGCACTTGGTTTTCCATGATTTTTTTGTTTGCCAGGGTAAAGCTTAATATTTCATCATAAAGCTGCTGGGGCGGAATTTTAAACCTTGATCTTCCTTCTTTTTCCAGTTTTTTATCGTAGACAACCTGGGTTTCAAAGCCAGCGTGGTCCGCGCCTGGCAGCCATAAGGTTTTATAGCCTTTCATCCTTTTGTAGCGGGTCATAATGTCCTGCAGGGTCACAAAAACAGCGTGTCCGACATGGAGCGAGCCATTGGCATTGGGCGGCGGCATGATAATCGTGAATGATTTTTTTCGCTTGCCGGGAAGTTTGTCGGGATTAAAATAGCCAGACTTTTCCCAAAGCCGGTAGATTTTTTCTTCAACATTTTGCGGATTATATGGCTGATCGAAATCTTTCATATAGATTAACTTTATCACAAAAAATTATTTTTTCCAATTGTTTTACTGTAATTTTTGAAATAAGCAAAGGCTGGCATAATATAAAATTTTAAGCAAGTTTTTTTATTGGTGCTGAGATGATGGCATGGTTTTTATTAAATTAAAAGTTCCTAGGGGGTGGCGGCCGCGGGCAAATTGATTGAGATTTTAAGCGGTATTTGAAAGGGGGGGATGCGGCGTGTTTCGTAAACTTTTTGAATCAACCAAAAAACCGCTTAACAAAGCAGTTTTTTTGGTATTTGTAGCCCTACGGGGAGTCGAACCCCGGTTAACGGATTGAAAACCCGTTGTCCTAACCATTAGACGATAGGGCCATGAATTATTTGAATAATCTTCTATAAAGTTCCTCTTTTTTACTGTTGTTGTTTTTTAATTCAAATTCTCTTTTTCGGGCAATGGTTTTATCTGCGTATGCTTCATAATAAACCAATGAAAAAGGCCTTCTTGATTTAGTTGATTTTACTTTTCCGTTATTGTGCTGTAAAAATCTTTGTTTCAAATCGTCTGTGCAACCAACATATTTCCATTCTGCGATTTTGCTTTTTAAAACATAGACATAATACATGAGATGTTAACGGATTGTCCCCCTACGGGGGATCACCCGAAGGGTGAAAAACCCGTTGTCCTAACCATTAGACGATAGGACCATGAATAGCGATTGGTGATAAGAGGTTAGAGGTTAGTGATCAGTGTTACAAAAATATATTATCAAAAAAGTTGAAAAAAAGCAATGGACATGCTAAATTGATAATTAATAATTGATAACTAATAACTAAGAAAAATTTGTTTTAAACTCAGTTATTAATTATCAGTTATCAGTTATCCATGCTGATTCTTTCCATTGAAACATCTTGTGATGATACCGGCGTAGCATTGCTGGATATACGTGGCGGCAAAATAAAGATTGCCGCTGATTTTGTATCTTCGCAGAATGACATTCACGCGCCGTATGGCGGCGTTGTGCCTAATTTGGCAGTGAGGGCGCATTATAAAAATTTGCCTATTTTGTTGGAAAGCGTTTTGAAAAAAATTAATCCTTCTAAGATTGATTTAATCGCGGTGACAAATGGTCCGGGCCTGGAGCCTTGCTTATGGGCTGGAGTTCGTATCGCGAGGGTTTTGGCGCAAGCCATGAATAAACCGATTGTCGGAGTCAACCACCTTGAGGGGCACATAGCCGCCAATTGGCTGGCGCCAATTGACGGAATTTCCAATTTCCAATTTCCAATTTCCAAACAAATAAAAAATTCCCACCCTGCGGGTGGTCACCCGAAGGGTGAAAAATTTAAAATTAAAAATTTATTCCCGGCCATTTGTCTTATCGTTTCCGGCGGGCATACGCAGATTGTTTTGATTAAGGAAATCGGAAAATATAAAATTATCGGGCAAACAAGGGATGACGCGGCTGGCGAAGCTTTTGATAAAGTGGCAAAAATTTTAGATTTGGGTTATCCTGGAGGTCCAATAATTTCCGAGTACGCGAAAAAAGGCGAAAAAAACGCTTTTGATTTTCCACGGCCGATGATTAATTCAGGAGATTTTGATTTTAGTTTCTCGGGATTAAAAACAGCGGTGCTTTATGCCGTTAAAGACGCGTTTCATGAAAAAGATGATAACAATCCCGCGCCCGGGGCTAAAAACACTTTTAATCGCGGATTAAGGCCCAATAAGGCGATTTTAAAAGGAAAAGAGTTTGAAAAAATAAAGTTTAATATTTGCTCGTCTTTTCAGCAAGCGGCTGTGGATGTTTTAATTAGTAAAACAATCAAAGCTGCGGTAAAATATAAAGCAAAGGCGGTTATGATGTCAGGAGGCGTTTCCGCGAATAACGAACTGCGCGAGCAAATGCGAAAAGCTGTTGAAAAAAATCTGCCATCTGCTATTTGCCATTCGCCATCTGTTAGGTACTGCACGGATAACGCGGCAATGATTGGGCTGGCGGGATATTGGAAGTTTATGAGACAGGGCAAGGGAGATACGATTGAGAAGATTGTGGCGGAAGCAAACCTCAATCTATAGATTTTAAAATCCCAAATTACAAGCACCAAATCCCAAATAATTTCCAATGACCTAAATTCCAAACTCTTGGAATTTGAAATTTATTTGTTATTTGAAATTTATTA
>Ga0265296_1002290_pt1 | contig 19673 bp, 16 predicted proteins | sample MunlanPumphouse1_FD_189073 | JGI IMG/M metagenome (GOLD analysis project Ga0265296, IMG submission 189073) | Groundwater microbial communities from a municipal landfill in Southern Ontario, Canada - Pumphouse #1 | ecosystem: Environmental > Aquatic > Deep subsurface > Groundwater | place...
GGCACCGAATACACGCTCGGCTACGATACGGCCCTCAACGTCATCTGCGAGAGCGCGGAGCGGGTGGCGCACACGGCGGAATCGCACGAAACGATATTTTTCCTGGAAGTCATGGGACGGCACGCCGGATGGCTCGCTCTCCGGGGCGGGGAATCCGCGTTCGCGGACGTCATCCTGATTCCGGAGTTTACCTTCTCCATCCAGAAGCTCATATCGGTGCTCAAGGAGAGGCAGAAGGAAACCGATGATCTGAAATTGGGCTTCGAGCACCGGTACAAGATCATCGTCGTCGCCGAGGGTGCCCACATCGAGGGCGAGGAAGCGGTGCGGCGCGACAGCAAGCTCGACGAGTTCGGGCATTACAGTCTCGGCGGGGTGGGGGATTACCTCAAGAGCCTTCTCGAGCATGAGTTCAAGCACACGCGCTACACGGCGCTCGCGTACCTCCAGAGGGGTGCGCCCCCGACGCAGCGCGATCGCCAGATCGGGCGGAGATTCGGCCACAGCGCCGTGGCGCTCGTCAAGGAAGGGAAATTCGGACACATGGTGGCGGTGCAGAAATCGAAGCTCGTCGTCGTTCCGCTCAGGGAAGTGCGTAAATCCCCGCGCCTCGTCGACGTCGACAAGCTCTACGACAAGGAACGGCTCAACGTGAAGATCGAGAACCCGCTCCTCGATACTTGACTGAAGGCTTCGGGATCGGAAGCCGGATCGAAGCGCCGCGCGGCCGAGCCGGAAAATATCAGCCTCTCCTGAAGACCGCGACGATCTCCGCGTGGTACGTCGCGGGGAAGAGGTCGACGAGGTTGATCTCGTAGAGAATGTAGCCCGCCTCGATGAGCGCCTTCGCGTCCCGCGCGAAGGTCGGCGGATCGCACGAAACGAAGATGAGCTCCTGCGGTTTGATTCGGATGATTCCCTTGAGCACCGCCCTCGGAAGCCCCAAACGCGGCGGATCCACCATGATGAGGTCGTATCCGCCAAGTCTCCCGATCTCCTTCTCCGCGTTGCCGCGCCGAAACTTCGCGTTCGCGATCGAATTGAGCCGGGCGGCCGCTATCGCGTTCCGCGCCGCGCCCTGATCCTGCTCGATGCCGAACGCCTCGATCGCCATCTTCGCGAGCGGAAGGGTGAAGAATCCCGCGCCGCAGTAAAGATCGAGAAGCTTGCGGCGCACGGCGCCGGGAAGCGAAACGACGAGCTCGACGAGATCCGTGGCGAGGAAACGGTTGACCTGGAAAAAGGAGTCGTGGTTCACGGGGAACATGAGGCCGCCCGCCTCCATGAGGACCTCGGGAGGTCCCACGCGGTCGAGAAGCCCCCAGAAATGAATCGCTCCGAACCGGTCCATTCGCACGCGGACCTCGGTGAGCGGCTCGAACGATTCGGGCGGGATCTCGGCGATCGCCTTTCTCATTTCCTCCGGGAGCAGCAGGCACCCTTGCGGCGGGAAGGGAACGAGGGTGTCCGATTCCCGCATAAGGAATCCCGGGCGCCTCTCGGCGTCGACCTTGAAAATGGCGTGGTTCCGGTACCCGTAGCGCTCGGGACAGGGAATGACGCGTTTGAACTCGGTCTTGGTTTTCCCGATGCGTTCGAGGTCCTCGAGGATGCTCTCGCGCTTGACCTTTATCTCGTCCTCGTAGCCGAGGTGCTGCAGGTGACAGCCGCCGCACAGGCCGAAAACGGGGCATTCGGCCTCGCGCCGCAGGGGAGAGGGCTCGACGACGCGCTGGAGGCGGCCGAAGATCAGGTTTTTATTCTCGCGCACGGCGGTGAACTCGACCGTGTCCCCGGGCGCCGTGTACGGTATGAAAGCGGTCTTGCCCTCGATGAAGGCGAGGCCGTAACCTCCGTGAACGATTTTTTTGATTTCAGCTATCATGCCAAGAGATATAACAGTCCGCCCGCCCCGGCGAAACACATTTCTCGGAGAATGTCGCCGCATGCGGGCAACTTACCCTTTACCGGCGGGCCGCCGAAGACTATACTCGGCTGAAATTACGGGGAGTTCCGCATGAGAATCGGCATGATGATGAAGTGGAAGATCCCGCCGCCCAACGTGCGCGTGCAGAACGAAGCGCGCATCCTGATGACGGCCGGGCATAAAGTATATTTCCTCATCGAGGGGAAGTTGGGCGAGGCGCGCGAGGAGGCGATGAACGCATTGCAGGTGGTGAGAGGCGTCAGGATGGGGAGGCTTCGGGAGATCCGGCACCGATACACATTCAATTTCACCTACCGGGATCCGATCTGGACGAAGGCGATCGAACGCTTCGTGCGCGAGCACAGCATCGACGTTCTTCACGTGAACGATCTTCCCCTTCTCAAGGAAGCCATTTTCGCGGGAAAGCGGATGGGGCTCCCCGTCGTCGCGGATCTCCACGAAAACTATCCGGCGGGGCTCCAGATCCGGCATACGAATCGCCTGGAGAAAGCGACGATCTACGAGTATGGCCGCTGGGCGAGGTACGAGCGCACGGCGCTTCGCGACGTCGACGCGATCATCGTCGCGACCGAGGAGTCCCGCGACAGACTCGTGGACCTCGGTGTCGGCGAGGAGAAGATCACCGTCGTGCCGGACACGGTGGCCGTAGAGTCGGGGGACGTCCCGCTCGTCGAGCTCTACCGGAGACTCGCGACGATGAGAAAGGCTTGAGGAAGGGATATGGCGTCAAATGCGCACCCGATGACCGTCAAGCTGCTGGATCTCGTTCCCCAGTACGAGGGCATCAGGGATGAGATCAGGGCGGCGATCGACGAAGTTCTCTCGACGCAGCAGTTCATTCTCGGGAAGAAGGTCGAGGAGCTCGAGGCGGAAATCGCCCGTTACTGCGGGGTGAAGCACGCCGTCGGCGTCGCGTCGGGCACGGACGCGATTCTGCTCTCCCTCATGGCGCTCGGCGTGAAGGAGGGGGACGAGATCATCACGACGCCGTACACCTTCTTCTCGACGGCGAGCTCCATCACGCGCCTCGGCGCGAGGCCCGTGTTCGCCGATATCGATCCCCGGACATACAACGTCGATCCGGGCCGCGCATCGAAGCTCGTCACGCGCAAAACTAAGGCGATCCTCGTCGTGCATCTCTACGGCCAGATCGCCGAGATGGACGCGATCTCGGAAGCGGCCGGTCGCTCGGGGATTCCGGTCATCGAGGACGCGTGCCAATCGATCGGCGCGCGGTACAAGGGCAAGCGAGCGGGCTCGCTCGGCGCGGCAGGCTGCCTTTCCTTCTTCCCCTCGAAGAATCTCGGCGGCTTCGGCGACGGGGGAATGATCGTGACCGACGATCCGTCGTTCGCGGATACGGCGCGGATCCTCAGGGTCCACGGAGGACGCGAGAAATACTATCACGACGTCGTCGGAATCAACAGTCGCCTCGACGCCCTGCAGGCCGCCGTTCTCCTCGTGAAGTTGAAGCACGTCGACGAGTGGCACGAGGGGCGCAGATGCAACGCGGCGTACTACGACCGCGAGCTCTCGAAAGCGGCGGGCGTGACGATCCCTTACGTGGAGCCCCACAACGAGAGTGTGTACAACCAGTACGTGATCCGGGTGAAGGAGCGTGACGCGTTGCGGGAGCACCTCCGCGATCGAGGCGTCGGCTGCGACGTGTACTATCCCGTCCCGCTCCATCTCCAGAAATGCTTCGCCTTCCTCGGCGGGAAGACGGGGGATTTCCCCGAATCCGAGCGGGCGGCGCGCGAAACGCTTGCTCTTCCCGTGTACCCCGAGCTCGGGACCGCGGAGAAGGAATACGTCGTTTCGAGCGTCAGCGATTTCCTGGAGCGCCGCGCATGAAGGTCGTCTGTTTCTCGGAGATCCAGTGGCGTTACGTGAGGACGCGCAAGCAGCAGGTGCTCTCGCGCTTTCCGGCCGACTGCGAGATACTCTTTCTCTCGAGCGTCGTGAAGGGGAAGCCGAATAATTTTCGGCCCATGCGCGACGGCCGCGTCGTCCACGTGTGCGTTCCGATATTCAAGAACGTGCCCCAGACATGGCTTCGCGCCCTGCTGTCCCTGCCCCCCGTCCGTTTCGCCTGGAATGCCGTCATCCTCCTGTGGCTCGCCGCGATCTTTCTCGCGACCGGCTTCTCGGGACGCAACCGTGTCTTCTACGTATCCAATATCTACTACGCGGCGATCCTTCCGTTTCTCTCGCGTACGCTTCTCCTCTACGACTGCAACGACGATCATCTCGCGTTTCCCGATACGCCGCCGTGGGCGCGGAAGTACTTCCTCGGCCTCGCGCGGTCGGCGGATCTCGTGATCGCGGTCAGCACGAGGCTCGCCGAGATTCTCGGCGAGGCCGGAGTGAGGGACGTGCGTATCGTGGGGAACGGCGTCGACTACGAGCTGTTCCGCTCGGCCGCCGAATCGGGCGTTCCGGACGACATGAGGGGGCTTGCCCGCCCCATCATCGGATATTCGGGGGCCGTGGCCCAGTGGTTCGATTTCGAGCTGCTCGATTCTATAGCCGAATTCTTTCCGCGCTGCTCGATCGTCATGGTGGGCCCCGTGTTCGGCGCGCAGGCCGCGGAGCTCGCCGCGGTCGCGTCGCGCCGCGGCAACGTGTTCCATCTCGGGGTGAAGCCCTACGAGAAGCTCGGGAGCTACATCGCGGCGATGGACGTCTGCGTCATTCCGCTCAAGATGAACGATCTCATGCGATCCGCCGATCCGAACAAGCTCTACGAATACGCCGCGTGCGGCCGGCCGATCGTCACGATGAAGCATTCCGAGGATCTCGAGCCTCTCCGGGGAATGATTCACCTCGCCGGGTCGCGCCCCGAGTTCATCGAAGGGATCCGGCTCGCGCTCGCCTCGGGCGCGAACCAGGAGAAGCTCATAGAGTTCGCGCGGAAGCGGAGTTGGCAGGCGCGCGCGGACGAAATCGTCTCCCTCCTGCGGGAATCGATCGCGCGCAAGCGCGCGGGAATTTGAAAGGAGGATCCATGGATCGATCGGTCAGGCAGCTCGTGATCGCGCTTGCCGTCTTCGCGCTTCTCGCGGGAGGCTGCGCGAGGCGCGAGGGGACTTCCGCGCTCTTCATCCTCGAGGAGCTCGAAACGGCTTCCGCCGTGAAGGACCCCTCGACACGGGTCGAGCGTCTCTCGATCTTCATAGACAACCACCCGGAGCACCCCTACCGGTTTATCGCCTACAACCGTATGCTCGAGACGCTCGGGGCGGAGATGAAGGATGAGGCGGGGATGGCGGCGCGCCTTGCCGAAGCGCTCGCCAAGGAGACGGAGTTTCTCGCGCGAGGCGAGCTGCTTCTCGGCAACTTCATCTATCTCATGGAAAAGGACAAGTCAGCGGCGGCGGCGTTCGCCGACTCTCTCTTTCTGACCGAGCGCTCCCCGCGGCTCTTTCTCATCATGGGATATTATCTCATGGATCCGAAGGCCGATCAGGATCTCCCCGTGAAATGCTTCCTCAGATCGGCCGATTTATCGACCGGGCGGTACGAGAAGGCGCAGGCGATCGCCATGGCGGGCGCCGCGCTCGAGGAACGGGGGAAGAGGGACGAGGCGAAGCGGTATCTCGCGATGGCGGCCGGCAATCCCGAGGCGGATATGATCATGGGGAAGATACTCTGGGAGGAAGGAAAGCGCACGGAGGCCATCGACGCGTACGTCGCGTGCGCCGCGCGTATGCCGGGCGCGAGAGCCACGATGAAACTCGACAGCTTGTACGCGCTCGTCAATCCCGGCGCGAATGATCTCGACGAGACGATCATGGCGCGGCGGATCGGCGATGAGGGCCCGATGCCGGAAGGGGTATTCGTCGATCTCGACGGGAAGTCCTACGATTTCTCGAAGCTCAAGGGCACGAAGATCGTGCTCTATGCTCTGAGCCCCACCTGAATGCCCTGCGTTGCGGAGTTTCCGCAACTCGAGCGCCTCGCCCAGCGGGAAAAGGAGCTCGGCTTCAGGTTTCTCGGTCTCGAGGTCAAGGGCCTGCTCGCCAAGATGCGCGACGTCGTGAAGGAGAAGAAGACGACCTTTCCGATCCTGCTCGACGACCGCCGTCTCGCGCGCGAAGTTCTGCAGATTCCGGGAACGCCGACGACCTTCGTCGTCGACAGACAGGGGAGAATACGCGCGCGCCTTATCGGAGCGGCGGAGGATATAGACGGTATCATTGCGGAAGTGCTGAGGAGGATCTGAAGAAAAAATTCGGGGTTCCCGTCTTGTAGTTGTGGCCAAGGTGCTGTGCTGCTAGTCCTGACGGGAACCCGTTTTTGTCTCTCCCGGTCTCTTTTTTTCTGAGACCTGCATTAATATAACATGAAATTATTTTTAGTCAATAATAATTCTTCCATTTTTTAATGAATTTTTCAACCTAATAACTAATTGCTATGTATAGCGTTACCCGTGGATAGATCAGGCGTTCCCAAGATAATAGGGTAAAGCACCTATGTGTTGATAAGTGTCGGCTCATATCAAATGCGGCCCGTGCCTGCAAGGTGGTGCGCCGCCCTCAGTGGCTCGGGAATTCTGAAACGCCCGGTGCATGAGAGGACGATCGAAACGGCTTTTCTCAGGCTCACGAGGTGTCCGACCGACACATAGAGCGGTTTCGTCCGGTCGCGTGTTCTCACCACCGAGCCGATCGTCCTTCCCTTCGGATCCGTGAGGGGAGCTTCGTCGCCGCGGCTCGGCCCCGGCTCCTCGTACCGGCCGAAGAGGGGGGATTTGGCGCAGCCGATCGTGGGAATCCCGAGAACGAGCCCGAGATGGCTCGCCAGCCCGAGCCCGCGGGGATGCGCGATCCCCTGGCCGTCGCAGAGAATGCAGTCGGGCGTCCGCCGGAGAGTCCGCCACGCCTCGAGCAGAGGCGGGATTTCCCTGAACGACAGGAGACCGGGGACGTACGGAAAGGCGCAGGGCCCCTCGAAAACGCTCGAATCGACGATCTCGAAACCGGGGTATGCGAGGATGACGAGAGCCCCCCGCGCCGTGCCCTTCGAGGGGAAATGCACGTCGGCTCCCGCGACGAGCTCTATCGCGCGTCCGTCCCACGAGCGCCTCACGAGCGGGCGGAGTCTCTTCTGTATCTCGATCCCTTCCGCGGGAGAGACGTTCCAGACGTCAGGCGAGCTCAAACTCCTCCTCCGGAAACGGGACATGCACGGGAAAGCCTCGCGCGGCGAGATGAGCGGACAGCTTCTCGGACTGGTCTTCCTCCCCGTGAACGATGAAGATCTTTTTCAGACGGCCCTTGAGCGGTGCGATGTAATCGATCAGATCCTGCTGATCCGCGTGCGCGCTGAAGGCGTTCATGACGACGACCTCCGCCCTGAGCGCGTGCTCCTCCCCGAAGATCCTCACTCTTGGCTCGCGCTCGACGATCCTCCTTCCGAGGGTGTTCTTCGCGGCGTAACCGACGATGAGGATCGTGTTGGCCGGATTCTGGATGTTGTTCCGAAGATGGTGGAGTATGCGCCCCCCTTCGCACATCCCCGACGCCGAGATGATGATCATGGACCTCGGGTCTCCGTTGAGCTTCTTCGAGTCGACGACGTCGGTGACGTACCTGATCCGCTTCGTGCCGAACGGATCGTCGTTGGCGCGGATGCGCCGGAGCATCTCCTCGTCGAAGCACTCCTCATGCCGTCTGAAAACTTCGGTGATATTGACCGCGAGGGGGCTGTCGACGTATATGGGGATCTCCGGGATGCGGTTTTCCCTGATGAGCATGCTCAGGAAGTAGACGATCTCCTGCGTTCGTTCGAGCGCGAACGAGGGAATGATGATCTTCCCCTTGCGCTCGACGGTCGTGCGGACCGTTCTTGCGAGCGTTTCCGCGGCTTCCTCCATCGACGCATGACTCCGGCCGCCGTACGTGCTCTCGACGATCAGGTAATCGACGTCAGGCGGCGTTTCGGGATCCCTGAGGATGGGCATGTGCTTCCTGCCGAGATCGACGGCGTATGCGAGCCGCGTCGTGGTGCCGTTCTCCCGCATCTCGATGAGCGGCGTCGCCGATCCGAGCACGTGGCCGGCGTCATAGAAGGTCACCGATACGCCGTCCGCGACCTCGATCGGCACGTGGTACCGGTAGCCGCGGAAGCGCCTGAGCGCCGCCTCGGCGTCTCTGCGCGTATAGAGCGGGGAGCGGGGCGGGAGCCGCTTCTCGCGCTGGATCTTGTTGACGAATCTGATGTCCTCTTCCTGGATATGCCCGCTGTCGGGAAGCATCGCCTCGCAGAGGTCGCGGGTCGCCTCGGTCGCGTAGATTCTCCCTCGAAAGCCGCGTTTCACGAGGCTCGGGATATTGCCGCTGTGGTCGATATGCGCGTGGGAAAGGATGCATGCGCCAAGCTCGCGCGGATCGAAGGGGAAGCGGGAGTTTTTTTCGAACGATTCGTCCCGTCTTCCCTGGAACAGCCCGCAATCGATGAGGAGCTTCGAGCGGCCGAGCTCGACCATGTGCATGGAGCCCGTGACCGTTCTCGCCCCGCCGAGGAATTTCACCCGTGCGCTCAACGGCGCCTCCTTTCCTAGATGTACGCTTCGAGCGTCAGCGACAGCTTCGATCGCTTGCCGCCTCGCGAGATCTCGATCTGATAGTTCGTGCCTTCCGTCGCTTCGAAAAGCGCCATGATCTCGCGGATGCTCTTGAACCGGCCCGCGCGCACGTCCGCGATCTCGACGATGATGTCCCCGGGCCTGAAACCGGCCCTCGTGGCCGGCGAATTGGGCAGCGCCGAAACGACGACGACGCTCCCGTTCTCCTTCCGTGCCAGCTGGAGACCCGATCGATCCGGGTAGAACGCCTCTTCGAAGCGCGCGTTTTTCTCGAGGAGCACGCGCTGATTTTCGTAATCGAGCGTCACCGTGAAACGCTCGAGGATGTCGTTTCCGACGATTCCGTCCACGTTCTCGAGAACGCCGATCCCCTTCATGCTCCGCGTGATCGCGAGAACGGGCCTCGCGATCGTAAATCCCCCGAGCCCCAAGGAATCGAACCTGCACAGGGAAGCCGTTTCGTCGCCGCCGGCGCCACGGATCGCCATGGGGAGCGTCCGCCGGCCGCCGGCGATCCCGGTCCTCGCGGCGAAGCTCGCGTGGAGAATCGAGCTGTTCGCGCCCGTATCGAGGTAGAAGGAGGCCTTTGTCGTGTCGAGGGAGGCGGGGAGCGTGAATATGTTATGAACGAGAGGGGCCTCGACGATTCGTTCGCCGCCGCGCGGCGAGAAGGAATCGGGTTCGGCGAAGGTGATGATCGAGCGCGCGAAGTCTATCCGCGTGACGAAACGGCTCAGGAAATCATAGCCGAGCACGCCGCCGATCTCGATCTCGTCGAACCTTCTCAGGAGCCTCGAGACCGGGAACGTGATGGCGGTCTGCTCCGAGAGCTCGATTCCCCCGATCACGAGCCCCGGCACGCGCGTCATGTGAAAATCGGCCATCCCGCCGGCGCCCGCTCCCGGAATCGTGCCGCCGATGGGAAGCCCCATCCCGGCGGCTACGACCGAGTCGATGACGGTCATGCTCGCGCCCGAGTCGAGGAGAAAATACAGTTCCCCGTCGCGGCCGGCGATGCGCGCGGGAAGGTAGATGTGCCGGGATCGATACTCGAAGGGGAGCTCTTCCGCCGGGCCGCCGCGCGTGAACCGGTAGTCTTTCACGTCCGCCGCCGGCGGCAGGAATATCACGGGGTCCACGCCCTCGTTCGCCGCGATCGAGCGGTACCGCATCTCGATCCGCTGGGCGAGCGCCGGCATCTCCGTTTTCACGAGGAACGGGAACATGACTCCCCTCACGCGGCGGTAATCCCCGTACGTTTGAACGGTGCTTCCCTCGGGTGCCCTGATCTCCGTGCGCTCGAGGAGAAACGTCGAATCGTCAAGGAAGAGCCGGGCGCTCGCGCCCCCGTCGACCCTGAGCGCGAGAACTTCGCACGGAGAGCCGTTCGCCGTGTCCCTTCCGGCCGCTTCGAACACGAAGCCGGTTCCCTCGAAGAGGTAGTCCCAGCTTTCAAGAAGGCACATCGTCTTCTCGTACTCGAGCGACGAGCGATCGCGCTTGATCTGAAGCTTGCCGTTCGGATCGATCATCCAGATGCGCTCGCCGTCGTATCCCTGCCGGATCTTGAAGAACCCGAGCGCTATCTCGCTGTACGAAAGGCACGGCCGGAGACTCCAGGACTGCACGGTGCCTTTGAGTCCGGTCCCCATGATCTCGATTTCCGCGGACGAAACGAGGGATATGATCGCGCCGACCGCCTGGGCTCCGCCGAGCGCCTCGAGGTGTCTTGCGAGAAGCGCCCCGGCTTCTCCGTCCATTGCGGCAGCGGCGGGGGGAGATGCGGCGAGCATCAACGCCGCCAGGATTGAGATGAGTGAGTTTCTCATGGCATTCTCCCGTCAACGAGCGGTCTCATGATAGCGCGGCGGGGGGTTGGAACGGTAGATATTCATAGACTATTTCCAGGCTTTATGGTACAGCATTGCAAGGACTCAGAATTATTCTTACATATCAATCGGAGGGCAAGTCCTCGTAACCTATTATCAAGGAGGGGAATGCAATGAGAGCATTGCGAATCGGCATTCTTGCCGGCTTGGTTGTTCTTCTCGCCTCGAGCAGCGGGCTTTTGGCGAATCCGGATCCGTGTCTCGTCGTTTATCCCGACGCTCCGTGCACCTATCACTATGATCCGGCCGAATACTACACTGTAGGACCTGGTGATCCTCTCTACGATCCCTTGTACGACCGGGGGGGATGGGTGCTGCTCGAGACCGCCACGAACAAGGTCGACCTGAGCATTTACCAGGCGCCGCACATCACCGGCTTCGTCGCTACGTACAACGGGGACGAGGGATACTTCTTCGGCGGAACGACCTTCTCTCTCATAATCGACGGTTTTTCGAATCAGCCGACGACCTATTCGGATGTTCTCGTGATCTTCGACGGAGTCGTTCCCACGGGCTGCGTCCCCTCACTTTCCGTCGACGGGATGCCGGTCACGGGAGACATGTACCACGCGGGCGACCTCGTCGTCTCGACACCGACGCCGGACGGAAACAACTACTCGGATACGAAGACGGTTTTGATCGACTGGCGCGGATGCTACGGCGTCCGTATCTGGGCGTTCGCCGACGCCGATCACGACCACGAGCGCGACGGCGGCGAATGCTTCACCGCCTTTTCGCACGACCTCACGATTCCCGTGCGCGAGACGACGTGGGGCGCCATAAAGGATCTGTACCGGTAGGGATTTTGCCCCGTGACGCCGGGCGCGGCGCGCGGGGCCGATATGCGAGCGATTGCGAGAGAATGACTCAGGTGCCGCTCAGAGTCATTCTCACTATTTTTATGGTGGGAGCGGCGATCTGATCTCCTGAGAGGTTTCCCGTTCGGCACCATCGCCTCATGAGCGCGCAACCTTCGTATTCGGAACAGCAAAACGGCTACGCAAGAATTGCCGCTTCTGCCCCGATGCCTTGCGTGTCTTTGCTCCGGTGGAACCGATCTCTCTCACCCGGCACTGGAGCGAACCTATCGACTCCGATGCTTACTCGATCTCATACAGGGCTTTGATACCGCTCCACGTCGATCTCTGCGTCGACACCGGGCCCGTGAAGAATGTCTTCATGACCCACGCGTGCTTGTACCCGGATGGAGTGGTCGGATCGTTCAGAATCAGCCCTCCGTGCATCGTCCACCCCGGTCCTTGTGTGAGCTCGTAGAACTTCGTGCCGTCGGTGAAAGTGCAATCGCCAATAAGCGTCGGGTCGAAGAAACCGAATGGATCGTCAGACCGCACGATGTTGCTGAGCATGCCGCGCAGCGCGATCGTTCCGTTCCGGAAGGTCGATGGTGACGTCGCGTTCGGGGGATTGATCCCGTAATTGGCGTTCTTCGCCGGGTCCTCGTAGATGACTATCTCCGCATCCGAGTAATAGTAGTCAACGCTGAACGGCCCCGGCACGATAGCGATGATCGTCGTCTGGAGATAGAACGTGTACTCGTACGCGTTGAAGTTCACCGTGAAAGGATAGGTGAATCCGATGGGCGGCTCCAGCTTCCCGACAACCGTCGTCACCGTTCCAACGTTCTCGGGAGGGGTGAAATAGCTGTAGCCGTATTTCGAGATCTGTTCCTGTTCTTGAGCTCCAATCGCCAGTGGCAAGAACACGAATCCCATACATAATACAACGAGCATTGTCCGCATAGGTGCCCCCTTTGGAAAGCGTTACACACCGGACATTCAATCTCTCACAATTATCTCGCGGACCGCCATATCGCCTCTCTCCGACCGTCGGGCGCTCGAACGCGTAAGCACGTCGCTCGAGCACCCGACAGCAAACAGCAACTTATCGGATCATGACGATTCGGCGTGTCACAATTTCATTCCCGGCCGTCAGGCGGTAGAAGTACACCCCTGAGTTGAGCCGGCGTCCGGCATTGTCCTTACCATCCCAAGCCACGGTGTTGAGGCCCGTCTGCATCTCACCGCGGATGAGCTCTCTCATATTCTGTCCGAGAACGTTATAAATCACCAGGCTCACCGGCACTTTTTGATCCAGTTCGTACGTGATGCTGGTTGCCGGGTTGAACGGGTTCGGGTAGTTGCCGACGTTGCGCAGTGTCGACGGCGCACCGTCGTTCGCACCGGGTTTCCGCGACGTGTAGGCGATCTGCTGAATGTTGAGCGGAATCACGCCGGCGGCGACCTGCTGGCTGTTGACGATCTGCTCCGCGACATTCTTTGCCAGTTCGTCATTCGAAAGGTCGCCATCGGCCATCATATTCCCGACAAACGTGATCGCCTGGCTCACCGTTGCCTTGTCGGCGCTGATGAACTGCCACGTGGCGAGCCTGTTCGATACGACGTTCAGAAGCAACGCGGCGTACTGCATCCGCGCCTTCTCGAACATCGTGCCATTCTTCACCGTGAACACATCGTTGAAATCCTCGAGCGTCACGACCGGTATGAATACCTCGAAGTACTGATCGAACCGGCCGTGGATCTGCGCGAACAGGAGCATGAGCTCGCCGGCAGGAACCTGCACGCCCTTCTGCTTGCCGTTGAGCGCGCAATTGATCTGGTGTTTCCAGAAACCGATGCTGCGAGGCATGTCCTGCGTCGGGACCTGCTTCAACACGAAATCGACGATGGCGATGTCCCCCGGGGCGCACGTGAGATCGACCACTGTGGGTGTCACGGAGGAATACCCCAGCGGGACGACCAGGTTGACCGCGATGTTCGACGTCGCCACATCGAAGAAGTTGTAGTTGCCGTTCGCATCGGTGAGCATGCTGCGAATAATTCCCTCGCCGTCGACGACATCCACTGTCGCGCCGACAACCGAAGCGCCGCCCGGCGTTATGCTCACGTTTCCCTTAACGGTGCACAGCGCAGGCGCCGTGATCTTCCCGATTGCCTGGAGCACATAACCGCCCGGAATGTTGGGATCGTTGGGTCCGAAGGTGAACTCGACGATGTTTCCGTTCGGCTGCAGCAGACTGGGGAACGCGGTGCCATTCGTGAAATTCACGAGCGCTTGCACCACGCCATTATGTCTCACCGTGTTGTACGACATCCGTGTCGTGAGGATCGTTCCGATCAGGAACTGCTCGCCATCCTCGAATGTCGCCGGTGAGGTGGGATTCGGCGGGTTGGTGCCGTAGTCGCCGTTCATCATCGGATCGAGGGACAGCTTGATAGTCCCGCCCGTGTAGTTCGTGTAGACCGTTGTGCCGAAGGTGAACTGATCGGCGAGAACCAAGCCGCTGAAGCTCCAGGTCAGTTCGTTCTGCGTCAGGTCGCCGCTGAGTGGCGGTACCGTGGAGCTCACGAATCCGACACCCGCCAGTTGATCTCCCGGGGCGCCGATAGGGAATCCTCCACTCACGTAGAGGAATCCATTATCGTTCATGATGACACTGCCGGCGAGGGAGAGCGCCGGAGCAAAAAGCACCAGAATTGCAGCAAGAACAGTCGCAATCCTCATGGTGACAACCTTCCCTTCATGTTGACTCGCATCAAGTTGCTGAGGGGGTCCCTCTGTCAAAAGCAGCCGTTGCCCTTTGAAACAGGAAGCAACGATAACCATTTATCACTACTCCAAGGAGATTATCGCCCCCCGAGGAGTTAGATAACTTATTTTACCACAAATAGATTCGCCTAGTCAAGTACAAAGTACTAGAGGAGAGGGAGTCTTGATGTATACGAACGTGTGGGGTTCTTGATTGCGGCGGGGTGTTGGCGTGAGATAGAAGATGAGTATGCTCTCTCTTTGAACAGTTGGCTTTCAGTCGAAAGGAAACCCGCTCGATGAAGAGCATCGTCACCCTGGATAACTACTACGCACCGGAGGAGCTCGGGGTCGAGATCGCCTCGTTCGTCGACTACTACACAACGAACGGTACCATGAATCGCGGGACAACATCACCCCGGCGGATGTCTATTATGGAAAGTCAGCAGAGATACTATCTCGGAGAGAGCGAATCAAGAAGCAAACCATGAAACGGAGAAAAATCTATTACCGCAACGCCAAAAAACTGCAGCAGCAGAGTTAGCGTCACGGGGGATGTGAGATCCTGCTCGAAACCGGCACGAGCGAGGACGACCTGAGCATCTACCAGGCGCCGCACATCACCGGTTTCGTGGCCACGTACGATGGGGACGAAGGGTATGTCTTCGGCGGCACGACCTTCTCTCTCATCATCGACGGTTTTTCGAATCAGCCGACGACCTATCCGGATGTTCTCGTGATCTTCAACAAGGTCGTTCCTACGGGCTGCGTGCCCTCGCTTTCCGTCAATGGGATGCCCGTCACGGAAAGCATGTACCACGCGGGCGATCTCGTCGTCTCGACGCCATCCGGGAGCCACTACTCGGACACGAAGACGATCCAGATCGACTGGCGCGGATGCTACGGCGTCCGCATCTGGGCGTTCGCTGACGCCGATCACGACCACAAGCGTGACGGCGGCGGGTGCTTCATCGCGTTTTTGCACGACCTCACGATTCCCATGCGCGAGACGACGTGGGGCGCCATAAAGGATCTGTACCGGTAGGGAGTGCGCCGGCGCGCCGGGTGCGGCGTGCGCGGCCGAGATTACGGGCGATTGCGAGAGAATGACTCAAGTACCGCTCAGAGTCATTCTCTCTATTTTTATGGTGGGAGCGGCGATCGCGCTTCTCCAGTCCATGTCGTTTCCGACCATGACGATTCCGGACAGCATCGCGGGGAACGAGCCCGCGATCGTGAACTCGTCGACCGGATAGGACAGCTCGCCGTTCTCGATCCAGAACCCCTGTGCGCCCTGCGAGAAATCCCCCGTCATCCAGTTCGCGCCCGGGCCCGAGAGTGCGGTGAGGTACAGCCCCTGACTCACGCTCGAGAGAATCTCCCGCGGCGTCGAGGCGCCGGGCTCGAGATAGAGATTCGAGATTCCCCCCGCGTTTCCCGTCGTCTTGAATCCAAGCTTTCTTCCCTGGTAGCTGCTGAGAAGGTAGCTTTTGAGTATTCCGCCTTCGATGGGGACGTTTCTTCTTGATCGCACTCCCTCAAAATCGAAGGGACGGGATCCGAGCTTTCCCGACATGAGAGCGTCGTCGACGATGGTGACGAGGGGCGAACCGATGCGCGTTCCCATGCGATCGACGAGAAAGGAAGACTTCCGGTAGATGCTCCCTCCGCTGAGGGCGCCGGCGATCGACTCGAGGAAGTCGCGGGTCGTTTCGGGATCGAAAACGACCGGCACCTCGCATGTTTTCGGTTTCCGCGCCCCGATCTTGCGGAGCGTGCGCGATACGGCCCTGGATGCTATCTCTTCGATGCGTTCGAGATCGCGCGCGCGGATCGCGGTGGAATACCAGTACGAGGATTGGCGTTTTCCGATGTTCAAGCCGTTCTCTGGCTTATCCTCGACGGCGCAGGAGAGGGCGAGCGTATTGAACGTGCGCCGGTACGTGTCGCAGAAGCCGAGCGAGTTCGCGAACGAGATCGTTTTCACGCTGTTCGAGAACGAGCTTCCGTCGGGGATGATTCTCCGGTCCAGGCTCAGGGCGTTCCGCTCGAGCTCGATGGCGAGAGCGATCTTCCGCTCCGTCGTGATCGCCTGGGCCTCGGGATCGAAGAGCTCGAGATCCCTCTCCGCCGCGCCGAGCTCCGCCGCGTCAGGGAGGGAGAAGAACTCGTCGCGATCCATGATCCGGGCGAGCTCGACCCCTTCGGCGATCAGCGCCGCCACGCTTTCCTCGGAGAGATCGCTCGACGAGACGAGCGCCTTTCGCCGGTCGATCGAGAGCTCGATGTCGATCGTGCTCGAGACCGATTCGATGAGCTTCTCGATCGAGCCCTTGCGCACTTCGACCGAGAACTCCATTCTTTCGAGCACGGTGGCCTCGGAGGTCTCGGCTCCGGCCGCGAGGGCACGGCGCACGGTGCGCTCGGCGAATTGTTTCATCTCGTCGGTGGTCACGGCGCGTCCTTCCTTCTCAAGAGCCGATCTCGCTCCCGCCCACGGTGATTTCCGAAATCTTGATCGTCGGAAGGCCGACGCCGACGGGAACGTGCTGCCCCTTGCCGCAGGTCCAGCGGCCATCCGAGATCTGGAGGTCGTTTCCGACCATGGTCACCTTCGAGAGAACGTCGGGGCCGTTTCCGATGATGGTGAGGTTCTTGACCGGCGCCTCGATCCGGCCGTTCTCGACCAGGTACGCCTCTATTGGAACGAACACGAAATCGCCGTTTGAAATATCCACTTCGCCGCCGCGGAACGATTTGCAGAAAATGCCTCGATGCGTCGAGCGGAGGATCTCCTCGGGATCGCTCTCGCCGTTCGCGAGATAGGTCACCGTCATGCGCGGAGCGGGAGGGTGCTTGTACGATTCGCGGCGTCCGTTCCCCGTCGGCGGCACGCCGAACAGCGTCGCGCTGATGCGATCGTGCATGAAGCCGCGCAGAATTCCCTTTTCGATGAGAACGGTGGAAGACGTGACGGTTCCCTCGTCGTCGAAATTGATCGAGCCGCGGTCGTTCGGGATCGTGCCGTTGTCGATGACGGTCACGAGGTCGCTCGCGACCTTGTGACCGACGCGGTTCGTATAGGCCGATGTGCCCTTCCGGATAAAATCGGCCTCGAGCGGGTGCCCGACCGTTTCGTGCAGGAGAACGCCCGATTCGGCATGAGAGAGGATGAGCTCCATCGGCCCCGCGGGAGCGTCGACCGCTCCGAGGAGGAGGATCGCCTGGCGCGCCGCCTCGCGACCATGCTGCGCCGGCGATATTCGGGTCGTAAAATACTCGTTCCCGATTCTTCCGCCGCCGCTCGAGGTGCCGACCTGGCGGTTGCCGTTCGTTTCGGCGACGACGTTCACGACGAATCGCAGCATGGGGCGCATGTCGCGCAGGAGCCTCCCGTCCGAGGTTGCGATCTGCACCGCGCTCAGATCGTCCGCGATCGAGACGCTCACCTTGATGATGCGCGGATCGAACTCGCGAGCCGCGCGCTCCGCCTCCTCGATCCACGCGATCTTCCTTTTCAGGGGAGTTCCCGTCGTCGGTTCCCCGATCGGGTACCGGTTCACGAAGGGTACACCCGCGAGCGCCACAGGGCCGACGTCCGCTCTCCCCTCGGAGATCGCCGACGCCGTGAGGGCGGCTTTCTTCATCTTCTCGAACGTGGCATCTTCCGTGTAGGCGTACCCCGTCCCTTCCCCCTTCACGACCCTGATCCCCATCCCGTGCGCGATCATCAGCTCGCCCTGCTTGACGATCCCTTCCTCCATCGTGATCTGATTGAGAATCGTGTGCTCGAAGAAAAGGTCGCAGAAGGATCCGCCGCGCGAGAGGGCGAACGAGAAGATCTTCTGCGTCGTCGCCTCGTCGACGCCGAAATGGTCCGTATAGGGAAGCAAACTCTCCTACCTCCGTGCGGGGAGAATCACGCGTGTCTATTGCTCGTCAATTGTTGAAACGCTATAATAGAGAATAACAGGGGATTTGGGAAGGAATATTCTGGTGCACCGCCGCATGAACCGCATTAAAGGAACAGGCATCATTCTTTCTGCTGCAGCCGCCATTCTCTGGGCGGCGCTTCATTCGCTCGAATCGAACGCCTCCGCGGCCGCTCTCCAGAGCGGCCTGACGATCGTCGACAAAGTGGAGGGATTCAGGCTCGAACGACTCGTGCGCGCGCTGAGCGGCGCGGATTCGATATTCTCCGGCGCCGACAAAACACGGATCGGAACGAGGTACGCGCTCTCGACCGGGATGGACGTCGTTCGACGCTATCTGACCGACGAGGTGAGGGAAGCGGGATACGAGCCCACGCTTCAGAGGTTCATGGTCAACATCGAGGTGCCCGATCTCACCGGGTCGGCCTTTTCCGCGAACGCCGATACCTTCTGGGCCGCCGACGCCGCAGGCAAGATCTATCTCACGATCCCGGCGATGGGCGGTTTGCCGAAGTTCACCCGCGTCGGAGACCTCGCCCAGAACGTTTACGATCTCGAGCGCGACCCGCGGGGGAGGCTCTGGGCGTCCTGCAGAATCACCGGCTCCGCGTACGGCGGTCTTTTCGTTTCCACGGACGGCGGCGCGAGCTGGAGCATCAGGGCTTCGGGGACGAATATTTTCACCCTGGGAACCGTCGCCTTCTCGAGCGAGCAGCTGGGCATGGCCGCCGGATCGAACGGCACCGTCATCAGGACGGCCAATTTCGGCGAATCGTGGTCGCCGCTCGATCCCGCGACCTTCGGGTACGAGGCGTTCAATGGCATCGCGGCGAGCGGCCCGATGCACTACTGGCTCGTAACCGATTCCGGCTATCTTTACGAGACGTCCGATTTTGGCACGACGTGGAGTCGGCGCTCCCTCATGTTCGGAAGGCTCTCCGGGATCGATTTCTACGGCGACAGGGCGGGGGTCGCCGTCGGCTACGGAAAGGCGTTCTATACGAAGGACGCCGGGGCGACCTGGACCTCCGTCTCCGTGGCCACCGAATTCACCGCGGTTCGCATGGGCGATTCTCTGAAAGTCGTCGCGTCCGGCACGGGCGGAGAGATTTGGACCAGCGAGGACGGCGGGGTTACGTGGGGGAGGTTCGGGACCGAGTGCTCCGTCGCGCGCGATGTGTGGTCCATCGCCTCCGCCGGCGACGGTTCGTACTGGCTCGCGGGAAGGGATCTCGTGCGGCATGTCTCCTGGAATTCCGCTCTCAAGGATTGCGCGGCGATTCAGTTCGCCGACACCGTCTGGGGGGAGAACATCGCGTTCATCCGCGAAGGGGAGAAGGAGCCTGACCGGAGATTCCTTCTCACCGCGCATTATGACTCGAAGTCCGGTTCCCCGTACGATTGCGCTCCCGGAGCCGACGACAACGCGTCGGGCGTCGCCGCGGTTCTCGAGTGCGCGCGTATTCTACGCGAGGAACGCTTGGACCGCTCGGTCGAGTTCGTTCTCTTCGACGGGGAGGAACTCGGGCTTCTCGGGAGCCGTTTCTATGCGGCCGCGCTCGACTCCGGGATCGTTTACGAAGGGGTCCTTAACCTCGACATGATCGGCTGGACGCCGAACGCGGAGGCGATGTCGGCGGTCATCGCGAAGCGAGCCGGCGCGACGCCCGATACGATTCTCGCCGACGCGATGGAAGCCGCGATCGACTCCTTCGTTCTTCCGCTCGCGACGTCGTTCCTCCTGCCGG
>Ga0265296_1002291_pt1 | contig 19671 bp, 14 predicted proteins | sample MunlanPumphouse1_FD_189073 | JGI IMG/M metagenome (GOLD analysis project Ga0265296, IMG submission 189073) | Groundwater microbial communities from a municipal landfill in Southern Ontario, Canada - Pumphouse #1 | ecosystem: Environmental > Aquatic > Deep subsurface > Groundwater | place...
ACGAACTGCGCATCGAAGACAAAAAAGGTCAGGAACAAATCTACCTGCACGCCCAGCGCGACTGGGACGAGAACATCGAGCACGACCAGAAAATCCGCGTCGGCAACGAACGCCACGACACCGTCGAGCAAAACAGCTACAGCGAATTCAAGGCCGAAGAACACCACACCGTCTACGCCGACCGCAAAGTCGAAACCCGCGCCAACGACCACCTCACCGTCGGCGTGAACCAGCACATCAAGATCGGCACGGGCCAGTTCATCGACGCAGGGCAAGAAATCCACCTGAGCAGCGGCATGAAAGTGGTGATGGAAGCCGGCGCCGAACTCACGCTGGTGGGTGGCGGCAGCTTCATCAAGATCGATGCTGGCGGCGTGACCATGAGCGGGCCGGTGATCAACATGAATTCCGGTGGCAGCCCTGGCAGTGGGACTGGTGCTGCGCCGTTGATGCCCGGCATCCTCAAACAGGCCGACGCCGACAAGGCCGGCCAGGTCCTGACCCCGGCGCAAATCAACACCCTAAAACGTAACGCGCCGTTCTGCGAAGAATGCGAAAAATGCAAGGCAGGTGCCTGTGCCATCTGAACGAATCACCCCCAAAGACTGGCTGGCGCAACAGCCGCTGCAAAGCGGCGAGCGCCTGTACCTGATCGTCAGCGCCGCCAGCGACGCCGACGCCCTGAAAACCCTGTACCTCACCGAACCCACCGCCCAGCTCATCCCGATCTGGGGCGGCACGCCCTACTCCACCTGGCAACCGGTGATGCCCTACCTCACCGAACTCAAAGCCAACTCCGCTTTCCTGCCCTGGATCGCCGAAACCGACGCCCTCGACTGGGGCTGGCTGGCGGTGTCGCGTTCAGAACCGAACGAAGTGTTCGAGCATCTGCGCAGCCTGACGCAGGTGAAAATGCCGGATGGTACCGAGGTGTTTTTCCGGTTTTGGGATGGCCGGCATATTTATCCGATTCTGCGGGGGCTTGGGGAGAAGGCTGGTGAAGTGCTGCCGGTGTTTGAGCGGTATCTGATCAATGGGCAGGCGCTGGAAGTCGGCACGCGGGTGGTGCCGAAGGTCAAGGACTGGCCGTGGTGGGAGGTGCCGAAGGGGTTGCTGGAAGGGTTGAGCAAGGACAATCCGGCGACGCTGGTCAGCAACCTGATGCAATGGCTGGAAGAAGACCGCCCGGACCTCTACACCGCGTGGCCCGAGAACAATCTGAAGCTGAAAATCACCCGCTTCGTGCGCCGCCCGGATGCGGCGCAAAATCTTAAAGAAGCATTGATAAACCACCTGATTCTGGAGCAAGGCTGATGGATCGCGTTGCCTTTGTTGACAACCAACTGAACACCTTCAAGGACAGTCTGAAGCTGTATCAGGAACAAACCAAAACCTGGTATGCACAGGCCCTCGACAAGGGTAGCCGTGCCGCGGACATGCCGTCCTTGTTGGGCATGGAGCGTGTCATCAAGGCGGGCAACACCAGTAAAACGGTGAGCATGACCGACGGTAACTTCACCTCGAACGTGGCTCAATGTCCGCTCAAGGGTCCGTTGCTGATCGAGAGCAAATTCGAATCGGTTTACGACATTCCCGTCGGCGATATCGAAGTCGAAATCGTGGCCGTGGACGGTGGTGCGGTCAGCAAGGTCAAACTCGACGCCCAAGGCAAAGCCGCATGGACCGGCGGTGTGCCCGGCAAGTTCTACACGATTCGCGTCCATAACGAAGTGACCCCGGCGCAGATCGACGCCCTCTTCAGTTCTTACAGCGGCGTGACTGCGGACCTTGAAGGTTTCCTGCGCAAGGAATGGGCCGGCTTCAAACCGCAATGGTCGAATCTTTCGACCTCCGGCACAGCCATGGCCATCGGCAACGGCATTCTTGAAGGTGGCTGGGAAGCGATCAAGGGCGTATGGGACGGCATCAGTCTCGTGCTCGACATCCTTCAGGACCCAGGAAAGTTTGCGAAGGATCTCGGCGCTGGCGCAGACGAGCTGATCAAAGTCGCCAAGAGCTCGCCGGACATCATGAAAAAGGCCATGTTGCTGGCCAGCGACGAGGCGGCTTTGTTTTTGCTGGTGCGCAGTGCGGTGATCTGGCTCGCGGGCTTGCCGCCGATGAAGATGGCGGGCGACGTAGCGAAGATGACCACGGCCATTGTCGTAGGCATTGCGATCGACATCGTGATCGGCGTGGTATTGACCATCGCGGCAGAAGGTACCGGCGTCATCTACCTTGCGGCCCGACTCAAGAAGTACGGAGAGCTTGTCATCAAGGCTGTGATCGGCTTCGTGAAGTCGGTGTTCAAGATCATCAACGGCTTTATGGAGTATGTCGCCAAGTACACCGCAGTGGCGGCCCGAGGGGTGACGGCGAAGGTCAGGAACGGGATTTCCGAGTTGCGTTTTGATGGCAAGAAAAACGCCAGACTTGCTGACGGTAAAGTCGCTGATGACGTATCGAACCAGGCGACGAATCCCGCCGAAAAGAGCGCAGAACCTGCTGCAAAGACTTGCACTAACGGGTGCCCTGTTTCGATGGTCACTGGCGAAGAGTTATTGACGTTAACTGACGGCCAACTCGACGGCCTGCTGCCATTCGAATGGACCCGTCTCTATCGCACCAGCGCTGTGGAAATCGACTGCGGTCTCGGCTATGGCTGGAGCCACGCGCTCGCCCACCGCATCGAGATCAATGGCGATGAAGTCATCTGGACCGATCAGGAAAACCGCTCCACCGTTTTCCCACTTCCGAGCGAGCAGCGTCCCGCCATCACCAACAGCCTATCGCACGCGGCCATTTTTCTAGGTGACGATCCATCCGAGCTGATTCTCGCGCAGGCTGGCAAGCGACCATCGTTCTATCACTTCCGCTTCGACAGCAAAGGCGCGACCCTGATCGCCATCAGCGATAGCTATGGCAACCGCTTGCACGTTACTCGAGACATCCATGGGCGCATCAAACGTCTCGACAACGGTGCCGGCCGCGCCCTGCTCCTGCGCTACGATCGCAAGCACATCATCGCCGTCGACTATCAACAGTTCCTGCCAGCGGACAATCTTGAGGCCGCATGGAACACAGTGCAGACGCTGGTCACTTACAGCTACGACACGCAGCATCGCCTGATCGAGGCGAAGAATGCCGCCGACGAAGCCGAACGCTATCGCTACAACGACCAGCACGTCATTCTCGAGCGGCAATTGGCAGGCGGCGCGGCGTTCTACTGGGAGTGGGAAAACGAAGGCAAACTGTCTCGGTGTACACGTCACTGGGCCAACTTTTCCCAGATGGAAGCGCAATACGCCTGGGACGACAAAGGCAGCGTTACCGTTACCAACGCCGATGGTAGCGAAGAGGTCTACACCCACGATGATCAGGCGCGACTGATCAGCAAAATTGATCCCGATGGTGCCGAGCATCAAAAAGCCTATAACGACAAGGGTCAATTGATCGCGGAAAAGGACCCATTGGGCGCCGTTACCGAATACCGCTACGACGACAACGGACTGATGACCGCTGTCATCCCCCCAGAAGACGAAGCTACAACTTACGAATATATCAACGGCTTCGTCAGCGACGTTCGTCGCGGCAAAGCCAGTTGGAAGTATCAACGCAACCGACAGGGTGATGTCACTGCGCAGATTGACCCGGACGGCAATGCCACCCATTACAGCTATGACCCGCAGGGTCGTCTGTTGGAAATCCGTCACCCGGACGGCAGCCGTCATCAACTCGGTTGGAACAATCTCGGTCAACTGCTTGAAGAACGTCTTCCCGACGGCGGTCAGCGCAAGTACCGTTACGATGCACTAGGCAGGCAGATCACTCGCCAGGAAGAGTCCGGCGCGATCACTCATTACCAATGGGATGCTGCCAATCGCCTTGCCCAAGTTACGCTGCCCGGCGGCGCCACTCGCGCATTCAGCTACAACGCCTATGGCAATGTCACCGCCGAACGCGATGAACTGGGTCGCATCACCCGCTACGAATACGCCGACAATCTGCACCTCGTCAGCCGCCGCATCAATCCCGACGGTAGCCAACTTCGCTACCGCTACGACAACTCGCGCCTGCTGCTCACTGAAATCGAAAACGAGCGCGGCGAGCATTACCATCTCGATTACTACGCCAACGGTCTGATCCAGCAGGAAACCGGCTTCGACGGTCGTCGCACCGCGTACGAATACGACCTCAACGGCCAACTACTGAAGAAAACCGAATTCGGCGATGACGGTAGCGAACTGGTCACCGAATACCAGCGTGATGCCGCAGGCCGCTTGCTGGTAAAAACGCTACCCGATGGTGAGGAGATTCACTACAGCTACGACGCACTTGGTCGCCTCGTTAACGTCGACGACGGCCACTGGCCGCTCGCCTATAAATACGATCTGCAAGACCGGCTCATCGAGGAACACCAAGGCTGGGGTACTCTGCGCTACGAATACGACAGCGTTGGCCAGCTCAAGCACTGCCGTTTGCCCGATGGCAGCAAACTCGATTACCGCCACCAGCCTGGCGGGCAACTCAGCAGCATCGACCTCAACGGTTCTCGCCTGACCTCTCATCAGTTCAACGCCGGTCGAGAGCAACAGCGCCAACAAGGTCTGCTGCTTAGCCAATACCAATACGATGAACAGGGACGTCTGCAAGCGCACAGCGTCAGCCAACGGGACAAGCACCTGTTCCAGCGTCGCTACAACTACGACGCCAACGGCAATCTCGCCGGAATCGACGACAGCCGCAAAGGCAACCGCAGCTATCACTACGACCCGCTGGATCGCCTGATCAGCGTGCGCGGCGCCATGCCAGAGAGCTTCGCCCATGACCCGGCAGGCAACCTCCTCGGACAAAATGACCTGCCCGTTGCGAACCTCGCAAACGTCAAAGGCAACCGCCTGCTGATGCAAGGCGACCGCCATTACGATTACGACGCCTACGGCAACCTGATCCGCGAGCGTCGCGGCACCGGCCAAAAGCTCATCACCGAATACCGCTACGACTGCCAACACCGCCTGATCGGCGTCAGCCTGCCGGGAGGCAGCACCGCATCTTACAAATACGACGCCTTCGGCCGCCGCATCGAGAAAACCGTCGACGGCCACACCACTGAATTCCTCTGGCAAGGCGAACGCCTCATCGCCGAAAGCGCCAAGAACCGCTACCGCAGCTATATCTACGAACCGGGCAGCTTTCGACCCTTGGCAATGCTCGACGGCGAAGGCCCGCTAAAAGCGGCCCCGTTTTACTACCAACTCGACCACCTCGGCACGCCGCAGGAACTGACCGACTACAGTGGCGAAATCATGTGGTCGGCGAAGTACCGCGCCTATGGCAACCTAGCGGCGCTGGACGTCAGCGAAATCGATAACCCGTTGCGCTTCCAGGGTCAGTATTTCGACGCCGAGACAGGCTTACATTACAACCGCCACCGCTACTACAATCCGGGGACTGGACGGTTCTTGACCCCGGATCCGATCAAGCTTGCGGGTGGGTTGAATAGCTACCAGTACGTGACCAATCCCACAGGTTGGGTGGATCCGCTTGGGCTTCATCAATGCCCCGGTAGCGATTCAGCCACACCTACCAAAGCAGGAAATTACTTAGATAAACCCGCAAATGCGAATGGCTCATTGAATATTGGTGCGGGCACGAACCCAATCGAAGGCTATTACAATATCGATATCGACCCGAAAGCTCCGGGCGTCCACGCTGGTAATGCAACTGACCTTTCAGGCATAAAGTCAGGCTCGCAAAGCCATATCAACATGGATAATCCTTACGGTTATGATCCGTTGAACCCAGAAATATTAAGGGTATTATCTGAGAATGGGCAAATTACCCTGACAGGCAGTGCATACGCCAACAAGTACATAAAAAAATCGTTAAAAAAAATAGAAGAGCTAGGTCTCAGGATAGTTTCACAAACAAAAGTTGACCCCAAAGGCTTTAAAACTATTGACGGCAGTCAAATTGAATCAAAACAACTTGATCAATTTGTAATCGAGAGAGCAAAATGAATATTTCAATTGATATTACAGAATCTTTTGGCGCAATCGATTACGACAATGCAGGCGGAATTATATCCTACATAAATATTCCTCCTACTGAAAACATACAGGAAAAACTCCAAGTAGAAATTTTCAATTTTGTTCTCAACCTATTAGATGAGCCAATAACGTCTTCAATAGAAAGCCAAGACTTAAACTTTCTTGAAAACATGGACGAGGATGGTTTCCTAATAATCAAAAAAGCAACCGTTACATTTGAAAAAATAAAAGGCCACGAAAAACTGGTAAGAATCTTAGATCAAGAGGAAGACTACTTATTACATGAAAGTTACAGACCCAAACTGGAAAACAAAGACAAGATCTATGACATTGGCGGTAGATCATTCACATCACCTCAGCTACTAATCAATCTTGCGATTATCTCACCTCAAAAGGTAACTCTTGACTTCTCCGCTTCCGATCATGCCTACATGGCAACATACCATGAACTTCGAAACGTGGCAGAAACTCTAAATTTACAGGCCAAACGCACGCAACCGCCAATTGAAGGAATATTCGAAGTAGATTACAGCAACATGCATACCATAAGCGACTTCGATGCCGGCTATCGAGTTTTCAAAACATAGGAAAGTGTCGACACAAGATCTACGATGCTTGCCCCTTCTCATTGCGGCTTTTTTACAAATGGAACGCCGCGAGTTACCTGGCACATCTAATCTGCTCGGCGTACCACGCGCGCGTATACCAACAATCCTGATGATCGCGTCACTGCCGAATAGAACTAACTCGGCCGTACTATCCGCTACGAATACACCGACAGCCTGTACATGAACAGCAAAAATTACGACGAGCACAACTACTGGCCTGGAACAAATAATAGACATCGGATGGCATCCATTATTTAGCAAAAATGGCACTTTTAGAACTTTATTAATTGCAAATCAAGCTTGGAGAATTTCCAATATTCACCGACACCGCCAAAACCTGGAGCGACCTTGGCAAAATCTTAGATCACACGCTGCATAAAGTTAAACAAATCTGATGCAGGCTTCACATATTAGGAGTATATGGGGAAAGCAGTGGACCTGACATTGGCTAAGCCATAGGGTGTAGCGGCGCTGCCAATCGATGACAAAATTTGTTAGAGCAACCCACTACGCTAAAGCAGTGCGCAGTCGCCGCCTAATGCCTAATGCCTAATGCCTAATGCCTATGCTTATGCCTATACAATTAATTTGGGAAAAGCCTCAGACCTGTAGTACAAGGGAGTTTTTTCGGTTAAAAAAATCTCGACAACCAAACTTATAACAGCGAAAGCAAAACCATGATATTTAAGTGCTCGGGCAACGCAGTCAATCCAAGTACCGTATCTTATAGAAGCTTGGGATTCGGAGAGGCGGTTACGATCAAGACTCAGCCCTACATACTGCAAATCAAACCCGGCGACTTTCCAAGAGAGTTTAAAATCATTGCAGACACGTTTATTTCGGAATGCAGGATTGATGATACCGAGCAAGGCTATGTGGACATCCCAGAGCTTGCGACAGTTGATTACCCGACTTTTAACGAACTTCTGAACAACCATCCAAATCTAGCAGCAAGTTTGATCGAAGATTATCTATATTTCGAACTCTTCTATCATCTTTTTCAAAACCCAACCAACCTACAGCTGGTTATCAACAATATCAACAGCGTATATACAGAGAAAGATTCAATAATAATTACGGGAGACACATACCCATTCAGATACTTCTAGCAGAAGGAAACTTGCTCGACGGCAGGCCCGCCGACTCAGACCTCAACGGTCGACTGTTGAATAAAACCGATCTGGCGACGACGTCAGTGCGCTAATCACCGATTGCTAGTGATCAATTTGCCAGCTCTATTACGCGGTCAGCCTAAAAGTATGTACAGAGCCAGCGGCATGCGCAATGTCCACCATCGGGACAAAGATTGAAACAACGCTGTTACGAGAGCGACTGAAACGCATGAAGTCTAGCTAATGTAAAAGGGTAACCGCCCGCTGATGCCGGGCGATCGCCACTACGATTACACGCTATCCGCCCCCGCCAACCGCACCTGCCTCTCCAACTCCACCTTCAACCCCGGCTCCAATTTCAACTGCCGCGCCAGTTCATCCAGATAGCTTTTCTCCATAAAATTCTCCTCATCCACCAGCATCACACTGGCGATGTACATCTCCGCCGCCATTTCCGGCGTGCTGGCCGCGCGGGCGACGTCGGTGGGGTCGAGGGGTTTGTTGAGTTCGGCGTGGAGCCAGTGTTGCAGTTCCTGATCGTTGTCGAGCTTTGTGAATTCGCCTTCGATCAGTTCGCGCTCGCGCTCGTCGATGTGGCCGTCGGCTTTGGCGGCGGCGACCAGGGCTTTGAGGATTGCCTGGCTGTGCTGCTCGACTTGAGCGGGTGGCAAGCGGTCGAGGGTTTGCGGTTCGCGTTGGGGTGCGCTGCCTTTTTGGGCGTTGTAGTTGCCGTAGGCCTTGTAAGCCAGTACGCCCAGCGCGGCGAGGCCGCCGTAGATCGCGACTTTGCCGCCGACCTTGCGGACCTTTTTATTGCCGAGCAGCAGGCCCATCGCGCCTGCGGCCAATGCGCCGCCACCCGCGCCTGAAAGCAGGCCGCCGAGGCCGCTGGAGCCTGACGAGCCACCGAGCAAGCCGCCCAGTCCGCTGGCAGCCGATTTGCTGGAAGCGCCGCCAGCCTTGTTCTGCAGCATTTCCTGCCCGGACTTGAGCAGTTGATCGAGCAATCCACGGGTGTTCATGTTCCGTCTCCAAACAAGGGTTATCCGGATCTAAGGCCCTCAGCCTAGTTCGAAAGTGCCCCAATCCGCCCCGTGAGTGTGCTTCGAGATGTTGCTCGCCACTCAGAAGAGCCCGTTCCGAGCGTTACCCAATGAAAAGGGGCGGGCCTTTCGACCTGCCCCCTTCTCCCCTCCTCCTTAAAACCGCGAAACACTCCGCATCGCATCCACCAGATAGCGCATGGCGATCCGGTCGCTTTCCGATAGCTCTCGATAACGTTCCACCAGCTTCAATTCCTCGGAATTGAGACGGCGTCTTCTGCGCCCGCCGCCCAAGCAAGGAAAGATGCCCAACATTTCGGTGATGCCCTGTATTTTTGCCATGGACGATGTCCTTCTCTATTGAGTCAAGAAACTGCTGAACCTCACATCGCCCTGCCTCTTCGAGCAGCGTCGTGTGCCCCGCCGGCACGAAGGCTTGTATCCGGTCTTGCCCATAGAATAGGAATTAAATCGGCGTTGAAAAGTGGTTTTTAGAGTAATTAATCGAAAAAAGCAGATATGCCCTCTAAATCAGAGAGCCCTGTCAGAAAAATTACAGACATGTCTTGTTTCATTGCCAGATGAAGCAACGCAAACAAGCCTTTTTGCCCGACAATCGAACCGATTAAGCTAGCGGGCATCTGTTTATAGTCCGTTGCGTTTGGCCGAAGGCATGACCGAACCGTAATTTCCGATCCGACAGGTGCCAGGAACGGCACTGGATTGCACACGACAGGTTGTATTTATGCACCGCAGGAATTTGCTCAAAGCGTCCATGGCCATTGCGGCCTATACCGGTCTTTCCGCGTCGGGCCTGTTGGCCGCTCGCGCTTGGGCAGCCAATGGCGGCGCCGCCGATGGCGAGGCTCAGGCCTTCGATTTCGAGGCGTTGAAGCGTCAGGCCAAGCAGCTCGCCGGCAATGCCTATCAGGATACGAAACAGGTGTTGCCGCCAACCCTGGCGACCATGACTCCGCAAAATTTCAACGCGATCCGCTACGACGGCGAGCATTCCTTGTGGAAGGAAAACAAAGGTCAGCTGGACGTGCAGTTCTTCCACGTCGGCATGGGTTTCCGTCAGCCGGTGCGCATGTACAGCGTTGATCCGAAGACGCGCATGGCGCGCGAAGTGCACTTCCGCCCGGCGCTGTTCAATTACGAGAACACTTCGGTCGACACCCAGCAGCTCAAGGGCGACCTGGGTTTTGCCGGCTTCAAACTGTTCAAGGCGCCGGAGCTGGATCGGCATGACGTGGTGTCGTTTCTGGGCGCCAGCTATTTCCGTGCGGTCGATGCTACTGGCCAATATGGCCTTTCCGCGCGCGGCCTGGCCATCGACACTTACGCGAAGAAACGCGAAGAGTTTCCCGACTTCACCAAGTTCTGGTTCGAGACGCCTGACAAGAACGCCACGCGTTTTGTGGTCTACGCCCTGCTCGACTCGCCGAGCGCGACCGGCGCCTATCGCTTCGACATCGATTGCCAGGCCGAGCGCGTGGTCATGGAAATCGACGCGCACATCAACGCACGCACCACTATCGAACAACTCGGCGTGGCGCCGATGACCAGCATGTTCAGTTGCGGCACCCACGAACGGCGCATGTGCGACACCATCCACCCGCAGATCCACGACTCCGACCGTCTGGCCATGTGGCGCGGCAATGGCGAGTGGATCTGCCGTCCGTTGAACAATCCGGCAAAGCTGCAATTCAACGCATTTGCCGACAAGGACCCGAAAGGTTTCGGCCTGGTGCAGACCGACCACGAATTCGCCAACTATCAAGACACTGTCGACTGGTACAGCAAGCGCCCGAGCCTGTGGGTAGAACCGACAACCGCATGGGGCGAAGGCTCGATCGATCTGCTGGAAATTCCCACGACCGGCGAGACGCTGGATAACATCGTCGCGTTCTGGACGCCGAAGAAACCCGTGGCTGCCGGTGATTCGCTGAACTACGGGTACAAGCTGTACTGGAGCGCCCTGCCACCGGTCGGCACGCCACTGGCACGGGTGCACGCGACGCGTTCGGGCATGGGCGGCTTCACCGAAGGTTGGGCGCCGGGTGAACACTACCCGCCAGTCTGGGCGCGGCGCTTCGCCGTGGACTTCACCGGTGGCGGCCTTGAGCGCCTGCCACAGGGCACCGGGATCGAGCCGGTGATTACCTGTTCCAACGGCAAGGTGCAGGACTTCAGCGTGCTGGTGCTGGATGACATCAAGGGTTATCGGATCCTGTTCGATTGGTACCCGACCAATGACAGCGTCGAGCCAGTGGAACTGCGCCTGTTCATTCGCACCAATGACCGCACGTTGAGCGAGACCTGGTTGTACCAGTACTTCCCGCCGGCGCCGGACAAGCGTAAATACCCTTGAGGTTTTGTAGCGCCTGCCAGTGCCTCATCGCTGGCAAGCCAGCTCCCACAGTGGTGAGTTGATCACAAGACCTGTAGTCGACTCGAACCTGTGGGAGCGGGCTTGCCCGCGATGACGGCAGCGCAGACAGCGAGGCCGGACCAGACAAACCAAAGCCCCGAACATCACTGGTTCGGGGCTTTTGCTTTCCAGCCTTCAATCAATCACGCAAATCCGACTCATGAATGGGCTGATCCCGATGGGTCGCGCGCTGATACTGCGCGGGCCACACTGCTTTGCGTCCGCCCAGATCATCGTCGGCGTGCAGCGGCCAGTACGGATCGCGCAGCAGCTCTCGGGCGAGGAAAATGATATCGGCCTGACAGGTACGCAGAATGTGCTCGGCCTGGGCAGGCTCGGTAATCATGCCGACAGTGCCGGTGGCAATGCCTGACTCTTTGCGTACACGCTCGGCGAAGCGCGTCTGATATCCGGGTCCAACCGGGATTTCCGCGTTTGCAGCAGTCCCTCCTGAAGACACGTCAATGAGATCGGCGCCCAGCGTGTGAAGGCGACGCGCCAGTTCCACGGTCTCATCCGGATTCCAGCCGTCTTCGACCCAATCAGTCGCCGAGACGCGGACAAACACCGGCAATTCCTCCGGCCATACCGCCCTCACCGCTTCAGTGACCTGCAGCACCAGGCGGATGCGATTCTCGAACGAACCACCGTACTGATCGCGGCGTTGATTGCTCAGCGGCGAGAGAAACTGATGCAGCAGATAGCCATGCGCGGCATGCACCTCGACCACGCTGAACCCCGCCGTCAGCGCGCGTTTGGCCGCGTTGACAAAGGCCTGGATCACTTCGGCGATCTGCCCCTCATCCAGTTGCTTCGGTTGAGTGTGTTGCGGGTCGAAAGCAATCGGCGATGGCCCGACCGGGGTCCAACCGCCATCCTCGGGTTTGACACTGCCATGCTTGCCGATCCACGGCCGGTGGGTGCTGGCCTTGCGCCCGGCGTGGGCCAGCTGAATGCCGGCGACCGCGCCCTGGGCGGTGATGAAGCGAGTGATGCGTTGCAGCGGTTCGATCTGTTCGTCGTTCCAGAGGCCAAGGTCTTCGGCGGTGATACGCCCGTCGGCGGTAACCGCCGTGGCTTCGGTGAAAACCAGACCGGCACCGCCCACCGCGCGGCTGCCCAGGTGCACCAGGTGCCAGTCGTTGGCCAGGCCGTCGACGCTGGAGTACTGGCACATCGGCGACACGGCGATGCGGTTGGGCAGGGTCAGTTGGCGCAGGGTAAAGGGTTCAAGCAGCAGACTCATGGGGCACCTCTCGAATCAGTGGGCAGGCTCCAGGGTTCTGTTTGAAAAGTCGACGAGTGACAGAAAAAGGGTGCAGCACCCGCCCCCGCGGGCAAAAATTCGACAAGACGTCACAAGGCCAATCAAGCAGTGCTTAGAGCCTAGTCGACAACCGGAGATGACGGAGGGTTCAGAGTAATTCTGTGTGTGAAAGGACACTTTCGCGAGCAGGCTCGCTCCCACAAGGAAGCACCGTACCTGTGGGAGCGAGCCTGCTCGCGAATGGCTTAACGCGGTTCGATGTGGGCGATCATCAACTGCACAGTCTCGTTGCCACGAAACTCGTTAACGTCGAGCTTGTAAGCCAGTTCAACCCATTGAATCGTCGGGTTCGGCCACACATCGCGATCAATGCCAAACGCGATGCCATCGAGCTTCACCGAACCGCATTCGCTTTTCAGCACCACTTTCAAATGCCGTTCGCCAACCACGCGCTGCTCGACCAACTGGAACACGCCATGAAACAGCGGCTCCGGAAAGTGCTGACCCCATGGCCCGGCGTGGCGCAAGGCGCGGGCCAGTTCGAGGTGGAACTCTTCGACGGCCAGCGTGCCATCGGACAACATGCGCCCGGTGAGGTCTTCTTCGCGAAGTTGCCTACGTACTTCAGCGTCGAATGCCTCGGCGAACAGCGGAAAATTCTCCTGCGGCAAGATCAGACCAGCGGCCATCGCGTGGCCACCGTACTTGGCGATCAGGTTCGGATGCTGCGCCGCGACCACGCTCAGCGCATCGCGAATATGGAAGCCCTGCACCGAGCGACCGGAGCCCTTGAGCAGACCATCACCGGCATCGGCAAAAGCAATGGTCGGGCGGAAATAGCGCTCTTTCATGCGCGAAGCGAGAATGCCGATCACACCCTGGTGCCACTCCGGGTCGAACAGGCACAGACCGAACGGCATCGACTCGACCGGCAGATCCTTGAGCTGCGCCAGCGCTTCGCGCTGCATGCCCTGCTCGATGGATTTGCGATCCTGGTTCATGCCGTCCAGTTGCGCAGCCATTTCCCGCGCCAGATTGGCGTCGGCGGTGAGCAGACATTCGATGCCCAGGCTCATGTCGTCCAGACGTCCGGCGGCGTTCAGGCGAGGGCCGACGATAAAACCCAGGTCGGTGGAAGTGATCCGCGCAGCCTCTCGCTTGGCGACTTCGAGGATCGCCTTGATCCCCGGCCGCGCCCGGCCGGCGCGAATCCGCTCCAGCCCTTGATGCACAAGAATGCGGTTGTTGGCATCCAGCGGTACCACGTCAGCGACGCTGCCCAGCGCCACCAGATCGAGCAGTTCGCCGATGTTCGGTTGCGGTTTGCTCTCGTACCAGCCGAGGCTGCGCAGACGCGCACGCAACGCCATGAGTACGTAAAAGATCACTCCGACGCCGGCCAGCGCCTTGCTCGGAAACTCGCAGCCCGGCTGGTTCGGATTGACCAGCGCATCGGCCTGCGGCAGTTCATCGCCGGGCAAGTGGTGGTCGGTGATCAACACTTTCAGTCCGGCGCGCTTGGCCGCCGCGACGCCTTCGACGCTGGAGATGCCGTTATCGACGGTGATCAATAGTTGCGGTTCACGGGTCAGCGCGACTTCGACGATTTCCGGCGTCAGGCCATAGCCGTATTCGAAACGGTTCGGCACCAGATAATCGACATGCGCAGCGCCCAGCAGGCGCAGGCCGAGTACACCGACGGTGCTGGCGGTGGCGCCGTCCGCATCGAAGTCGCCGACGATCAAAATGCGCTGGCGTTGCTCCAATGCCGTCACCAGCAGGTCAACCGCCGCATCAATGCCTTTGAGCTGCTGGAACGGGATCAAGCGCGCCAGACTTTTGTCCAGCTCCGCTTCCGATTGCACGCCCCGCGCCGCGTACAGGCGGGTCAGCAGTGGCGGCAGATCACCAAGGAAAGGCAGCGTGGCAGGCAGTTGACGAGGTTCGATACGCATGGGGCGACGGAGGCTTCTCTTTGATTCGTGGGAAATATCAGCGGTGTCACGACCTCAGCCGCGCTCACCTTGCAGCCACTGCAACTGGACTTCGTGCTGACCGCGGTCGTCGGTGACGAAGATTGTGCCTTCGCTGATCATCACGTCCCATTTGATAACGCGCGGCATGTCCTTGGCGAGGGTCTCCAGCACTTCCTGCGGAACAGCTGCGATGTTGACGTTTTTCAGGTTCTTGATCGCCGGGATCACCTTGGTTTCCCAGACACGCAGGCTGCCGTAGGCCAGCAGGCTGGTGCGTTCAGTGCGGCGCGAGCACCAGGTCAGGCGATCGGCATCCGGCTGACCGACTTCGATCCAGTGCAGGACACGGTCGTCCAGGCTCTTTTCCCACAAGGCCGGTTCATCCACGTCTGACAGACCACGGCCGAACGACAGCTGCTCGTTGTACCAGAGCGCGTAGGCCAGCAGCCGCACGGTCATGCGCTCTTCGGTCTCCGAAGGATGACGGGCAATGGTCTGCTTGACGCTTTCGTAGACGCTGCGGTCGAGGTCGGTGAGGTTCAGTTCGAATTTGTAGGTAGTGGACGGCTGTGCCATGAACGGGCTTCTTGATACGAGGAAAGTCGGCAAGTCTAACCGATGCCGCAGGCAATCATCGAATTGATGGCAATCCAGCTGCGGCGTCTGACAGCCGGCTATGTTAAAACCCTGTAACCGTTCAGCCTTGTCCTACAGGATTTCGCATGCCGTTCACCAGCAAACCGCTCTCGGGTCTGAAAGTCATTGAATTGGGTACGCTGATCGCCGGGCCGTTTGCCTCGCGCATTTGCGGCGAATTCGGCGCCGAGGTGATCAAGATCGAGTCGCCGGACGGCGGCGATCCCCTGCGCAAGTGGCGCAAGTTGTACGAAGGCACCTCGTTGTGGTGGTTCGTCCAGGCGCGCAACAAGAAGTCGCTGACCCTCAATCTGAAACACCCCGACGGTTTGGCGATCCTGAAACAACTGCTGGGCGAAGCCGACATCCTCATCGAGAATTTCCGCCCCGGCGTCTTGGAAAAACTCGGTCTGAGCTGGGAAACCCTGCACGCCCTGAACCCGAAACTGGTGATGGTGCGCCTCTCCGGTTTTGGTCAGACCGGGCCGATGAAGGACCAGCCAGGTTTCGGCGCGGTCGGCGAATCCATGGGCGGCCTGCGGTACATCACCGGTTTCGAAGATCGGCCACCGGTGCGTACCGGGATTTCCATCGGTGATTCGATTGCCGCGCTGTGGGGCGTGATCGGTGCGCTGATGGCGCTGCGTCATCGCGAGGTCAACGGCGGGCTGGGCCAAGTGGTCGACGTTGCGCTGTATGAAGCTATCTTCGCGATGATGGAAAGCATGGTGCCGGAGTTCGACGTGTTCGGTTTCATCCGCGAGCGCAGCGGCAACATCATGCCGGGCATCACGCCCTCTTCGATCCACACCAGCGCCGACGGCAAGCATGTACAGATCGGCGCCAATGGTGATGCAATCTTCAAACGCTTCATGCTCGTGATTGGCCGCGAAGATCTTGCCAACGACCCACTGCTGGCCAGTAACGACGGGCGTGACAGTCGCCGGGACGAGTTGTATGGCGTGATTGATCGCTGGGTCAATTCCTTACCGCTGCAGACCGTTCTCGACTTGCTCAATCAGGCCGACGTACCGGTCAGCCGGATCTTCAGCGCCGAGGACATGTTCAACGATCCGCAATACCTGGCGCGGGAGATGTTCCTGCATGCCAAGCTGCCGGACGGCAAGGACTTCAAGATGCCCGGCATCGTGCCGAAACTTTCCGAAACCCCAGGTTCATCCGAATGGGTCGGGCCGCAGTTGGGCGAACACAATGCGCAGGTGCTTGGCGATCTGGGCTACGACGCGGCGCAAATCGCTCGGCTGCGTGAAGACGGGGCCATCTGAGCAGCGCCGGGTGCTTCGGTTTTTCAAGCAACAAGCCGCGCACTGCGCAAACGCCGGGCAAAAGAAACCCCGAGAAGTGGGGAGACGACTCGGGGTTAAACGGGGTCTGCTTCGAGACCCGTAGCAGCAAGCGACAAGCACCGGAGCACAATGCTTGATCCTGCTGTTATGGGCTCTGACTGACAGGGATGCAGGAAGGTTCCCACAAAAAATATTTCATCTTTACAGGGCCGGACGCTTGTCCAGAGCTGCATTGCGCAACGCCGCAATGACGCAGGGTTCCAGTCGCCCTTCGGCGATCATCACGTCACGGTGCAGGCCGTCCACCACGTCGGTCAGCAAGCGCTTGTCGCTCAACTGGGCCTGATTGAATTCGCGTTCCACCACAATGGCGCCGCTGCTGTTCTTCAGCGTCACCAGACATTCACCATGGCTGCCGCGAGGGGTCAGCGTCACCTGATACGGGCTCAGAGCCTCACCGAGCAATAGACTGATACTTTCCATCTCGATCTCCACTCAATAGTCCGAAAACACAGTGCCTGGGGCGTGTTCACATTAAATGACCACCGGCCCGAGAAGAAAGTTCTGCCTGTCGCGTCCCGACCTTGCGGCTCCGCGTCTGACAGAGCATGCACGGCGAAGATGACAGAAAAATATTCGCCGGTTTCAGGCCTCGATGAGCTCGTGCGGGGTGATCAGATAACTGTCCAGCAGACCTCTCATCAACACCGCCGAAACCGGCGTTTGCAGCCGTCCCAGCAGGCGCAGGCGTTGCTGGCGGAGCAGCGGCTCCAGATCACTCATCAGACTCTGCGCGACCGAGCCCAGCAGAATCAGGGCACGCGCCTCATGGTGCGCCGCCAGGTGATGAATCAAAGCCAGCCCATCGCCACCTTTGAGCTGCGGATCGCAAATGGCGATATCGACCGCGCCGCGATGCCCCAGTGAACTCAAGGCTGACGCCAGCGAAGGCGCGGTCAATACATCGTAGATGCCGATGGCATTGAGCATTTGATGCAATGCCATCAGCTGGAACGGGTTGGGTTCAAGAATCAGGACTTTAAGCGAGCGCATGGGCGACCTCTGGAGCGATCATCGCGGACTCTCACCGCAGTTGTCGTTCACTCTAGGGCAGGCGTCTTAAGCCTCCCATCAGAAAAGTAGCCGCGTCTTGCAGGACATTTCCCTTCTTTACGGCAGACAGCGACACCCGCTCTCGGTCCTGCGCTGAGTGATATCGGTCCAGCCACCCAACAGGCCGCGCAATTTACCGTCACCGCTGTAAAACGGCACGGTCCACTGATACACCTCGCGAGACCCGCCCTTGAACAGCAGCTGTCGTTTGCTGAAGCGCGACTTGCGGGTCTGCAACTGGGCGATGAATTCATCGTGCAGCATCCGCGCAGTGGTTTCCGGAAACGCATCGACTTCGATCAGCAGGCGCCCCTGCATCTGGTCCAGGCGCACCGACAGTGCTTCCTCGTAACTGCGATTGCAGATGATCAAGCGCCCGTGCAGATCACGGACAAACACCGGATCCGGCATCGAATCGATCAGGGCGTGCTGAAAGGCCAGTTGATCACCCAGCTCCTTTTCCGCTGCGCAGCGCAGCTTGATTACGGCTGCCAGACGCCTGTTCCACACCAGCGACAGCATTCCGAAAACGCCGATTACCCCCATCGCCCAACATGCCCACTCGACCAGCCGTTCCCAGACGGAGGGCACGGGCGGCGGCGAAACGCCTGCCAGCCACTTGAGACGCATCGCCCGCAACTCCGCCGCAGGGAACGCTTCCAGCGCCTTGTTGAGAATACTCAGTAGTTGCGGCATGCCTTTTCGTACAGCCAGATGATCGGCTTCCCACTTGCCCTCTACCAGGGCACCGACCTTGAGCATGCCCAACGGATAGAGCTGCGCGCCGATTTCGTTTTCGATGGTTGCGTAGGCTTCACCGCTCTCGACCAGCGCCCGCGCTTCGGCGTAGGTTTTCACCGAGCGTATTTCAATCGACGGATAATCGCGCCGAATCGCATCCTCCAGGGCATGACGGGCGGGCAGCACCAGAACACGCTTGGCCAGTTGCTCGAAAGACTCCACCCGCGGGGTATTGGCATGTCCGACAAACACCCAGCCTGCCCCTCCAAAAGCATGACTGAAATCGAGAAACGCCTTGCGATCATCACTCATGGCCAAGGTCGTACTGATGTCCGCGACCCCGCTTTGCAGGCGATCGAGCATATGGTCGGTAGAAAACGATTCCTGGTGCTCGAATTGCAGGCCGGTCATTGCGCTGACGCGCTTGAGCACATCGTTGTTCAGACCGCTCCACTGGCCATGTTCGTCCTGAAACAGGTACAACGGATATTGCACCGATGCCACCGTCACTCTGGGGTTGTCACGTATCCATTGCTGCTCGTGCGCATCCAGCTCGATAGCCTGGACACTGGCTGACGCATTGGCCTGATCGAGTGCCATTTGCGCTGCCACGCCGCTGTGTGTCCACCCCAGCACCGCCAACAAAAACAACCAGCCCAGTGCCGGTTTCAAACCTCTGTAAAACAGCATTGCCATTTCCTTCGTGATCGACTCACCCGTCCTTCGTGGGTGAAAACCCGAGCAGTGTGGCAGCAGAAACAAAAAAGCCCGTCAGGAGACGGGCTTCAAAATGTGACAGCTTTTACTGGCTTAGAGCGGCTTGCCGCGGTTGCCATGCTGGCTGACAAAGGCTTGCACGGCTTTCAGGTCGTTTGGCAGAACCGTGCAGCGCTCGTTTCGCTCAAACAAATCAGAAAGATGTGCAGGTAGTTCGAGCGCTTTTCCTACACCCGCTTTCTCCACTGCCTCAGGAAACTTGACCGGATGGGCAGTACCCAGAATGACCATCGGAATATCCAGGCTGCGACGGCATTCGCGCGCGGCTTTCACACCGATGGCAGTGTGCGGGTCGAGCACCTCACCGGTTTGCTCGTAGATGTCGGCGATGGTTTCGCAGGTCTGCGCATCGTCCACCGCCAGCGAATCGAACAGCTTGCGTGCTTCGGTCCAGCGCTCTTGCTCGACGCTGAAACTGCCGTCCTTTTTGAACGAGTCCATCAGGCCGGCAATCGCCGCACCGTTACGCCCGTGCAGGTCGAACAGCAGGCGCTCGAAGTTCGACGACACCATGATGTCCATCGACGGCGACAGCGTTGCGTGCAGGGTTTCCTTGACGTACTGGTTGCCGCTCATGAAGCGGTGCAGGATGTCGTTGCGGTTGGTC
>Ga0265296_1002294_pt1 | contig 19659 bp, 18 predicted proteins | sample MunlanPumphouse1_FD_189073 | JGI IMG/M metagenome (GOLD analysis project Ga0265296, IMG submission 189073) | Groundwater microbial communities from a municipal landfill in Southern Ontario, Canada - Pumphouse #1 | ecosystem: Environmental > Aquatic > Deep subsurface > Groundwater | place...
TCCTTCCGCCACGCCCTCGCTCGGACTACCCTTTTTTTCGGCGGAATTGGAGGCCGTGCCAATTTCATTGGCGCGCCGCTTCAAATTTTATGATTTTTTCTGCGAATTATCAAGACGCGAAAAAAGATGCGACAACAAACTTAAAGCGTCGAGACAATCTTTTTCCGTAAACAAACCGGAATCTCTCAAATCGGTAACCTCCTCGTGATTCACGGGGTTTCTGCAACCGGAAACAACACCCATGGATAAAAATTTTTGTCCTTCTTCGATATTGTTTATTGTAGTTGCTTGAAAATCACCACCATCGGGTTTTTTGAAGTTTTGCGCAACCTGCAACAATGTCGTGCTCGTTCCGTTGCCGAAAACTTCACCCATCATGCTTGCTTCGCTCGTGTTGGTGCTTCCCGATTTGGTTTTCACCGCGTTGATATATCTTTTCGCCGCTTCTTGAAAAGCTCTGTAATAATCACGCTTTTGATAATCCGCTTCCGAAGCCGTTTTTATTTCTTGGTGTAGATGTCTCCAGTGATATTTTGGATATTCCGGCACAATCTCATGAATTTTTTTAACGGCTTCTTGATGTGCTTCTTCCGGTAATTCTGAATTTTTCATGATTGTTTTGATAACCGGCTCAATTTTTGTCCGGATATCTTCCGGCAACTTACTAAACCAATCTTGGATATTGATACCCGTAACCTCGCTTAATTTTCTCTCTCTCATCTCATCTCTTTTCTTGCGCCAATCCCTTTCAAGCCAATTGATCAGGCCGCGCAAATGCGTCCGCAACTTTTGCATTTCTTCGTGCCCCCAATTTAAAGATTGTCTGTTGGTAGCGATGACATCGTCATCGAGTTCGTCTATAAAATCAACTTCAAGCCATCCGGTTAGATAAGAGAAAAAGTGGCTTGATGTGCTGTCCGAGAAATATTCGGGCAAATTCACCAACTTTTTTCTTGAAAACAAAATAATTCCGCGCATGTTGGTATTGGGCGGTATAGGTTTCTTTGCCGCCATCAAATGTCCGACAATTTGATTCGTCTTGTCATAGTCGTCGGAATATTTGGAATCGTCGGGAATTTTCCACTCAACCTCTTTTTCCAAACCGGCGTATCGTCTTTCGTTGGAAATAATAATCGGTTTATCGGAATTATGTTTTACCAAAACTTCAAAACCGGATTCGATGATAAACATTTTTGAAAGATTGTTCGCAAGGTTTTCGGGAGAAAAATCGCTTTCTCTTTGTATTTTTCTTAAAATTATTTTGGTTCCGTGTTCGCCCGCCAAACAATTTCTGTCTTTCTTGATAATTTGCGGTTTATAATCTTTCTTGCTCGTTTTTATGTCTTCCCATTTCATCACAAACGAGTTTTCTTTCCCGTCTTTTTTTGTGGCAATTTCAATTTCATGAGCGATACCGAAAAACGACAATTTGCCCAATCCTTTTTTACCAATTATCTTTCTGCCTTTCGGCGTGGTTTCCGATGCGTCTTCGACCCTGCGATTTCTTCCAATTCTGAGAAATTTGTCGTTGATCTCGTCAAACGACATGCCCATTCCGTCGTCCTCTATCATTATTTCCTTTTCGGTTGCCGAGTCGTTTAATGTCAAAACAACATGTTCCGCGTCAGCATCGTGCGCATTACCTATCAATTCCGTTAATACCGGCGGCAAAGTCGAATACATACGGACACCAAGGTGTTCTATCGTATTCGGGTCAAATGTCATTTTTAATTCTTTTTGCGGCATAGTTAAAATTATATTTATTTGGCGAACATTACGATTTGCTCGCCGATTATTTTGGCAAATTTCGGAGGCACGGCGTTTCCTATCATTTTTGCGATGGAGACCACGCTCGTGCCGATAAATTCGTAATTTTCAGGAAAAGTTTGCAAAGTCGCCCCTTCTCGCAAAGAAATCGCCCTGTTTTCCTCTGGATGAGCAAAGCGCCCGTTACTAATACTGAAAAATTTTGTGGTGATTGTCGGAGACGGTTTGTCCCACCACATGCGTCCGTAAGTATCGTAAAATTTTTTCTCGCCGGAAGCGTAGCAGGCCAATTGAAGGGTTTTTCTATTTTGCCAAATAGATCTGTTTCCGCCGTTTTTTTCAGTCATTTGCAACCGCTCCAAATTTTTTTTGCTCAAATTCGAAGCGGTGTGCAAAAATTTCGTTTTGTCTTTGGTGCCGGCTTTTATCTTTGGAAATCCGTTTTTTGTTCCAAGCACATCTCTGACGGTAATTTTTTTGCCGGTTGGTTCAGGCAAGGAAATCCCCGAAACACGCGAAGCCAACAATGTAAAACGTCTTCTTCTTTGTGGCACGCCGTATAAAGACATATCCGTAACGCCATGCGCCACGTTATATCCGAACGATTCCAGAGCAACGATGAAATTTCCCATTGGACTTTCTCTTTTTGAAGATATGCCGGGCACATTTTCCACCACGACAAAGCCCGGCCTGAAATATTCGACAAACTTTTGAAAATCCAAAATCAAATTTTTTGTTTTCCTTGATTTCTCTTTGCTTGTTCGGATAATGCTCCAAAATTGACAGGGGGCGCAACCGGCAAAAATCATATCGTCGTCGTTTTTTTTGATATTCAAATCACGCTTCAAATCGTCTGGCGAATATTTTGTTATATCTTTTTTTAGAAAAATCGCTCCCCTGTTGTTTTTTTCAAAAGTTTCTTTGCACGAGCCGTCGTTATCAATGCCGGCCAATACCGAAATACCGGCAGCCATAAGGCCGTTGGTAAGCCCACCTGCGCCGGAAAAAAAATCTATGGCTTTGAGACGATTTTTTATCATATACTTTTTATTATTTTATTCGTTGAAAATCAAATTTAAAATCTTTTTTCTTTAAATCGTGTTCCCAAATTCTTATGATTTGCCACTTTGTTTTTCTATAATGCCGACTGACCGCTTTGTCACGTCGCTTGTTCCCGTTTATTTTTTCCATCCAGAATTTTCGTCTTATTGCGGGAATGCGACAATGTTTTTTACATCCATGCCAGAAACACGAATCTATAAAAATCACCGTTTGGTGTTTCGGTAAAACAATATCCGGTTTGCCGAAATATTTCCCCGAATTTTTGCGATAACGAAAACCTTGTTTCCAAAGTTCTTTTCGAAACAATGTTTCGATTTTGCTGCCTTTGCTTTTGACATGAGACATTATCTCGCTTCGCTTTTGTTTCGATACTGTGTCCATACATACGCTAGATTTGAATTTGCCAATCAGACGGCAAAACAATTTTGTTATATTTCCGACTTGTCATAAATGGCCCTATCTCTTTGCTTGACGGAAACTCTGCGTCAAATTCCCTCTGAACATCTTTGAGTAAGTTTAAGCCGAGATTACCCCGATATTTCTTGCTCAAACAAAGTTTATACCACTCGTCTAAATCGTTGATAGTGATAATGCCTTGTATTCGCTCACTCAAACCAACTTGCTTAAGTAAGGACTCTATCGCTCCTTTTTCTGCGTCTATGCAAACGATAACGATTTTATCGGCAGCAATCTCGTCTGTTATATCCTCCATCAATTCTGTCGTAAGTGTAAGGTGTTTGACTTGTATTGCTGGTCCGAAATTTGTCCACATATCCAAACCTCTATCGGCGGCGTTCGTAACCCCAACCCGATAAAGAGCGGCGGGCAAAACAAGGCGAGTTTGTTTTGCGTCAATTCCTAAAACCATTTTTATAAATTGCTCAAAGTCCTTCAAAATTTCCGTATCTTTGTTTCCAATCTCTAAAGTTATCTGCGCTTTCAGCGCACGAACAATTGAGGCGAATAAGGCGTAAACCAAAATCTCATACATTTTGTCTACGCTACGTCTAAGTCCGGGCGTGATTTGGAAAAGAGCAACCAATTTCATTATTGAGAAAGCGTCTGCTGATGACGATTTAATATATTTTTCAACTCCGCGAACGGACGAAAGACGAGCCTCTAACGATTTATAAATAAATGCCTCAATAAAACCCTTGCCTTTCTTGTTGATTATTCCCAACTGCGCAAGCAAAGCCGGAGGCATAGCATTGGTTTCAAAAATATTGTCCTGATACTTTTGACTCGATGTGCTTCGCCGACCAACCAAAAGCAACGACACCTCATCACGCCATCGTTTCGATATATTTCGATATGACTCCAAATCGTTCAAATTCCAACCTTTTTCTGTTCGGTGATGAAATAAAATTTCAGCGATTTGAATTGGCTTATACAAATGAACGCGCGACTTGCGTATCACTGTTTCTAATGCTTGTTTTGAAAGATTTTTAGTGGGCATATATTTTTACAAATTTTTCCTTTGTGTTAAATAAATCAACCTGAACCGGTTTGTGTTGCGGCTTTTGAGTCATCGCTTGAACCATTGCGCGCGCCACGGCTTCAATTTTCGGCACAACAACACTGTTGCCGGCCTGCTTTCTTACTTGTGTGTCTGGTACGACAATTTTGAATGTATCGGGAAAACCCTGTAATCGCAACATTTCTCTTGGTGTAAGTCGCCGCTCTCCATTCACAGTCAAATAATTATATGAACCGTTGGCGCGCAAGGCGCATGAATGTGAATGTATCCCAAGATTACCACCTTTATTTTCGTGTAAAACAACGGGACGAGAAGTAATTTTTTTGTTTTGCTCTTTAAGTTTTGTTTCCAATTTTTTGCGGAAGTAGTCGCTCAAGAAATGTTTCTTGTCAATCTCGTTGTCTGGCTCTAAAATATCAGCAAGCGTTTTTGTTTTCACCCCATTTTTTGGAAATTCAAAAGGGTAATTTTTTTTGAAACCTACTATCATAATCCGTTCTCTTTTTTGCGGCACCCCAAAGTTAAGGCCGTTCAGTACCTTGTAATGCACAAAATATCCCAAGCTCTCTAGTTTTTCCAAAATTACTTTGAAAGTTCTGCCTTTGTCGTGAGTTGTAAGTTGCTTTACATTCTCCAATAAAAACGCTTTCGGTTGTTTTGCTCTCAAAATACGCTCAACATCAAAAAACAAAGTCCCGCGCGTATCTGCAAACCCTAATTTGTTGCCAATAATACTAAATGCTTGGCATGGAAAACCACCAGTCAAAATGTCATGATCTGGAACTTCTTCGGCAACTAATTTTGTTATGTCGCCGTGCGGCTTATCTCCAAAATTTTCCTCATACATAACTTGGCATGGCTCGTCCCATTCAGAAGTAAAAACACATTCGCCGCCTACACGCTCAAAAGCAATGCGTATACCACCAATGCCCGCAAACAAATCTATGAAAGTGAATTTTTTGCCGTTTTTGTTTGCCATAATTATTTGATTAAATCCTCAATTGGCACATCCAACGCCTTGGCGATTTTTTTGAGCGTGTCAACAGTCGGGTTTTGTTGCTTGCCTGCTTCTATATTGATTATCGTATTATTGGAAACATCGGCAAGTCGCGCTAGTTTTTCCCGCGACAAACCCAGTTTTTCTCTTAATCGTTTTATTTTGCTTGACTCTACCATATTTGAATAATAATATTAAATTGTGGTATAATGATTGTATGTTCAAACTTCGCAACCACAATATAATATTACCAAAATATTTGGAAATAGTAAAAAAAAAGGGAGTTCCTTGTCGTTGCCCGCGCACGGGTGGGTTGGGGCAAGGGCAACATCTTCTTTGGTAGCGCATTTCGCTTTGCGAAATACGGCCTCCAGTTCCGCCGAAAAAAAGGGCAGTCCGAGCGAGGGCGGGGCGGGAATTCATTTTTCCCCACACCCCTTTTTCTTCCCGCCCCGCCCGAGCGCATTCAGAAGGCTTGCCGCGCCGCAGGCGCGGCATCATTTGGGGTTTCGTTCAAAATAGGTTCGAGCTTCGTTCAGCAATTGCGACACAGCGAGAAAAATCGAAAGAGTCGGTCCAGCGGGTTTAATATCTATAATATAATATGTTAGAATTGGAACAAGCAGCCGAAAACGTAGCCCCAACCCCCAAAAGTTTCAGCGAACTTCTTATTGAATTTAATACTAAGAACAAACGAGAAGGTTTGCCAAAAGGAGAACTACTAAAATTCAATATAGAGGACAATTTTCTCACTGTTTACAATCCAGCACCGGTTGTTATCGACGGGCAAAAGTATCTCTGGGCACGCGTCGAGGAGAGAAAAACAGAAAAAGATTCGGTTGTACGGCTTTTTAAAGAGGAAAAAAAAGGTAAATGGGAAGTTGTTCCCGGGGCACCTGTTTTTGAAGAGTTGCAAGACCCTTTTTACTGCGGAATAATTGGCGGCTATCATATCCTTGGCGGAGTCCGAGTATATGACGTGGCAGGAACGCCTGATTTGGGGTATAGAACTGTTTTTTATCGTTACAAAAATTCATTCACTGAGCTGGTAAATTCGAATGGGGAGACCAGTCATCCTTTTGTAGTAGGACCGGGAAAAATGAAAGGTATTCGGCTGATTCAAAGAGAAAACGGCCGCATTGGTGTTACCACGAGACCTCAGGGTAAGTTTGGCGGACGGGGACGGATAGGATATTTTGAAATAGAATCTCTCGATACATTAGAAAGTGTTCTTGCAGATTACGATCGACAAAAAAATCCGGAAACGTTGAACTGGGGTTTATTTGTTGACGAGGAATGGGGTGGAGCAAATGAGCTTTTCAACCTACCTGACGGGAAGATTGAGGTCTTAGGGCACATCGCCGGTTTTGGTGAGAACAGTCTTAAAAAAAACTATTACCCGATAACCTTCATTTTTGATCCGGAAACTAGATCTGCGAACAATGTCCAAATTATTGCTACTGCCAAACAATTCGACCCAGTTAAGGTAAAAAAGGGAGATTTAGGGAGCGTATTTTATCCTTGTGGTTTGGTGAGTCTTGGGAACAGTTTTGCCTGGTTATATGGGGGAATAGGCGACACGAAAGCAGGACGTATACTCATCAAAGACCCATTATTAGGGGATAAAGTCGGTCAGTTATAGGCAATTGTTCATTGGCTCCGATACGTTCACCTTGCAAGGTTGCGAAGCGGCCGAGCTAACCTTTGCGGAATTCGGTTCTAACTTTTTCGTAAATCTCGACCAATTCAGACATTTTGAAAATTAAGGAGCATTTGGTTGCTCGCTCGCCCTGAAAAATCCTTAAGTTTTGATTGGTCGGGGAGCCGGGAATCGGACCCGGACTGCAAGACCCCCAGCCTTGTGTACTACCACTATACTACTCCCCGATTTTTGAGAACACTGTCAGGATATCACAGATTCGCATATCAGATATATCATTACATCAAATAATACTGTCCACACAAAAAATATATGGACGTTACAAGACCATATATTTTTATGTATATATGACATATTTGATTTTGTATCAGATTTTATAATATAGAATTGAAGACGTGGGGTATTAAAACAATATAATAAAACTTCCGCTGTCGGCGGGATTATTTTGTCTTACTAAGTGTTCTTATACAACGCGTGCACACGAAAGAGCGTTTACCCGGTATGAAAAGCGTGGTCCACTGAAGGTTTGCCTTTTTTTTAGTCCAATTAGTCGGATTGTAATGGCCACGGAGCAATTTTCTTGTTCCTCCCATTTTATGTGATTTTGCGCATCGTTCACATTGTCTCATAGGAGTGTATTTTATGCGTAACCGCGTTTTTTGTCAATTTTTATTAGCCAACTGTTGTCTCGCGATACGTTTTCTTTGTAAAGTTGAATTCATAAAATTTTGCGTTATCTTCATTCCCGACTTGGAGGATAACAGTGGTTTTTTGCGGATCGGTTTTAAACACTATATTTCCGGTCGTCGCGCTTTTTGGAGGCATAGAACCAAATTGTCCATTCGTTTCTGTAACTTGTATATTTTCTCCATCAAAGCTGATAACTTGAAGTACCGACTTAAGATTAATAGCGGAGTATCCGGGAGCGTTATTAGTGAATATTTTTATGTAGATTGTGAATGTTCCGTCGGTATCGCGCGCGACATCTTGAATTGCGACGGAAAGCGTTGTTTGAGGAGAAAGCGCCGGACTTGATTGTGTTTCAAATAATATCGCTGTTGGAATTTTAACAAGAGTTGAAGATTTCCCGTTGTTCTCGGTGCTTGTGGAATTTTTGCTCGCCGGAGCGCTTGTTTGCGTCGGTTCAGAAATTATCTGATTATTTTTTTCTGAAAGATCAAACCGGAGTTTCATGTTTTGCACATCGGTTGAGAGCGTTCCAATTTTATCAAACGCAAAAAAGAATACTCCAACAACAAGGAACGTGAGGACAACAATAAGGAGAGTGTTTAATTCATCTCTATTCATATTAACCAGTATATCATAGTCGCTAAAAAATTAAATAATTGAAACCATTTTCAACATTGATACACTAACTACATCATAGTATATTAGTGTGTCAATGTTGTTTTCTCTCTTGTTGTTGGCGATATGTTTTTATTGTTTGTTTGTTTGCTTTGTACGCCACGGGCTGGTGATTGATCAAATATGTTAAATAACCTTGAATTACGAAATGCAATTTTGACTCTTTCTTGATAATTTTGACTGCGACTTTGAGAAAATCTTTCAGCGTATACGCCGTATATGCTTCAAAATTTTCTCTTTGTCTCGTCTAAAATTGCCTAAAGAAATAACTCAAAAGCCATTTCGTAATTCAAGGTAAATAAATTTAGGCGGTTGGTCAGGTAAGTTAAATAAATTAGTGAGGAATAAAATATTTTCTATGGTATGTTAATTTTCACATGGTATAGTTAATTATATGGAAATAATAATTTTTCAAATAGCAATACTTCTATTTTCTGTTGTTATTCATGAAGTATCGCACGGATTTATGGCCGAACATTTTGGTGATAACACGGCTCGTAAAATGGGTCGGCTTACGCTGAATCCGATTAAGCACTTGGATCCGGTCGGTTCCATACTTGTTCCGGCGGTTCTTGCGTCGCTTGGCGGGATCGTATTTGGATGGGCAAAACCAGTGCCGTATGATCCAAGAAATTTAAAAAATCCGGAACGCGAATCGGCGTTTATCGCGTTTGCCGGTCCCGCGAGCAATCTTGCAATCGCGGTAGTATTTGGAATTTTATTCCGCGCGTTAGTCGGATCATCATTAATAGCGGGGTCGGTTACGGCGATTGTAACGCTCTTTTCTTTCATCATACAGATAAATATCGCTCTTGCTGTTTTTAATCTTGTTCCTATACCGCCGCTTGACGGATCAAAAATTTTTTTTCCGCTTTTGCCGCGATCCGCGGACAAAATTAGAATTGTTCTTGAACGCTATGGTTTTCTTATTCTCCTCGCGTTCATTTTCTTTGGATTTGATTTTCTGTTTCCGATAATGGGATTTCTCTTTAGGGTAATTACAGGAACATAACTAAATAGACCCATCGTTTAATAATCTTTCTACTGTAAATGTCTACGGCAAATTTCTCATACATACGGTAGATTTCCCAGTGATGACTATATGGAGATAATTTGGATTTTGTCATTTTTTAAACTTTCCCATTGACTCCTATAAAAAGCCCAGTTATACTAACTCACGTTATAAAAAAGAATACTGATTATGCCTACCATACATCAACTTATAAAAAATAAAAGAAAATCGTCGCAAAAAAAAGACAAAACTCCAGGTCTTAGCTTTTATTTTAATTACATAAAAAATCGCCAAGTTTATTCACCATCTCCATTCAAGCGAGGCGTATGCACAAAAGTATTTACCCAGACCCCCAAAAAACCAAACTCGGCGCTTCGTAAAGTAGCGCGTGTGCGTCTTACAAATGGACAGGAAGTAACCGCGTATATTCCCGGAGAAGGACATAATCTCCAAGAACACTCGGTAGTGATGCTTCGTGGCGGTCGTGTAAAGGATCTTCCCGGAGTTAGATACCATATCGTTCGTGGCGTATTTGATACTGCCGGAGTAAAAGACAGAAAACAGCAACGATCAAAATATGGAGCAAAAACTCCTAAAAAATCATAAGGCATGAGTTCCATTGAAATTAAATATACAATTATGAATTTTAATTATCACATATTCAAATACACAAAGCCGCAAAAAATCGGATGGAATTTTTAATTTATTTATAACAGGATGAGAAAAAGAAATTATTATAAGAAAAAAGAATATAACAGTGATTACAATTATGACCGCGTTGACGTAACGCGTTTCATTAATTATTTAATGTTTGATGGCAAAAAAACCGTCGCGGAAAAAGTATTTTATGGAGCAATGAATACCGTAAAGGAAATAACAAAAGAAGATCCTATTACCGTGTTTGAACGCGCGCTTCTAAACGCAACGCCACTTCTTGAAGTTACGTCTCGCAGGATTGGCGGAGCAAATTATCAGATTCCTCGCGAGATTCGTCCAGAACGAAAATTTTTCCTCGCGACACATTGGATTATAACCGCATCGCGTTCAGGAAAAGGAAAGCCGATGGCAAAAAAACTCGCGCAAGAAATTATAGCGGCTTCAAAAAATGAAGGATCCGCGATAAAGAAAAAACAGGATATGCACCGTATGGCGGAAGCAAATAGGGCATTCGCGTCGCTTATTAGAAAACCGCCGACAGCGCGACAATAATTATATATGGCACGAGAATACCCAATTGAAAAAGTTAGGGATATTGGAATTATTGCGCATATAGACGCGGGCAAGACAACAGTTACCGAGCGCGTCCTTTTTTATACGGGGATCTCTCATAAAATTGGCGAGGTTCACGAGGGAGATACGGTTATGGATTGGATGGAACAAGAGCGCGAACGCGGTATTACAATTACATCTGCCGCGACAACGTGTTTTTGGACGCCAACATACATTGATGAATCGCAAAAAAAAGCCAATGAATATAAAATTAACATTATTGATACGCCGGGTCATATTGATTTTACGGTTGAGGTAAAGCGTTCACTTCGTGTTTTGGATGGCGCGGTCGTCGTGTTTGATGGTGTTTCGGGAGTTGAGCCGCAATCGGAAACAAACTGGAGATACGCGGATGAATATAATGTTCCAAGAATCTGTTTTATAAACAAACTTGACAGAATGGGAGCGAGTTTTGAATCAAGCGTGAAATCAATTTATGATCGTCTTACTCCACACGCGGTTCCTATTCAATGGCCAATCGGAGAAGAGGATGATTTTAAAGGAGTTATAGATCTTCTTTCTATGAAGGCGTATCGATTTGACGGGGAACTTGGTGAAAAAATTGTTTGTGAAGAAATTCCAGAAAATTTGAAAATGCTTGCGAAAGAAAAACGATTTCAAGCGATTGAAAAAATCGCGGAAACCGACAATAAACTTCTGGGTGTCTATCTTGAAGGAAAAGAAATTTCGCTTGATGACATAAAACGCGCTTTGCGAACAGCAACATTGAAGACGCAACTTGTACCGATTTTGTGCGGATCAGCGCTTCATAATAAGGGAGTTCAGCTCGTGCTTGACGCTGTTATCGACTATCTTCCATCTCCGACTGATGTGCCGCCGGTAAAGGGAATAAATCCCGAAACAGGAAAAGAGGAAGAACGTCATCCCGACGACAACGAGCCGCTTTCAGGACTCGCGTTTAAGGTCGCAAGCGACCCATTTGTTGGAACACTTACTTTTTATCGAGTCTATTCGGGCATCATTAAAAAAGGAAGTTATGTTTTAAATTCAACAAAAAATACGCAGGAACGCATCAGTAGAATCGTGCTTATGCACGCGAATCATCGTGAAGAAGCAGATGAGGTTTACGCGGGAGATTTATGCGCGCTTGTGGGACTGAAGGGAACAACAACCGGCGATACACTCACAGATCCAAATAATCCAATAGTACTTGAAAACATTGTATTTCCGGAGCCGGTTATTTCAATTCGCATTGAACCGAAAACAAAGGTGGACCAAGAAAAAATGGGTCTTGCCTTGAAGAAACTTTCTGAAGAAGATCCAACATTCAGAGTTGGCGGAGATCCGGATACTGGAGAGACAATTATTGCCGGTATGGGAGAACTTCATCTTGAGATTATTGTTGATCGTATGAAACGCGAGTTTGGAGTTGGGGCAAATGTTGGTAGACCGCAGGTCGCGTATAAAGAGACAATAAAAGGAAAGGCGGAAGCCGAGGGAAAATATATTCGCCAATCGGGGGGCAAAGGTCAGTATGGAGATGTGTGGCTTCGCGTGGAGGCATTGGAACGCGGCAAGGGATATGAGTTCGTTAATGAAATTAAAGGAGGAGCAATTCCTCAAGAGTTTGTTTCCGCCGTTGAAAAAGGAGTTCATGAGGCCCTTACAAAAGGCGTGCTTGCCGGTTACCCGCTCGTTGATTTGAAGGTTACGGTTTTTGATGGATCATATCACGACGTTGACTCCTCGGAATTCGCGTTCAAAATAGCGGCGTCAATGGCGTTTCAAGAAGCGACAAAGCAGGCAAAACTCGCGCTTCTTGAGCCGACTATGAAAGTACAAGTTATCGCTCCCGCGGAATTTTTGGGAGATATGACCGGAGACATTAGTTCGCGCAGAGGTCGCATCAACGCAATGGGTGAACGCGCACACCTTCGCGTTGTAGACGCGGAAGTTCCGCTTTCAGAGATGTTTGGGTACATTACTAATTTGCGTTCAATGACACAAGGTAGGGGAAGTTTTACGATGGAGTTCAGTCATTATGAGGAAGTTCCCGTGAGCGTTGCGCAGCAAATTATTGAAGGAAAGACAAAAAAATAAAGTTCTACGGACACGCATCTATAATTTTCTGCGCGCTTATGTCAGTACAATAAATTGTATTTCATAGATTTTTATAAATTAAAATAGACCCACTGCGTAAAGATTTCCCGTCGGTAAAACTTCAGAATTTCTGGCGAGACGAAGTGAAAATTTTGAGGAATATACAACGTATCTTCTGAAAAATTTTTACAAAGTCGCAGTCGAAATTATGAAGTTTTAACAGGAAAAATCTTTACGCAGTGGGTCTTATGGTTAATTATTCAAGAAGCTTTTTGAAACAAGCCGCGAGATTACCAGAGCGCGTCATCAATGCTGTTTTTAATTGTCGCCATATTGTATAATTAATTAATGAAATTAAATAAAGCATTCCTCGTTCTGTGTTTCGCGCTTCTCCTTGTTGGAGTCCCCTTAAGTGGCTTTGCGCAAGTCACTACACTTCCCGACCCAGGCACCTTGCCGGATAGCTCGCTCTACTTTTTGAAGTCGTGGAAAGAGAGTATCCAACTTTTTTTCACATTTGATGTGGAGAAAAAAGCCACGCAGTACATCCATCTAGCTGAAGTTCGACTTGCCGAGTATCAAAAAATGATTGAAAAAGGGAAACAAGAAATTGCCGATAAAACACTGATGAAATATGAAGATCAATTAAAACGCGCTCTCCAAAAAGCAGAAGAGTTTTCCGCCATAGGAGGATCCGCTTCTGGCGGAAAATCCAAGAACGAAGAGAAGGCAAATGAAGTTAAAACAAAAATAGAAGAGGCAACTGCGAAACACTTACAAGTTTTCCAAGAAAATCTCGCGAAAGCACCAGAGGCGGCAAAAAAGGGATTAGAAAAAGCGATTAAGGCGTCGCAAAAAGGCATGGAAAAAGTGAGGGAAGCGATTGAGAAAAAAGAACAAAATTCACAAACTCCGACTATGAATAAACCAACCGCCTTCAATCTAATTTTTAGGTATGGTGTTGGAGCAAAAAATGAATTAAACACTTTCAATAACACTTTCACAAAAGACATGGTTATTGATCCGCCAATAACAGTAAATTTAAAATTATCTAATAATGAATTTGAGAGTATTTACCAGAAAATAAACAAACTAAAGTTATTTAATAAAGGCGAGTCAACCAAATCCTCACAGCCAAACGTGTCCGTTATTCCTTGTTCAAGTTATTACTTAAATGTTCAAGATAACTCAAATCAAAAGGAATTATTTTGGGATAATTGTCGTGGAAGAATTAGCGATAAATTTCAACAATTTACTGATTTTATTATTTTAATTATTAAGTCAAAAGAAGAATATAAAAAGTTGCCGCCTACAAAAGGAGGCTATATTTAGAGATTTGGTCTTACTAAACCAATGATTAGTTGCGGCATTTCTCATTTTTGTTGGTATACTTAACGCGCGGATAAAAAAGAAGTATCTTGACATAATAAATATAATCAGTAAGAATTAACAAGTTCTCAAAAATGTCTCTTAATAAGGTCGAACAAAAAAATAAAAATAAATAAAAAATATGGCAGAAAAAGAAAAATTTCAGCGCACTAAACCACACGTAAACGTCGGCACAATTGGGCATGTTGACCACGGGAAGACCACTCTTACCGCGGCGATTATGCATGCGCTTTTTATGAAAGGTTTCATAAAAAAAGAAGAGGGTGTTGATAGCATTGATAATGCCCCGGAGGAAAAGGCGCGCGGTATCACAATTGCCCTGCATCACTCCGAATACGAGTCGGAAAAGCGCCACTATGCACACATTGACGCGCCCGGACACGCGGACTATATCAAGAATATGATTACCGGCGCCGCTCAGATGGATGGCGCGGTTTTGGTAGTAGCGGCAACCGATGGTCCGATGCCTCAAACACGAGAACATATTCTTCTCGCTCGTCAAGTTGGTGTCCCGGCAATCGTTGTCTTTTTAAACAAGACGGATATGGTTGACGATCCAGAACTTATTGATCTCGTTGAATCGGAGGTACGAGAACTATTGAAGAAATATAATTTCCCCGGAGATCAAATTCCCGTCATTCGCGGTTCTGCGCTAAAAGCCCTTGAGGCAAAAACAGCGGATGATCCGGCAATTATTCCAATAATGGATCTCGTCAAAGCGCTTGATGAATATATTCCCGAACCGGTTCGTGAAATTGATAAACCGTTCTTAATGCCCATTGAAGACATCTTTTCAATTGAAGGACGTGGCACGGTATGCACTGGTCGCGTGGAGCGCGGTGTTACTAAGATAAACGACGAAGTTGAAATTGTTGGCCTAAAACCGACACAGAAGACCGTCGTTACCGGAATTGAAATGTTCCAAAAAGTTCTTGATGAGGGACGCGCGGGAGACAATGTTGGAATTCTTCTCCGTGGTCTAAAAAAAGAAGACGTGGAACGTGGGCAAGTTATTGCAAAAACGGGTAGTGTTACTCCGCACACTGAATTTGAGGCCGAAATCTACGTGCTTTCAAAGGAAGAGGGCGGACGGCATACGCCGTTTTTCAAAGGATATAAACCGCAGTTCTATATCAGAACAACGGATGTTACCGGGGAAGTCATTCTTAAAGAGGGAACCGAAATGATTATGCCCGGAGATACTGTAAGCATCACAGTGAAACTTATTTCACCGGTTGCTCTTGAGGAAAAACAGCGATTTGCTATTCGCGAAGGTGGAAAGACGGTTGGTGCCGGCGCAGTAACGAAGATACTTAAATAACTGACGACAAACGACTAACGACAAACAACCACAGACCAATCGGTAGTTAAGTCGCGGGTTCGTAAATTGTAGAATTGTAAGTTAAAATATATGGCAAAAAAAGAGGAACAGGTTTTAAAAGAAAAACTTCGCTTGCGTATTAAAGCATATGACGCGAGGGTCATAGACAACTCCGTTCGTCAGATTGTTGAGGCGATAAAACGACAAGGAGGCGATGTTGTTGGGCCTATTCCTCTGCCTACTGAATTTAAGAAATATACAGTAAACAGATCAACATTCGTCCATAAAAAATCGCGTGAGCAATTTGAGCTCCGCGTTCACAAGCGACTTATTGACGTACTTAATCCTCAGCAAAAGATTATTGAGTCGCTTACCGATTTAAATCTTCCGGCAGGTGTTGATGTTGATATAAAAATGAGCTAAACCCATCTGGGTCGTCCGATCAATTGCGTGGCAATTGATTTAGGGATTAAATAAGTTTGATCTCGTTAGAGAACGTCATTTAGTAAAAACTGTTTAGATCCTTGAATTACGAAATGCGATTTCGGTTCTTTCTTGGCAATTTTACCTGCGACTTTGAGAAAATATTTCAGCGTATACGCCGTATATGCCTCAAAATTTTCTCTTCGTCTCGTCTAAAATTGCCTAAAGAAATAACTCAAAAGCCATTTCGTAATTCAAGGTTTAGATATAAAATCGAAACGGTTTTTATCCCAATTTGTCGTTTTTGATGAAGATAAGAAATCCTCTAAACCACATTTTGAGCGCTTTGGAGAAAGGAAGAATAGACATAAAATATTCCAACTCAACAATTCCTTTGAATATCCATCCCAAAATTCCGCTTATGGTAAATGGGCCGATTTTTGCTATCGCATATTTTCCTCCTACCGGAATGATGTAGGGATAATTTTTTGGTTTGTATGTGTATATTTTTGCCTTTTCTCCATATTTGATTTTTTCAATAATATTTTTCGCGACAATTTTTCCTTCAACAATTGCTGGACGCGCCATAAGTGGCGTTGGCTGTTTTGTTTTTGGATTGTACACACACGCGATATCTCCAATCGCGTAAATGTTTTTACAAACATTTAAATTGGGATTAGAGGCGATACATTCAAGCGCTTCGGTAATTTCTATTCTTCCGCGTTTTTCATATTGCACAGGAAGCTCACTCGTAAGCGTTGTTGCTTTGACGCCTCCCGTCCAGACGCAGATATTATAAGGTATAAGTTCAGCGTCATCCAAAATCACATTCGTTTTCGTTATCTCGGTAATTCGTTTGCCAGTCATTATCTTTACGCCAAATTTTTCAAGCCGTTTTTTTGCTTTCATCGCGATTTTTTGGTGGAACATAGAGAGTATCATCGGTCCGTCATCCACAATAGTTATGTCTATAGCGCATTTTTTATGAAGTTCTCCAGTAAGCTCGCGTCCCCATGATTTTATTTCTCCGGCGAGTTCAACGCCGGTAGGTCCGCCACCGCCGATTATTATTTTCACGCGATCTTTTTGTATTGTGGCAGTTTCAATCGCGTTTCTGATAGTAATAGCATCATTAAATGTTTTTAGAGGAAGCGCGTATTTTTTAAGTCCTTGAATGTCAAAATAATTTGTCTCCGCGCCAAGCGCGATTACGAGATATTCAAACGAAATACTTCGATATTTCAAGTTGACAGATTTTCCATTAATGTCTACATAAAGCACAGTATCCTCTACAACGGAAATATGTTTATCACGTAGAATATGTTTTAAATTATAAGTTACAAAATGCTTTAGTTGCAGATCGTTTGCGGTTTGTTCAGATGTTGTTGCTATTTCGTACAAGAGCGGCGTAAATGTGTGATACTCTTTTTTATCTACCACGACAATTCTGTAATTATTATCTTTAATTCCTTTTAATTTTTTAGAAAGGGAAAGAGCAGTCCGTACGCCGCCGAATCCACCTCCTAAAATCACAATGTTTTTATATTTTTCCATACTTCTATGAAAATATCCCAATTTCCAACGCGATTCGTTTCGGTTATAATAACTCAAATGATACAATTTTTAAACAACACTGTTGCGAGCCATTATAAAGGCAAGATATGTTTGCTACGCGTTGATTTAAACATTTCTTTCAAAGATAAAAGTGGTTTATTTCGCCTTGATTCGGTAATTCCTACGATACAACTCTTACTTAAACACGATATAAAAGTAGTGATTGCGAGCCATCGTGGCAGACCAGATAAATATATACCGAGTGAATCGCTTGATGTTTTTGCGCCGCTTATCGCGAAACGTCTTGGGACTGATGTTGATTTTATATCCTCATATCGCATTGGTGCGCTTGTTAAGGCAGTCAAGGCATCAAATACGAAAGTTGTTCTTCTTGAAAACCTGCGGTTCTTTAATGGAGAAACGGCGAATGATCCGAGTTTTGCAAAACAACTTGCCGCATTGGCAGATTTCTACGTAAATGACGCGTTTGCGGTTTCTCATAGAACGAACGCCTCTGTGGTTGCCATAACAAAGTTTCTCCCGTCATTTGGCGGATTGCTTTTTGAAAAAGAGATAGGGCATTTAGATGAAGGGCTTAAAAAACAAAAACATCCATTTGTGGTTATCATCGGCGGAGCAAAGATTTCCGACAAACTTGGCGTGATCAAAAACTTTTGGAATAAAGCGGATATATTTCTGCTTGGCGGCGGTCCCGCAAACACAGTTTTTAAGGCGCGAGGATTTCCGATTGGCTCCTCAATTGTTGATGAAAAAGTAATTTTAGAAATAAAAAAGTATGTGTCATCTCCTAAAATTCGCGTTCCGTCAGATGTGGTTTTTTCAGGAAATAAAATTTTAGATATAGGTAAAAAAACAATTGAAAAATATTCAAAAATTATTGCTTCGGCAAAAACAATTATTTGGAATGGGCCTATGGGAGTTTTTGAAGAGAAACGATTTACAAATGGAACTGAAGCGATTTGGAACGCAATTCTAAAAAATAAAAAAGCAAAGATAATTATAGGCGGTGGAGATACTATGGCTTCTTCAAAGCTGATTTCAAATTTCTCCACCAAATGTGGATCCGCCTTTTCCTCCAGAGGAGGATCGACCTCCGGTGGAGGCGGAAAATTTCGCCCGCCTGCGGCTTCGCCTTGGCGAGACCGGGGAATTTCGAATTTGCGAAATGTATTCATTTCAACAGGTGGCGGCGCGATGCTGGAATATTTATCTGGTAAAAAATTGCCGGGGATTGAAGCACTGCGATGATTTTTCAATATGTTTAAATTTAAATCTAGAAGATTGGCTAAAGAAAGTGGAATGACCAAAATTGCGCCTATGTATGTGTACGCTACCGAAATGGTTGGGGATTATTACGAACGATTAGGATTGCGGGGAAAAACAGTTCTGACTATTGCCGGTTCTGGGGACCAGATTCTTAATGCGTATTTTTTTGGTGCCAAACGGGTTGTGGGGTTTGATATAAATGAACGCGCGTCTTATATGGCTCAACTTAAAATTGCTGCGTTGCAGACGCTCTCTTATAATGATTTTTTGAAATTTTTCGGTAGCAAAAAATCTAATGCGGGTTTCTCCTTTGTTTTATATCGGAAAATACGCATGCTGTTGGGGAAAAGACCTCGCCTGTTCTTTAACCACTTGTATAGTAAATTTCACAATAATGGCCAAAAACTTGTCGGTTCAAATTATTTCCGTCAACGTTCAGGAATAGGGCTAGTTACGCCAACAACAATAAATGCTTACCTTAAAAATGAAACGGCATATTTAAAGCTTAAGAAAAATATTTTGTTGGTAAAGTTTGAGTTCGTCAGTTGCGATTTGAAGGATGTGCCACAGAATAAACTAATTTTGAAGAGCAGATTTGATGTGATAAATCTTTCGAACGCGCCGAATTATTTTGTAAGATATCACAATGCGCCGCTTCCGCTCGAATATTTTATGCACCTGCTCCTTAAATTTCACAATCTCCTCACAAAAAATGGTCGGCTGTTCTATTATGCGTATTCGTCGCGGAATTTTCCCAATCCTCGCGTAATGGGGAAAACTTCGCCGCCACTTTCAAAAAAGGAAAGTATTGATATAATACGCTCGCTTAAAAAATTTAAGGTTTCATCCATTAGTTTTAAGGGCGTTGCAGAAGGTAGAGATAAGATCGTAATTTTTACAAGAAGATAGTGACCACGCCTATCTATGTGCGCGCAACTGTGGCGCTTTTTGTTAATAGATAACAGTTAATTGAATAACAAACAGAACTCAAACAGAACTCAAACAGAACTCAAAC
>Ga0265296_1002295_pt1 | contig 19658 bp, 14 predicted proteins | sample MunlanPumphouse1_FD_189073 | JGI IMG/M metagenome (GOLD analysis project Ga0265296, IMG submission 189073) | Groundwater microbial communities from a municipal landfill in Southern Ontario, Canada - Pumphouse #1 | ecosystem: Environmental > Aquatic > Deep subsurface > Groundwater | place...
CCCGTCAAAGGTCAGGCCCTCCAGCGCGGACGTGACGTCAGCGTAGATCTTGCGCATCGCTCTCCCTTTTTCACCGTCTGATGAATATTGCGGTCTTATCCGTCCATAAAGCGGGCGAGGGGACGGAGCAAGCGCCCGCATCCAAAGACGAGGCTGATGCGTATGCAAGAGGTCGCCCCTGTCGCCAATGGAATCCGCATGAGCCTGGTCAACGTCGCCATCCGTCAGCTGCAGGATGCGCCCTTTCCCGACTTCATCACCCGTCCGGCGATCGACAGTCTGGTCACGGAGGCGCGACGGCGGCTGGATCGCGACGGGCCCCATGATCAGGCGGCCTTTGCGCGGGAGATGGCGCGCCGGGCGGTGGCCGAACACACGACCGCGGCCAATGATCAGCATTACGAACTCCCGCCCGAGTTCTTTGAAATCTGCCTCGGCGCTCGGCTGAAATACTCCTGCTGCCTGTATGGCGATGGGGCCGAGACCCTGGATCAGGCCGAAGAAAAGGCGCTGGCAGAAACCTGCGCCCATGCCGAACTGGCGGACGGGCAGACCATTCTGGAGCTGGGCTGCGGCTGGGGCTCGCTGAGCCTGTGGATGGCAGAGCGCTATCCTGCGGCCCGGATCACCGCCGTTTCCAACAGCCACGGCCAGCGCGGCCATATCGAAGCCCAGGCGCGGGCGCGGGGTTTGAGCAATCTGACGGTCGTGACCTGCGACATGAATGATTTTCAGGCCGAGATCGGCGGCTTTGACCGCATCGTCTCGGTCGAGATGTTCGAGCACATGGCCAACTGGCGCGCCCTGCTGACGCGAGCCAGGGGGTGGCTGAAGCCCGATGGGCGGATGTTTATCCACGTCTTCACCCATCGCGACGCGCCCTATCGCTTTGACCACACCGACAGCGGCGACTTCATCGCCCAGCACTTCTTCACTGGCGGCATCATGCCTAGCCGTGACCTGATCCGACAGTTCCCCGACCTGTTCGAGGTGGCGCAGGAATGGACTTGGAACGGGGGCCACTATGCGCGGACGGCCAACGACTGGCTGGCCAATATGGATCGGAACGCCGAACGGGTGGCCGTGCTGATGCGCGAAACCTATGGCCCGGACGCGGCACTGTGGACCCGACGCTGGCGTCGCTTCTACCTGGCGACGGCGGGTCTGTTTGGAAACGACGGCGGCCGCACCTGGGCGGTCAGTCATTATCTGTTGAAGCCGGCCGGAGAGGGCCTGTCCTGATGTTGAAATATGTCGTGGCCTATCTGGGGGCGGGCCTGACCTTCGCCGCCATCGACGCGGTCTGGCTGACCACCATGGCGGATCGGCTGTATCGGCCGGTGATCGGTCCCCTGATGGCGGACAAGCCCAATATGACGGCGGCGGTGATCTTCTATCTGATCTCCATCGGCGGCATCGTGTTCCTGGCCATCGTGCCGGCCCTGAAGGAGGCGGCCTGGACGCGGGCCTTGCTGAACGGGGCTGTGCTGGGGTTCGTCGCCTACGCCACCTATGACCTGACCAACCAGGCGACGCTGAGCGTCTGGTCCACGCGTCTGACGATCATCGACCTGTGCTGGGGGACGACCCTGACCGCCGTGGCCTCGGTCGGCGGCTATTTCGCCGCACGGTGGGCCGAAGGGCGCTTTGGCTGAGCCATACGGGTTGACCCTCCGGCAAGCCCGCCCCTAGACCATGGGCGCCCGGCGTTTTCGGGCGCCACGTCGGGGAAGATCATCATGCGTCGTCAACTGTTGAAGCAGGCCTTGCCTGCCCTGGTCCTGCTGGCCGCCGTGCCCGCCCTGGCCATGCCCGCCGCCGCCCAGGCGCCGGCCGCGCCGACCTATCAGCAGCCGCCGCAACCGATCGCGCAGATCCTCGATTCCAAGCCCAACCCGACCGCCAGCCTGAGCCCGGATCGCAAGACCCTGCTGTTGCAGGACCGCTCGAACCTGCCCAGCATCGCCGAGCTGTCTGAGCCGATGCTGCGTCTGGCCGGATACCGCATCAATCCGACGAACAATGGCCCGGCCAACAGCCGCGTGGCCTGGCTGACCGGCCTCAGCTTCCAGACCGTCGAGGGCGGCGCGGCCCGCGTCGTGGCTGGTCTGCCGGCCAACGCGCGCCTGACCAATGTCAGCTGGGCGCCGAACGGCGCGGCCGTGGCCTTCCTGCTCAACACGCCGAACGGGCTGGAGTTGTGGACCGCCGACGTAGCCTCGGCTCAGGCGCGCCGTCTGACGGGACCGACCGTCAACGCCGCCGCCGGGTCCGGCTACAGCTGGCTGCCCGACGCCTCGGGGTTGCTGGTTCAGGCCGTGCCCGCCGGTCGCCGCGCCGCGCCCGACGTGACGCGCCCGCCCTCGGGTCCGACCGTGGCCGAGACCGGCGGCCGCGCCGCGCCGGTGCGGACCTATCAGGACCTGCTGTCCGACGCGGGCGACGAGGCCCTGTTCGACCACTATTTCACCAGCCAGCTGACCATCGTGCCGCTGAACGGTCGCGCGCGGACCCTGGGCCAGCCCGGCGTCTTCCTGAACGCCTCGGTGTCGCCCGACGGGCGTTTTATCCTGCAGACGCGGGTCAAGAAGCCTTACAGCTACATCGTGCCAGCCAGCCTGTTCCCGGCGGACGTGATCATCACTGATCTGAATGGACGTGAGGTTCACCGCGTCGCCGACCTGCCGCTGCGCGACAACGTGCCCACGCCGTTCGACGCTGTGGCCCCCGGCCCGCGTTCGGCCCAGTGGCGCGCCGACGCTGACGCCACCCTGGTCTGGGTCGAGGCCCAGGACGGCGGCGATCCGCGCAACGCCGCCGAGGTGCGCGACCGCGTCTTCATGCTGCCAGCGCCGTTCAACGACCGCCCGCGCACCCTGGTAGACCTGAAAGAGCGTTATGCCGGCGTGCAGTGGGGCCGCGATGACACGGCCATCGTCAACAGCCGCTGGTTCAACACCCGCCACGAGACCCGCACCCTGGTCGACCCGTCGAACCCCGGCGCGGGCCGCGTCCTGGTCGATCGCAACTATCAGGACCGCTACAATGATCCGGGCTCGGTAGTTGTAGAGCCCAATGCGCGCGGCCGTTCGACCATTCGTTTCACCGCCGACGGCTCCAAGGTCTTCGTCGAGGGCGACGGTGCGACGCGCGAGGGGGAATATCCCTTCCTCGACACCCTGGATCTGAAGACCGGCGAGACGGAACGCGTCTGGCGCGCAGCCCAGGGCGAATATGAAAGCGTCGTCGGCATCCTGGATGACGCGGGCCGCAAGCTGGTCACATATCGCGAGAGCCGCACCGACCCGGCCAACCTGCGCCTGCGCGATCTGGACGGCGGCGTGACGCAGCTGACCCAGTTCCCTGACCCGGCGCCGCAACTGGCCGAGGTGAAGCGCGAACTGATCACCTATACCCGCGACGACGGGGTCCAGCTGTCGGGCACCCTTTATCTGCCCGCCGGCTATGACAAGGATCGCGACGGGCCTCTGCCGCTGGTGATGTGGGCCTATCCGGCCGAGTTCACCGACGCCGCCGTGGCCGGTCAGGTGGTCGACACCGACAACCGCTTCGTGCGTCCGGGCGGCATCAGCCACCTGTTCCTGCTGACCCAAGGCTATGCCGTTCTGGACAACCCCTCCATGCCCATCGTCGGCAAGGACGGGGCCGAGCCGAACGACACCTACATCGAGCAGTTGTCGGCCAGCGCCAAGGCGGCGGTCGATGCGGTGGTGGCTCTGGGCGTCGCGGACCGCGACCGGATCGCTGTCGGCGGGCATAGCTACGGCGCCTTCATGACCGCCAACCTGCTGGCCCACACCGACCTGTTCAAGACCGGCATCGCGCGCTCGGGCGCCTATAACCGGACGCTGACGCCGTTCGGCTTCCAAGCCGAGCAGCGGTCCTACTGGGAGGCGACCGAGACCTATAACGCCATGTCCCCCTTCACCTATGCCGACAAGGTCAATGAGCCGATCCTGCTGATCCACGGCGAGGCCGACGCCAACTCGGGCACCTTCCCGATCCAGTCGGAGCGCTTCTATGCGGCGCTGAAAGGCAATGGCGCGACGGCGCGCTATGTCGTCCTGCCGCTGGAGGACCATGGCTACCGCGCTCGTGAGTCGGTCGGCCATACCCAGTGGGAAATGGTCACTTGGCTGGACCGCTATCTGAAGCCGAAGGCGACGGCGGCGGCTCAGTAAGGCGCTTCTTTCCTCCCCACTTTAGTGGGGAGGGGGACCACGAAGTGGTGGAGGGGGCGGCGCAAACTTCAGCCGTGGAGTCGCTCCCTCCGTCACGTCGCTATCGCGACGCGCCACCTCCCCATGAAATGGGGAGGAAAGAGGCTACCTGTCCCATTCTGGCACATCGCCATACAGGCCGGCCAGAAACTCGATAAAGGCCCGCACCCGGTTTTCGGCCCGCGCCCGCCCCGCGGTCAGGGCGAAGACGGCGACGTCAGAGGCGCCCGCATATTGCGGCAGGACGCGGCTCAGCCGCCGGTCGCGCAGTTCCTCGCCCACATCCCAGGTCGAGCGCAGGGCGATCCCGGCCCCGGCCAGCACCAGTTCGCGCGCCACCTCTGACGAATTGGTCCGCACCCGGCTGCGGGCGCGGAAGGTGACGGGACCGTCCGGGCCTTCCAGTCGCCAGGCGGACTGGTTCTCGGCCGCCAGTTGGGCGTGGGCGCGCAGGTCGTCCAGGGTCTGCGGCGCGCCGTGCTCAGCCAGATAGGCGGGGGCGGCGCACAGGACGCGGCGGTTGGGGGCTAGTCGGTGCATGGCGGGATCGCCCGCCTCATAGCTGCCGATGCGGACGGCCACGTCCACGTCCTCGGCCATCAGGTCGACGAAGGCGTCGGTCAGGTTTAACTCCAGCGTCACCCGGGGATGGGCGTCGAGGAAGGGCGTCAGCAGGGGCGCCAAGCGCCGCCGTCCGAACGAGGTAGGGGCCGAGACCCGCAGCATGCCGCGCGCCTGGGTTGTGCGGCGCGACACCAGGCTTTCCAGATCGTCCACCCCGTCGAGGATGCGCACCGCCCGGTCATAGACCATTCGCCCGGCCTCGGTGGGGGCCAGCCGGCGCGATGTGCGCTCGATCAGCCGCACGCCCAGCCGGTCCTCCAGCCGCGCCAGCCGCCGCGAGGCCACGGCCGGCGATAGGTCCAGCCGCCGGGCGGCGGCGGACAGGCTGCCCTCTTCCAGGGCGCGGACGAAGATCTCGTACTCGTCGAGCATGGACGCGGCCTTATCGTTGCTATTTCAGCAAAGATAACCGCCCTTCTTCGCCGTGGATAGGGCGGGTGCGGGCGGCTAGGGTCGAGGTTCAAGGAGAACGCGCCATGTCCACGACCTATGTCCGCCACGGAAGCCTGAACGTCGCCGCTGAACTGGACGCCTTCGTCCGCGACGAGGCCGCGCCCGGCACGGGCGTCACGCCCCACGCCTTCTGGGCCGGGGTCGAGGGGCTGCTGGCGGACTTTGCGCCGAAGAACCGCGCACTGCTGGCGCGCCGCGACGAACTGCAGGCGAAGTTGGACGACTGGCACCGCGCCCATCCGGGCCAGCCGGACCCCGAGGCCTATCAGGCCTTCCTCCGCGAGATCGGCTACATCGAGGCTGAGCGGACCGACGCTCACGCCGAGACCGCCAACGTCGATCCCGAGATTGCTACGATGGCCGGGCCGCAGTTGGTCGTGCCGCTGACCAACGCCCGCTATCTGCTGAACGCCGCCAATGCGCGCTGGGGCAGCCTTTATGATGCGCTGTACGGCACGGACGCTCTGGGCGAGGCGCCGCAAGGCGGCGGCTATGACCCCGAGCGCGGGGCCAGGGTCATCGCCCGCGCCCGCGCCGTGCTGGATCAGGCGGCGCCTCTGGCCGAGGGCGGCCACGCCGAGGCGGTGGAATACAGGGTTGAGGGCGGGCGGCTGGTCGTCGCCCTGTCGGGCGGACGGACGACGGGTCTGGCCGATCCGGCGGTCTTCGTCGGCTATGCGGGCGAGGCGGCTGCGCCCTCCGGCGTCCTGCTGCGCCACAACGGCCTGCATCTGGAAATCGTCATCGACCGCGCACACCGCATCGGCCGCACCGATGCGGCGGGCGTCGCGGACGTGATGGTCGAGGCGGCCCTGTCGGTCATCGCCGACGCCGAGGACAGCGTCGCGGCGGTGGACGCCGAGGACAAGCGGCTGGTCTATGCCAACTGGCTGGGCCTGATGCGCGGCGACCTGTCGGCGGGCTTCGTCAAGGACGGCCAGACGATGCAGCGGCGCATGAACGACGACCGTTCCTATACGGCGCCGGACGGGACGGCCTTCGCCCTGAAGGGCCGCAGCCTGCTGATGGTCCGCAACGTCGGCCTGCACCTGACGACCGACGCGGTGCTGGACGGGGAGGGGCGCGAGGTCCCCGAGAGCCTGCTGGACATCGCCATAACCGGCCTGATCGGCCTGCACGACCTGAAGCGCCCGGCGGATCAACGCAACAGCCCGGCGGGCTCCATCTATGTGGTGCGGCCCAAGATGCATGGCTCGGAGGAGGTCGCTTTCGCCGACGCCGTCTTCGGCGCGGTCGAGGCCATGGTTGGTCTGCCGCCGCTGACGCTGAAGATGGGCATTATGGACGAGGAGCGGCGCACCAGCGTCAACCTGGCTAACTGTATCGCGGCGACCCGGGGGCGGGTGGCCTTCATCAACACAGGCTTCCTGGACCGCACCGGCGACGAGATTCACTCGGTGATGGAAGGCGGGCTGGTGGTTCGCAAGGAGGCCGTGCGCAACACCGGCTGGATCAAGGCCTATGAGGACCGCAACGTCGATATCGGCCTGAAGGCGGGGCTGTCCGGTCGGGCCCAGATCGGCAAGGGCATGTGGGCTGCGCCCGACCGCATGGGCGAGATGCTGGCGACCAAGGCGGGCCATCCGCGCGCCGGGGCCTCGACCGCCTGGGTGCCGTCGCCGACGGCGGCGACCCTGCACGCCCTGCATTACCACGAGGTCGATGTCTGGGGCCGTCAGGCCGAGCTTGCGCAGCGTCCCGCCACGGGATTGACGGCTCTGCTGACCCCGCCGTTCGCGACGGGGACGCCTGGCGCCGACGAGATCCGGCAGGAGCTGGACAACAACGCCCAGGGGATTCTGGGCTACGTCGTGCGCTGGATCGATCAGGGCGTCGGTTGCTCCAAGGTGCCGGACATCCACGACGTCGGCCTGATGGAGGACCGGGCCACGCTGCGCATCTCCAGCCAGCATCTGGCCAACTGGCTGCGCCACGGCGTGGTCACGGAGGGCGAGGTGAGGGCGGCCTTGGAGCGGATGGCTGTGGTGGTGGACCGTCAGAACGCGGGCGACGCCGCCTATCGCCCGCTGGCCCCGGCCTTTGACGGCCCGGCGTGGAATGCGGCCTGCGACCTGGTGTTCAAGGGGCGCGAACAGCCCAACGGCTATACCGAACACCTGCTGACCGCCTGGCGTCGTCGCGCCAAAAACGGCTGATTTTCAATGCGGATAATATCCGCGATGTCCCAAAATGAGGCGAAAGCTTGCCAAAGGTTAACGGCGTCCGTAGAACGACGCTCGTTAACGTTTCATTAACCCTTGCGGCCAGGGGCTGACGCCGTGCCTGCTGGGGGTGTGTGCCATTTTGGGATGGCACATCTCTTGGAACGCTGACCAACGAACCCCCTCCTGGTGGCGGGGGCGCCGCGACATGCGGCTGTGGGAGGCGAATGGTGGGCTGGTTTCTGACCCCTTCACAAGTGAAGTGCGCAGCGGTGCGTCCGATGGCGCGCGTCGGCGGTCTGATGGCTCTGGTGCTGGCGGCGGCGGCGTCGACCGCTTCGGCCGAGCCCATGCTGGACAGCGGCCTGGCGAGCAGCCTGGATGTCATCGTCAAGGGCAAGATCACGGCCAGCTGCCGCCTGTCGGGCGGCGGCGATATCGACTTCGGCGAACTGACCGGCGGCCAACAGGTCGAGGCGGACTTCGGCCTGTCCTGCAATGTCCCCTTCGACATCAGCTTCCAGTCGCAGAGCGGCGGCCTGGCGCATGTGACCAAGCCGCGCGGCGAGGGGCCGTTCGCGGGCCGTCTGGGCTACACGCTGAACGTCGCCATCCCGACGATCAATCCCAACCCGGCCGTTATGAGCGGGACCTTCGATAGCGAAAACCTGATCGCCAAGAAGACGCTCAGCAGCGGCGAGGGCATCGCCCAGGGCGGGGGCCGCATCCGTATTCTGACGAACCGCCCGAGCGAATCCGGCCTTCTGGCGGGTGAGTATTCAGAAGTTCTGAATATCACATTGGCGCCGCGCGTATAGATCTTGAAGCGCCAAGCTTAACTATAAAAATCTCAATTTGATGTAAATCAAGCGATCGTCCATGTTTTGGGCGGTCGCCTTTTGCGTATATTTCGGACGTTTTATTTCTCGCCTGCGAGTTGAATTGACATAATCATGCCTAACGGCGGTCTTTTTTGTTGACTGGTCTTTTTACAGTTTGTTATGTTGTTTGCAGATCGGGGGAGCTTGTTCATCTCGGTCGACAAGTTTCGTCAGAACCTCACCTGGAGAATTCCTATGAAAATCGCTTCGATTCTGGCCGGCGTCGCCGTCGCCGCCCTGACCGCCTCGGCCGCTTCGGCCGGTGACATCAACCAAGGCCAGACCCAACTGTTCGGCAGCACCGTCAACGTCGGCGGCGGCTTCCTCGGCGGCCTGAACAACGTCAATGCACAGTGGGGCGGTTCGCCGATCTCGTCGTGGCACGCTGTCGGCGAGTCGGAAGGCAACAACGGCACCGCCGCGACCTCGGACGGCGCCACCTTCACCCTGAAGGGCGCTGTGTCGACGGACTGCGCCTACTACTCGGGCACCGGCAACCAGGTCCTGGACTTCGGCACCATCGGCATCTACGCCAGCGACAACACGGGTCCCGCCGCCGCCTTCACCATGACGGACGACGCCTCGGTTGAAATCAACACCAACCTGGCCGGCTGCAACACCGTCAACACCGTCACGGTGTCCAAGGTGAACATGGTCAGCGACAACACCGGCGGTTACGACGCCGCTATCTTCCGCAACGACCTGCCGTTCTCGGTCACCGCTGCCTACAAGGCCGGCGCGACCAACTCGACGACCGCCTCGAACCAGTCGTGGACGGTCGGCACCGGCCAATCGTCGGACTTCCGCAAGCACGGCGCCTGGAAGTCGGCGATGTCGCTGAACGTGAACATCCCGCAGCAGCAAAAAGCCCTGCTGGCCGGCAACTACACCGGCTCGGTCAGCGTCACGATCGCTGCCGGCATCTAAGCCAAACGAAGACGACCGACTTCGGGGAGAGCTTCGCGGCTCTCCCCGTTTTCGTTTCAGTGACCATTGCTCGCTAGGTTTTCAGCTGCGCGCCCTGGGCGCCGAAGCTGCGGGCCAGTCCGCATAGAATTTCTTGAGATGGCGGTCCGTGGACGGCCTCGGGGGAGTAACGATTGATGCTGCGATCCGGCTTTCGCTTCTTGCGTTTGAACCGTCTGGGCGCCCTGATCGGCGGTCTGGCGGCGGGCCTGCTGGTCATGTCGGCCGCCTGGGCCATGCGCGTCTCGCCCATGGTGTCCGAACTGACGACCTCGGGCGCCGGATCGGCCGCCCGTATCGAGGTCGGCAACATCGGATCGGCGGCCTTGCCGTTCGAGACCCTGATCACCCGCATGGAGATCGACGCCGACGGCAATATCGTCGAGACCCCAGCGGACGAGGATTTCCTGGTCTTCCCGCCGCAGGGCCTGGTGCCGGTCGGCGGCCGTCAGGTGGTGCGCGTCCAGTGGATCGGCGAACCGACCATCGAGTCCTCGCACGCCTATTATCTGTGGGTGAAGCAGCTGCCGGTCGTCACCGACCCGACCGTGCCGGAAAGCGGCGGGGCGCTGTCGGTGCAGGTCCTCTATACGATGAAGGCCCTGATCGTCGTGGCGCCCCCCGGCGCCCAGCCCAAGATCGAGGTCGTCTCGGTGACGCCGGCCATGGTGACGCCGCCGACGCCCGACGTCGATCCTAGCCTGAGCGGGGGTGAGGCGCCGCCCGCGCCGGCGGCTGAGCCGGGTATCGAGATCGTGGTGACCAACACCGGCAAGCGCTACGCCCTGATGAGCGGCGCGACCTGGATCGTGGAAGGCACCGACAAGGCGGGACAGGCCTTCCGTCGCGAGTACGACAGCAACGCCATCGCTCAGACCGTGGGCGTCGGCTATCTGGCGCCCCTGGGCGGGAAGCGGACGTTCAAGCTGCCGACCGGGGTCGAACTGGACCCGGCCAAGCCCGTCAGCGTGCGATTCGCACGATGAGATCGACGGGGGGGAAGGCGTTGCGGGGCGCAGCGTCGAAGATCGCGCTGGCCACGGCTGTCATGGCGACGCCGGACGGCTGGGCGCACGCTCAAGCCTTGGGGTTAATGCAGACGGCGGCGCAGGTCGCGGCGCAGTCGGCCGAGGCCGTCGCTCCGGTTCAGGCCGCGCCCGCCGCTGCTCCGGCGCCGCAGACGCGTCCGAACATCAATCCGTACGACCGCGACATCGCCATGACGGTGCCGCTGAACTTCAACCGGCGTGTGCTGGGCGAAATGCCGGTGCTGCTGACGCGCGACGACCGCTTCATCGTCGAGAGCGCCGGGTTCCGGGCGCTGATCGACCCGCTGCTGACGCCCGAGGCGCAGGCGGAGTTGAAGACGCAACTGGAAGGCGTGGAGTCCTTCGCCCCGGAAGAGATCAACGCCACCGGCATTTCGCTGGACTATGATCCGGATCAACTGGCGGTTCTGGTGCTGCGCATCGATCCGACCAAGCGATCGGTCGAATCCCTGTTCCAGGGCGGTCGGCCCGAGGAGCCGGGCGAGGCGGCCGAGAACTTCAGCGCCTATCTGAACACCAACCTGGCCGTGTCGCGACGCCAGTCGACTGGCGACGTGACCTCGCCCAGCGTCTTCCTGAACGGCGCCGTCCGCTACAAGGGGCTGGTGTTCGAGGCCGACGTGCAGGGGCGAGAGGAGCAGTTTTCGGGCAATTATGAAGTCGAGCGCCGCTATGCGCGCTTCGTCTTCGACCAGCCGGCGGAGTACCGCCGCTGGTATCTGGGCGACCTGAACGTCGAGACGCGCGGCCGTCAGGGCTTCGCCGAAATGGGGGGCGTCGGCGTGACGCGTCAGAAGCAGCGCTTCGACAGCTTCCGCAACAATGTCCTGTCCGGCGGCCGCCAACTGGTGCTGCAGGAATCCTCGACCGTGCGCGTGCTGCGCAACGGGGTCTTTGTGCGCGAATTCCGTCTGGACCCGGGCCAGTACGACCTGTCCAACCTGCCGCTCGATGCCGGCTCGAACGACGTCCAGCTGGAAATCCAGAACGAGTCGGGTCGCCGCGAGACGGTGTCCTACAGCGCCTATCTTGACTCGATCGAGCTGGAGCCGGGGGATTACGAGTACGGCGCCTATCTGGGCGTGACCAATTCCGGGACCTTCGGCTCGCCCGACTATTCCGACGGCTCGCTGGCCTTCAGCGGCTTCTGGCGCAAGGCCTTCATGAACAAGCCGGCGGTCGGTCTGGGCTTGCAGGCGTCTGAAACCGTTCAGAACGTGACCGGCCAGACCCAGTTCATCCTGCGCAACGGCGCCCGGCTGCAGGTCGACGCCTCGGCCAGCAACGGCGACGCGGGGTCGGGCTACGCCTATGCGCTGAGCTATGACCACTTCGTCGATCTGGGCGAGACCTACGACAGCTGGACGGTCGTGGCGGACTTTACGTCCGAGGATTACGCCACCCTGGGCAATGAGTTCGGCTCCAACCCGACCTCGTGGGTCTTCACCGGCGCCTATTCGCATCAGTTCACCGAGGACTGGACTGCGACGCTCAGCGCCTCCTATCGGATAGGTCGCGGGACCAATAGCGACTCCTATGCCGTGAACGCCGTCAGCTCCTATCGCTTCACGCCGCAATGGAGCGTGCAGTTCGGGGCGGAATGGGTCGATTTCGGCAACGACTTCGGCACGGGCGGCGCCAACGGCGTCGGCGCGACCATCGCCCTGGTCTGGCAGCCGCGCTACGACCGTCGCGGCGAGGCGCGCTACAGCTCCGCCCGCAACAGCGGCAGCGTGCGCTTCCAGCAGTCGACGGAAAACCGTGTCGGTTCCTTCGGCTATTCGGTGGCTTCGACCTATGACGACGGTCCCGGCACGCTCAGCGGGCAGCTCGACTATATCGCCAACCGGTTCGACGCCAGCCTGACGCACTCGGCCTTCGGCCAGAGCTTCAGCAACATTACCGACGAACAGGTGACGTCGCTTCGCATCGGCACCTCGATCTCGACGGCGGGCGGCAAGGTCGCCATCGGGCGCAACATCTACGACAGCTTCGCTATTCTTTATCCGCACCAGTCGCTGGAGGATAAGCCGGTGATCGTTGGCGAATCCTTCGAGCGCGGGAACTACACCTCGCGCAGCGGCGCCCTGGGGCCGGCGGTGTCCAACACCCTGACCTCCTATGTCGATCAGTCGGTGCGCTATGACGTGCTGGGCGTGCCGCCGGGTTACGACATTGGCGAAGGCGTGCGGCGCGTGCGGCCGGGCTACAAGAGCGGCTACGCCATCCAGGTCGGCAGCGACGCCTTCGTCTCGGCCCTGGGCCGGATGGTCGGCAACGCCGGCAAACCTGCCGCGTTGATCTCGGGTCGCGTTCGTTTGCTTGATGATCCCACGGCCGAGCCGGAGCTCTTCTTCACCAACTCGGTCGGGCGGTTTGCCATCCAGAAGCTGATCCCGGGCAAGACCTATCGGGTCGAGCTCTTCACTTCGCCCGCCGCCGGGTTCGAATTCACGGTTCCAGCCGACAACGAAGGCCTGCTGGATCTCAAGACAGTCGCCGTGTCGGTCGACATCACCGACCAATGAACGGAAGGAAGACGATCATGGTCTCCACCCTCTCGAAATCCTTCGCCGCCGCGGCGGTTCTTGGTCTGTTGGCGCTGATCCCGGATCAAGCCTCGGCCCAGGCCAAGTGCAATCTGACGATCCAGCCGGCGCTGGATCAATGGGTGATCCGCTACAATCCTCTGGAAGACGAAGTCGTCCAGCGCAGCTTCGACGTCCTGCTGGTGAACAGCGGGGGGACGCCCTGCAACGGCGATATCCTGGCCTCGCTGCAAGGCGAAGCGTTTGGTCTGACGACGCCGGGCGGCGCCAACCGCGTGCGCTATACGCTTGTCGATGTCGATTACGGCGGCGTCGATATCACGCCGCGATCAGGCGAGAGCGCAAGGCGGAATGGGACCAGCGTCTCGATCAAGCAGGGCGAACAAATACCGGCCCGCCTCACCTTCGCCGCCTTCCCCGAGGCGGGCGTGGCTCAGGGGCGATATACTCAGGTCGCCAACCTGTTCGTCGAGCAGGCAAACGGGACGATCCACGCCACGCGTCCGGTGACACTGGTGCTTGATCTCGCCGCCGCCGCCGCCATAGGCCTCAAGGGCGAGTTTTCGCGTCCCAACGGCACGCCTGTCATCGACCTGGGCGAACTGACCGAGGGCGCGCGCCCGCTGAACACCGCCCTCTATGTTCACAGCACGGGCGGGTATCGCGTCTCCGTCACTTCGGCCAACCGTGGACGCCTGCGCCAAGGCGCGACGGCCTGGTATGTCGACTACAACCTCAAGGTCGGGGCTCAGGACATCAACCTGCAGCGGACGGACACGATCAATGTCGTGTCCCAGACGGCGCGTCGTGACGACTATCCCCTGGCCGTGCGGATCGGCGATGTGTCGGGCAAGCGGGCGGGCGAGTACAGCGACACCCTGACCTTCACCGTCGCGGCGATCTGACGCCACGATCCGTTTGCCGGAAACGAAAACGCCCCGCAGATTCTGCGGGGCGTTTCAGTATTGATACTGCAGTCAGCCTAGATGGGCTGAATGGTCAGAGCCAGGATCAGCGGTTGTTCCAGCTCGACCTCGTCGAAGCGATAGTCGACGGTGCGGATCGTCGCCATGTTGGAGCGGCGCAGTTCCAGCATGCCGCTCTTGGCCAGATTCAGTGAGCGGTCGCCATAGATGATCTTGGCCTTCTCGCTGGCCGCGAGCGGGCGGTACTGGGCCGAGACCGTGAAGCCGCCAGGGCTGTTGCAGGCCTCGACCACCGAACCCGCGCGACCGTTTTCGGCCATGACGGTGCCGGTGGGGCGCACCCAGCAGGCGACCGGCACGGTGGCGCGCAGTCTATAGGTATGGCCGCCGGTCGGTCCGGCCGATGCGATCTGCGGCGCCAGAAGGGCGGTCAGGCCGACGGCGATCGCAAGAAAACTACGGCGTTTTGCCGGGAACAGCTTGGTCATGACGTCCTCATCACCCTTGATTTCAATGGGACGATACTTGGCGGCTCTTAACTTCACGCGATCAGACAGGCTTAGCGGGCGCTTAAGCGCCATCGTAAACCGTCGCTAACCTTGTTGGCTGATGAAAGCCCGACGCGGCGATGGTCGGGGCTGGAACGCATAAAAAAGGGGGCGCGATCCGGATCGCGCCCCCGATAAGATGGGTTAGCCTGAATGGGTGCGTCAGGTCTTGGCGCCCGCCCGACCGCGACCCAGCTCGCGGTTCAACCACAGGGCCAGCAGAGTGCAGACCGCGCCCGACAGCAGATAGCCGCCGCCCGCGATCAGGCCGAACTTGCCCGACAGGGCCAGGGCCGCCAGGGGGGCGAAGCCGGCGCCGAACAGCCAGGCCAGATCGGACGTCAGGGCCGAGGCGGTGTAGCGGTTGCTCAGGCTGAAGCTGGAGGCGATGGAGCCGGAGGCTTGACCGAAGGACAGGCCCAGCAGGACGAAGCCCAGGATCATATAGGCCAGTTCGCCGATGGGGCCGCCGTCCAGCATCTGGGGCGCGAAGCCCGAGAAGGCGGCGATGCCGGCGGCGGTGACGGCCAGCAGGGCGCGGCGGCCGTAACGGTCTGCCAGCCAGCCCGAGGCCAGGATGGCGGCCAGGCCGAAGACGGCCCCGATCAGTTCGATCATCAGGAACCGGGCGGGCGATTCCTCCGTGTAGAGGAAGACCCAGGACAGCGGGAATACCGTCACCATGTGGAACATGGCGAAGCTGGCCAGAGGGGCGAAGGCGCCGATGACGATGCCGCCGCCTTCTTCGCGCACGGCCTTGATCACGGGGGCGGGGTGGAGCTCCAGAGTCTCGAACGCAGCCTGGAAGGCGGGCGTCACCACAATGCGCAGGCGGGCGAACAGGGCCACCACGTTGATGGCGAAGGCCACGAAGAAGGGATAGCGCCAGCCCCAGTCGAGGAAGTCGGCGGCTGACAGCTTGCTGAGGAAGTAGGCGAACAGGGCGCTGGCGACGATCAGGCCGAAGGGCGCGCCCAGTTGCGGCACCATGGCGTACCAGCCGCGACGGTTTTCTGGCGCGCTGACGGCCAGGAGCGAAGCCATGCCGTCCCAGGCGCCGCCCAGGGCCACGCCTTGACCGATGCGCAGCACGATCAGCATGACGGCCGCCCAGTGACCGATCTGGGCGTAGCTGGGCAGGAAGCCGAGGCAGACCGTCGAGATGCCCATCAGGAAGAGGGCGATGGTCAGCTTGGTCCCGCGCCCGAAGCGCCGGTCGATGGCGATGAACAGGGCCGTGCCGAAGGGGCGGGCGATGAAAGCCACGGCGAACACGGCAAACGACAGCAGGGTCCCGCCCAGCGGCCCCGCATAGGGGAATACCAGCTGCGGGAAGACCACGACCGAGGCGATCGCATAGACGAAGAAGTCGAAGAATTCCGACGTGCGACCAATGATCACGCCGATCGCAATTTCTCCGGCGTCGATTTTGCCGTGTCGCGCGTTGATCTGGCTGGCGTCCCGCTCAAGGGACTCTGAAGAAGGCGCGCCGCTGGTGGCGTTCATGACCGATGACGTTCCCTGGACCCGGGCGCGACACGCGCGCCGACATGGTAAGAATGGCGAAAGCCGTCATTTGCTCCCGATCGTCTGCGGGGGGGATAGGACGGATTGTCCAATGTCCCTCATCGGCGGGCGGCGGTACGGGCGACGCACAATGATCGTGCCAGAGCCCTCTTCCCGAACAGGAACCGCCGTGCGCCGCCTGCGACCCCTATTGTTGTTGCCCCTTCTGGCCCTGCTGCCGGGCTGTGAAGCGGTCGTTCTGGCCCCCGCCGGCGACATCGCCGTGCAGCAACGCGACCTGCTGGTCATGTCGGTGGTGCTGATGCTGATCATCATCATTCCGGTGATGGCGCTGACCGTCTTCTTCGCCTGGAAGTACCGGGAGTCGAACAAGGAAGCCCGGTATGAACCGGATTGGGACCACTCGACCCATCTGGAAGTGCTGATCTGGGCCGCGCCGCTGCTGATCATCATCTGCCTGGGCGCCATCACCTGGTCGGGCACCCACCTGCTGGATCCCTATCGGTCGCTGGACCGGGTCAACAAGGGACAGGCCGTGGCCGAGGGCGTGGTGCCGCTTCAGGTCAACGTCGTCGCCATGGATTGGAAGTGGCTGTTCATCTACCCCGAGTATGGCATCGCTACGGTCAATGAACTGGCTGCGCCGGTGGACCGGCCGATCCGTTTCCACATCACTTCGACCGGGGTGATGAACTCTTTCTACATCCCCGCCCTGGCCGGCCAGATCTACGCCATGCCGGGCATGGAGACGAAGCTGCACGCCGTGATCAACCGTCCGGGCGAATACGTCGGCTTCTCGGCCAACTATTCCGGCGACGGGTTCTCGAACATGCGGTTCGCCTTCCACGGGCTGGATCAGGCCGGGTTCGACCAGTGGGTGGCGGGCGTGCGCGCCGACAGCCGGAGCCTGGACCGCGAAACCTATCTGGAGCTGGAGAAGCCCAGCGAGAAGGTGCCGGTGCTGCATTACGCCTCGGTCGATGAAGGCCTGTTCGACGCCGTGCTGAACATGTGCGTCGAGCCGGGCAAGATGTGCATGGGCGAGATGATGGCCATCGACAAGAAGGGCGGCCTGGGTCTGACTGCTGTTCACGCCACCTGGCCGCTGGTTCACGACAAGTACGCCCGTCGCGGCGAGGCTGTCCTGGGTTCGGGCCAGTCCTACGTCATGGCGGTCTGCACCCCGCTGGAGGCCGAGAAGGCCGCCGTGGACGCGGGCCGTCGCCGTCAGGAACTGGCCGTGCAGATGGCGCGCTCGACGCCGACCGAACAGATCATGGGCATGGGTCTGGCCCGTCCAGGCCAATCTCGTTTGGGAGAAGCCGTCCGCACCGAAGTCGCCGCCACCGGCTGGCCCTTCGCCCCTCGCATTCCTGCGCCGACCGCCGCCGACGCATCTGCTGCGTCGCAATCCTGAGCGCCTGACCGACATGTCTATTGATCAAATCGCATCCATGATCTTCGGAAGGCTCGACTGGGACGCCCTGCCGTTCCACGAGCCCATCCTGGTCGCCACCTTCAGCGTCGTCGTGCTGGGCGGTCTGGCGACCCTGGGTCTGATCACCCGCTACAAGCTGTGGGGATATCTCTGGACCGAGTGGTTCACGACGGTCGATCACAAGAAGATCGGCATCATGTACATGATCCTGGGGATCGTCATGCTGCTGCGCGGCTTTGCCGACGCCGTCATGATGCGTTTGCAACAAGCCATGGCCTTTGGCGGGTCCGAGGGCTACCTCAACGCTCACCACTATGATCAGATCTTCACCGCCCACGGCGTGATCATGATCTTCTTCGTGGCCATGCCGCTGATCACCGGCCTGATGAACTATCTGGTGCCGTTGCAGATCGGGGCGCGCGACGTCTCCTTCCCCTTCCTGAACAACTTCAGCTTCTGGATGACGACGGCGGGCGCGGTGCTGGTCATGGCCTCGCTGTTCATCGGCGAGTTCGCGCGCACCGGCTGGCTGGCCTATCCGCCGCTGTCGGGCATTGGCTACAGTCCCGGCGTCGGCGTCGACTACTACATCTGGGCGCTGCAGATCGCGGGGGTGGGGACCACCCTGTCCGGCATCAACCTGATCGCGACCATCGTGAAGATGCGCGCGCCGGGCATGGGCCTGATGAAGATGCCGATCTTCACCTGGACCTCGCTGTGCGCCAACGTGCTGATCGTCGCGTCCTTCCCGGTGCTGACGGCGGTTCTGGCCCTGCTGACGGCGGACCGTTACCTCGGCACCAACTTCTTCACGAACGACTTCGGCGGCAACCCGATGATGTACGTGAACCTTATCTGGATCTGGGGTCACCCGGAGGTCTACATCCTGGTGCTGCCGCTGTTCGGCGTGTTTTCCGAAGTCACCTCGACCTTCTCGGGCAAGAAGCTCTTTGGCTATACCTCGATGGTCTATGCGACGGTGGTCATCACCATCCTGTCCTACCTGGTGTGGCTGCACCACTTCTTCACCATGGGCTCAGGCGCGTCCGTGAACTCCTTCTTCGGGATCACGACGATGATCATCTCGATCCCGACGGGGGCCAAACTTTTCAACTGGCTCTTCACCATGTACCGAGGCCGCATCCGCTTCGAGCTGCCGATGATGTGGACGGTCGCCTTCATGCTGACCTTCGTGATCGGCGGCATGACCGGGGTCATGCTGGCGGTGCCGCCGGCCGACTTCGTCCTGCACAACAGCCTGTTCCTGATCGCCCACTTCCACAACGTCATCATCGCCGGCGTGCTGTTCGGCCTGTTCGCGGGCATCAACTTCTGGTGGCCCAAGGCCTTCGGCTTCAAGCTGGACAAGACCTGGGGTCTGGTCAGCTTCTGGTGCTGGGTGGTCGGTTTCTGGGTCGCCTTCGCCCCGCTCTACGTCCTGGGCTTCATGGGCGTGACGCGGCGGATGCGGGTCTTCGACGATCCGTCCTACCAGATCTGGTTCATCATCGCGGCGGTCGGCGTCGGCATCATCGCCATGGGCATCCTGGCCATGCTGATCCAGTTCGCCGTGAGCATCATCAACCGCGACAAGCTGCGCGACGAGACGGGCGATCCCTGGCACGGCCGCACCCTGGAGTGGGCCACGTCGTCGCCGCCGCCGGCCTACAACTTCGCCAAGACGCCGATCATCCACGACTCGGACGCCTGGTGGGACATGAAGGCGCGCGGCTATGAGCGTCCGACCGAGGGCTATCGGGCCATCCACATGCCCTCGAACACGGGCGCGGGGGTGATCCTGGCCGGCCTGTCGACCGTCGTGGGCTTTGCCCTGATCTGGTACATGTGGTGGCTGGCGGCCCTGGGCTTCTTCGCCCTGATCGCCTATGCCATCTTCCACACCTTCAACTACAAGCGCGACTACTACATCCCGGCCGAGACGGTGCAGGCGACGGAAGACGCGCATACCAAGGCTCTGGCCAAGGCCCTCGCAGCCGCAGCGGAGAAGGGGTGATCCAATGAGCCACGCAGCGTCCCTGAACCCTGACTACGTCGACGAGGCCGGACGGCCGATCTACCACCCGGTCGAGGAACCGCATCACCCGGAAGGCCACAGCACCATGCTGGGCTTCTGGCTGTATCTGATGAGCGACTGCCTCATCTTTGCGATGCTGTTCGCCGTCTATGCGGTGATCGGCGCCAACTACGCCGCCGGCCCCGCGCCCAAGGACCTGTTCGACCTGCCGCTGGTGGCGCTGAACACGTCCATGCTG
>Ga0265296_1002297_pt1 | contig 19640 bp, 15 predicted proteins | sample MunlanPumphouse1_FD_189073 | JGI IMG/M metagenome (GOLD analysis project Ga0265296, IMG submission 189073) | Groundwater microbial communities from a municipal landfill in Southern Ontario, Canada - Pumphouse #1 | ecosystem: Environmental > Aquatic > Deep subsurface > Groundwater | place...
CACCCCACTCAGGCCATTGGGTATGGAGCCGCCCCACAAACTCATCAGGGTGCCGTCGGACTTCAAGGCCACGGTGCGGGCCACCGCCGCCAGTCCCTCGCCCACGACCCTGTTGGTATACCCCCAAACCGATAAAGTGCCGTCGGGATTCAAGGCCATACTTTGACTGCTATTGCCCGCCAGGCCTGCCGGGAAGTAGACGTTGCGCTCGCCCTGGGTGTTAGACCCATTGGTTGCCAGGCTGCCGTCGTAATCCAGGGCCAGGGTGTGGTTGCCGCCGGCGGCCACCGCCCGCACACTGACGCCATAATTGAAGGGACCGCACTGGCCAGAGGAGTTATCCCCCCAGCTCTGCACTATGCCGCAGGTATACAGGACCACGCTGTAGTTGCTACCGGCGGCCACCGCCTTTACATTGAACAGGCCACCGGCACTGGGCAGGGTGCACTGGCCATAGGAGTTATCCCCCCAGGCCGCCACGCGGCCAAAGTCGTACACGGCCAGGCTGTGAGAGCCGCCGGCGGCCACCGATTCCACCTGGGTCAGGCCCGCAGGCACGTTGCATTGGCCTCTGGAGTTCGACCCCCAGGCCACCACGGTGCCGTCGTACTTCACGGCCAGGCTGTGCATCGCGCCGGCGGCTACCTTCACCACCCTGGTCAGGTCCGGGGGCACGTTGCACTGGCCCTTATAGTTCCATCCCCAGGCCACCACGGTGCCGTCGGACTTCACGGCCAAGCTGTGCCAGTTGCCGGCGGCCACCGCCACTACCCCGGTTAGGCCCGCAGGCACGTTGCACTGGCCATAGATGTTCCCTCCCCAGGCCACCACGGTGCCGTCGGCCTTCGCGGCCAGGCTGTGGGTACCACCGGCGGCCACCGCCATCACCACCCCGCTCAGGCCCGGGGGCACGTTGCACGCGCCCCACCGGTTATCCCCCCAGGCCATCACCTGGCCGTTGGCCAAGATACCCACGTTGTGGGTCAGGCCGGCGGCAATGGTGGCCCCCCAGGCCTCACCCGGCCCCGCCAGGCCGGCCAGCAGCAGCCAGGCCAGAGCCGCCGCTCCAGCCAGATTGACAGCCAACTTCGTCATTACGCCCTTTGGACGCAGTGATAATCTCATGTCAGGCTCCTTTCGGTACCGAGCAGGGTGCTGCTAATACGTCAAAGGGGATTGCGGATTAGAAGCTGGTGCGCAGTACTCATCCTACCTCAGTCCTTTCGGGACCGGTTGCGCCCAGGGCCTCCTGGCGTGGGCCACTATTAGGACCTACACTGGCAATTAATGGTAAGATTGAAGAAGAATGGTGTCTTGAGAGATTTATTCTCCAATTTACCACAGGGTATCATAAGTTTCACAGATGCTACACAAATTATTCTCAATGTTTGATCTTTTATATCAAAGGCTTATAGAAAATTGTGGGTTAAAGGTCAAATAACCCTAAGATAGTTCGGCGCCGCAATGGCGCGATTGTGCCCCTACCGGTGAGCGCTAGACAACCCATGGCGCCCAGTGCTGGCCAGATAACTTGCCATTATCGGCACTTATCCCAGGCCCCGCAAGAATTACGGGTATGATCTTGCGATCATTTCCAGGGCCAGATTTTTGCCAAATACGCCAATGAGGGCTCCAGGCTGCCTTCCTGGTGGGGCTCCAGGGTGACCAGGGGTTGGCGGTCCTTGGCGGCCAGGAAGTTGAGGACGTCTGCCAGGGGCACGGTTCCCTGGCCCAGGGCCAGGTGGGCGTCCAGGTCGCCCCGGTTGTCGTGGAGGTGGAGTTGGCCGATGTAAGGCCACAGGGTGTGGAGCCAGCGGTGGAAGTCGCCGCCGCCGAAGGCCTGGAGGTGGCCCACGTCCAGGCAGAGCCGGACATTGGGGGCGTCCACCAGGCTCAGGAGTTCCGGAAAGAGGTCCGGGTCCGTCTCATAGACATTTTCCAGCATGACCGTGACCCCGTGGGGCGCGGCCAGGGCGGCGAATTCCCGCCAGGTAGCCGCGCTCCTCTCCAGCCACGCCTCCCGTTCCCCTTGATAGAACCGGGCCTCGTAACCCAGATGGCAGACAATGGTCGCGGGTTTAAAGACCGGGAGCAGGCGGAAGGCTTGTTGTAACCGGCGGCGGGTCGCGGCCAGGATCAGCGCGTCTTTGGCCCCGGGCAACAGGTCCTGGAAAGGGGCGTGCAGGGTGAGGCGGCGCCCGGCTTGGCGGAAGGCCCGGGCCACCCGGGAGAAATCACGGCGCGGAAAGCGCCCCAGGCTGCAGGCGTCCAGGCCGATTTCCGGGTTCAGGCGGCGTGCCAGAAAGAGGTCCAGGTATCCTTCCCCTAAATAGGAGAAAGGGATATTGACCTGAACCCGGGAAATCAGGGCCTCCGGCGTCAAGGCCATGGGAGGCGTCTCAATGAGGGTGCTGGCAGAGTTCCACGAGCAGGCCGTAGGTGGCCTTGGGGTGGATAAAGGCCACCAGCATGCCGTGGGCGCCCTCCCGGGGTTTTTCATCGATGAGGCGCACGCCCGCGGCCTTTAACTCCGCCAGGGCCCCGGCCAGGTCCTCCACCTCCAGGGCCAGGTGATGGAAGCCTTCGCCCTTGGTTTCCAAAAACTTGGCTATGGGGCTGTCGTCCGCGGTGGGGATGAGCAACTCCAGGTTGGATTCCCCCACCCCGATGAAGCTGACTTTCACTTTTTGGGCTTCCACCACTTCGTCGCCCTTCAGGGCCAGGCCGAGCTTGCTGCCATAGAGTTGCTTGCCCGCGTCCATGTCTTTGACGGCAATGCCCAAGTGTGCGATACGTTTAATCTTCATGGCTGCTCCTCCTCAAGTAGGCTGCTATAATGGTCATTTTTACGGGAACCGAAGAAAAGGGGGGAGAGCGGGGGACTGCCCCAAACTCTGCTTGCCCTTAACCCCCGGCATTATATATGATGGGTGGAAGCAGGAAAAGCCTGGAATGCAGTTTACTTGATTTTCCCGGGGGGTAAACCCTTTTCCGGGGAGATGGGGGCGAAGGGGCCTGAAAATGAGCGGTGACGAAAACTACCGGCGGGCGGCGGCGGTCCTCGCCGAGTATCAGCAGCAGATGATCGACCTGCAGCGGGAATTGGTCTCACGCAACGCGGTGGGGCCGGATCATGGGGGCCCCGGAGAAGGAGAGAAGGCGGCCTTCCTCACGGAGCTGCTCCGGAGCTGGGGGCTGAAGGTGGATAATTTCCCGGCCCCGGACGCCCTGGTGGCCGGCGGCGAGCGCCCCAACCTGGTGGCCTGGGTCCCGGGCCGGCGGCCGGAAAAGGTCTGGGTGCTGAGCCACCTGGACGTGGTGCCGCCGGGAGAAGAGGCTTTGTGGCACTCGGACCCTTTCACCTTGCGGGTGGAGGGGGACCGGCTCTATGGCCGGGGCACGGAAGACGACCACCACGGCATCGTCACCTCTCTGATGGCGGTCAAGGCGATCCTGGACCTGGGCCTCACCCCGCCCCGCACTCTGGCCTTGGCCCTGGTCTCGGACGAAGAGACCGGCAACGAAAAAGGGCTGATCCATCTACTTAGGGAGCAGCCCCAGCTCTTCTCCCCTGAAGACCTGATCATCGTCCCGGACGCGGGCAGCAAGGACGGCACCCTCATCGACGTGGCGGAAAAGAGCATCCTCTGGCTGCGCCTGACGCTGGAGGGGAAGCAGTGCCACGCCTCCCGGCCGGAATTGGGGCGAAACACCCTGCGGGCCGCGGCCCATGTGATTTTGGCCCTGGAGGAGTTGGCCCGGGAGTTTCCCCTGGAAAACCCTTTGTTCCGGCCCCCAACCAGCACCTTCGAGCCCACCAAAAAAGAGGCCAACGTCCCCAACATCAACACCATTCCCGGCCGGGACGTCTTTTATCTGGATTGCCGGGTGCTGCCGGAGTATGAGTTAGCCCGGGTGAAAGAAAAGGTTCAGGCCCTGGGGGAGGACGCGGCCCGGCGCTTCGGGGTGAGCCTGAAGGTGGAGCCGGTGCAGGAATTGGCCAGCGCGCCCGCCACCCCAGCCGACGCGCCGGTGGTTCAGGCCTTGATCCGGGCCATCCGGGAGGTTTACGGGCGGGAGGCAGGCCCCCGGGGGATCGGCGGGGGCACGGTGGCCGCCTTCTTCCGCCAGAAGGGGCTGCCGGCCGCGGTGTGGATGACGGTGAGCCAGACCGCGCACCAACCCAACGAATTCTGCCTGCTGAGCAACCTACTGGGAGACGCCCGGGTCTTGGCCCATGTGTTTTTGGAGGAGGAATCGGGGGAGTGAGCAGTAAGCAGTGAGCAGAAAAAACTTGGGAAAATTCCTGGTTCCTGGTGCCAAGCAGCCGATAGTGGTGCGTGCAACGCACCCTACCAGATTTTCATGACTTAAGGCTGGGCCAACGGCCCATGAGAACTTGCTTACCGCTCATTGCTTACTGCTCACTTATCCCAACAGGAGCGGTCCAGGCAATAGTCCCGGTTTTCCTCATCAGAGATGTTATAGTAATCCGGGTCTTCAGCCAGCATTTCGCACCATTCTTCCAGGGCGTCCACCGGATCCAGGGACCCCAGCCAGGCGCGGACTTCGAATTCGTCCTGGAAGCCCAGATGGCGTAAAAGCTCCCGGGGGTTGGCGGCGTCCAGCACCAGATAGGATTGAAAGCCGTCGTGGCGGCGGATAATGATGGGGCAGGCCATTAATTCTTCTCCTTCAAAGAATATACTGTTTATTACGGAAAAAACCGCGGGTTGGCAACTATGAAAAGATGGGCACGGGCCAGCCGGACTGGATGGCATATGAAAGATTACCATACCTGGGGCAGGAGCGGGGTTATCAGAGGCATCCTGGCAGGGCTCATGGTGGTCATGCTCTTGGCCGCGGCTTGCGGGGAACTCCGGCCCTTGCCGGACCGGGTCGATTTGGGGGCCTATGCCCCCATAGCTTACCAGGATCTGCTGCACCCTGACGCCGCCAAGTTGCAGGCGGGCCAGAAGATCAAGGCGCCCGCCTATTTTTGGGAATTTCTCACCTATGATCCGGCCATGGTGCGCATTTACCTGAATATGATCGGCCACCCGGTAAGCTGGTATAATCTGCAATGGTTCGCCACTTACGGGGCTCCTGATATGACGGGTTTCTTTGATCTGGCGGCGCTGGAGCCCTCCCAGAGAAAGGCTTTTTTCAAGCTGAACCGCCTGGATCACATCATGCTCTATGGGGAGATGGTTTCCCTGGGCCCCGGCCTCTATCTTAAGGTGCACCATATCGAAAAAATCGAAGAGGACTAGAACCTGATCATAACCTGACAAAAGCTGCGACTAGTTCCTCAACCCGTAAAAGCTTAGGAGCGGAGGTTTTAAAGTCCTCCTTTTTTAAAAGGGTATTTAGGGGGGGATTATCAAATGCTTATATAATCCCCCCTGCCCCCCTTTAGGAAAGGGGGGTGATTATTTTCAAAATTAAACCATTGACTGGTTCAAAATGACCGCGGCAAGTGGTTTTGAAATGACTTCCAGGAAACCTTTAAGCAGGCGAAGGACCCGGGCCGGAGGGGATGAAGTTGTCAGCCGGGCCTCCCGGGGAGGGTTGACGGGGGGCGTTTTATTTGATAGGCCTGAAGCCTGAGAGGCGGCCATGGGCTTGAATTTATTAGACTTGGGAATCATAGTTCTCCTGATCCTCATCGTCCTCAGGGGCTATTACCGGGGTTTGTTTCAAGAATTGGCGGTCCTGGCCGGGGTGGTGGCGGGGGTGTTGGCTGCCGCGCATACACACGCGCTGCTGGCGGCAAAGTTGAGCCCCTGGATCACCAACCCGGATTATGCCCGCTGGGTGGCCTTCGCGGTGGTGCTGGTGGCGGTTTATTGGGGCATCCGCCTGGTGGCCTATTTTCTCCAGCGTCTTCTCTATCATCTCTATCTCGATATCTTTGACCGCCTCCTGGGAGGCTTCTTTGCCCTGATAAAGGGCGCGTTGCTCCTGGGGTTTTCCTTGATGCTCATCGGCGTGGTCCTGCCCCGGGATTCCCATCTCATTAAAGAATCCCGGACCGCCCCCCTACTCATTGATTTTTCCAAGCAAGCTCTGGGGTTGCTGCCCCCGGACTTTAAACAGCGCTTGAACGAGTATCTGCAGCAATGGCAGCGACCGAAGAAAAAACAAGAAGCCGCCTGGTCCTAAAAATGAAAGAGGTTCAAAGTTCAAAGTTCAAGGTTCAAGGACAAGAGTTGGTGTAGGGTGGGCATTGCCCACCGATTCCCTAAACGTAAGGCTCCGTGAGAGTTTTTCAGGCGTTTGGCCTGCGCTGGCGCAGGCGAGACGCCTGTGCTGCCTTTGCAGGCGATTGCTGCCATGGTGCAATCTAAGAATTACAGAATGCTGTCGCAGGGGCGCACCCAGGTGTGCGCCCCTGCGGGAAATTGCCATTTATTGGCATATTGGTATAAGAAGCAATGATCAGCAGGAGTTAAGTGGATGAGCGGTAAGAAACGGAGCCCGGGTGCGGCCGTGGACGATTTTGTGACCATTGTCCGCCGTCTGCGGGGCCCGGGGGGATGTCCCTGGGACGCCCGCCAGACGCCGGAAACCTTAAGGACTTATGTGCTGGAAGAGGCTTACGAGCTGGTGGAGGCCCTGGAGAGCGGGGACCCGGAGAAGATTAAGGAAGAATCGGGGGACCTCCTGCTGCACCTGGTGTTCATCAGCGATCTTTACCAGGAGCGGGGGGATTTTTCCTTGGCGGAAGTGGCGGCAGGGATCACCGCCAAGATGATCCACCGCCATCCCCACGTCTTTGCCGGGGAGGAAGCGCATACCAAGGAAGATTTGCGCCGCATTTGGGAGCGGGCCAAGGCCCAGGAGGGCAAAGGCAAGAAGGAGACGTCTCTGGAGAAGGTCTCTCCGGCCCTGCCGGCCCTGGTCCAGGCCCAGCGCCTGGGAGAGGCGGCCGCTCGCCTGGGGTTCGACTGGCCCTCCGTCCAGGGGGCCCTGGACAAGGTGGAGGAGGAATGGCAGGAATTCCGCCGGGCCCTGGCCGAGCCGCCCCACGACGCCCGGGAGGAGGAACTGGGGGACCTTTTGTTTTCTCTGGTCAATGTGGCCAGGTTTTTAGAGATCGACTCTGAAGGGGCCTTGCGGCGCACCATTTATAAATTTATCAAGCGCTTCCACGTGGTGGAGAGGACCTTGGTAAAGCAAGGCAAGACTCCGGAGACCGCCACCCTGGAGGAGATGGAGGCCATCTGGCAGGCCGCGAAAAAGGGGTAAGTTTTGCCTCGAAAAGATAGTTCTCACGCAAAGACCCAAAGACGCAAAGACGCAACAACCCAAATATAACATATATAGAAATGCAAGGTGGGGCTTCGCACCAAAATCGTTTCACAAACCTATAGGTTGGTGTAGGGTAGGTATTGCCCGCCAACTCCTTAGCTTATAGAGCTGACAGCTAAATGGCCCCGGGCCCCCTTAGGCAAAATGCCTTTTGCAGGAGCTTTCCCCGGATTTGGCCGTTACGACTTCAACTTGCCCCGCCAGTTAGGGGATGATAAAATATGCCGCAAATTTAAAGCATTAAATATTGACCATGCCAACTCTGCCTTGAAAAGATTTTAGGGATTGGTGGCGCAGGCGTCCAGCCTGTGTAGGCTAAAGAGGCGGGCGGGGACGCCCGCCCTACGACTGGGAACCACAAACGGTAATATATGGAATCGCTCCGGGTCCGAAAATTATCTTCCCCCATTCCCGTCATCATCGCCATTCTGGCAGCCGCGATCCTGCTCTCCGGGATTTTCTTCTTTTTCTGGCAAAAGCTGAACCTTAAAGTGGAAATTATCCTGCGGCAGCAGTTTAACCAGCAGCAATTGATGTTGGCCCGGAAAATCGCCGACAACGTGGAGTCCTATTTCGATTTCCTGGAGAATGTCCTTTTGGGGTATGCCGGCCTATTCCAGACCCTCCCTCCCCAAGAACACCAGATAGACGTTTCCATGGCGGAGCGGTTTTCCCGGCATCAGCTTTTCGGCATCGTGGAGATCCGCCGCTATAACCCTGAAGGGGTGGTGGTCCAGGTCTTCAGCATGGCGCCCGATCCACCGCCGCCGGGCAGTCTGAGCCTCCCCGCCCCCTACCTGGAATGGGCCCGGGACCCCGCCCACCGGGGCAAGCTTTTCCTGAGCAAGACTTTCGCCTGCCCTGAGCCCACCTGGAAAGACCGCCGGGTCATGCGCTTCATCACTCCCCTATATTGGGCGGACGCTAAAGGCCGTTTATCCGGGGTGCTGGAATTTATCATTGACCCCTACTTTATTTGTGAGAAAGTTACAGCCGGCGTGCGCTCCGGCCAGACCGGCTACTCCTGGATCATTGATCAGGATGAAATCATGCTGGCCCACTATGAGAAAGACTTTGTGGGCAAAGAAGCCATAGCGGTGCGGATAGCTCGCAATCCACAAATTATTTTCCGCGGACTACGGGAGCTCCACGCCGACCTCCTGGCGGGCCGGGAAGGGGTCACGGAATACGACTCCGGCTGGCACCGCCAGAAATTGGGGCAGATGCCGAAGCTGGCGGCTTACACCCCCATCAATTTTAATAAAGGGCTGATCCGAGGCGTAACCGAGATGGAGGATCCGGCCCATAACCTCTGGGGGGTTTGCGTGGTGGCCCCGGTGGAGGAAGTGTCCGGCCAGGTTTCGGAAGTGATGCACCAGGAATTGTTTCTGGTGGGGACTTTTTTTGTACTGGTGTTATTAGCTTCCGGGGTGCTCAGCGGCTTCGCTCTCACCTGGAACAAAACCCTGGCCCGGGAAATAGACCTGAAAACCCGGGAATTGATAGAATCCCAGGAACGTCTGATACATTCAGAGCGGTTCGCGGCGGTGGGGGAGGCCGCGGCCTATGTCAGCCACGAAATCAAAAATCCCCTGATGGTGATCGGCGGTCTGGCCCACCAGGTGGAGCGCCGCCTGGCAGGAGACCCGGAGACCCAGGAAAAACTGCATATTGTGCAAAAAGAAGTTCGGCGCCTGGAGACCTTTTTGGGGGAATTGCGGGATTTTACCCGGCCCGTGCTGCCGGTTAAGCAAATAATCGACCTGAACGAGGTGATCCGGGAAGTGACGAAGCTGATGAGCGAAGCAGCCAGGGAAAAGGGGGTCATCCTGGAAGAGAAGCTGGACGGGCGCCTCCCAACCCTGGAAGCCGACGCCAACCAGCTTAAGCAGGTGCTGGTCAACCTGATCAAGAATGCCCTGGAGGCTACGGAAGAAAATGGCCGGATTCTTCTGGCCACCGGCTGGGAGAACGGACAGGCGTGGTTTTCGGTGGAAGACAGCGGCAAAGGCATGGCCCCGGAGGTCTTGGAAAATATCTTCCATCCCTTTTTTACCACCAAGGACAAAGGCACCGGTCTGGGTCTGGCGGTGATCCATAAAATCATCACCGACCATCGGGGAACCATCACGGTGGAGAGCGTCCCGGGCCGGGGCTCCACCTTTCTCATAAAATTACCTCTAAGTTTAGGGTAATGGAGCCCGCCCCCAATCCGGAAGCCCTAAGGGAATCCCGGAAACGCCGCCGGGAAAAGATCCTTATGGTCCTGATCCTGGCGCTGGTGGTGGGCATTACCTCCCTGGAGGTGTACCTGGTGCGCCATGGGGGGCAACCCGTCACCAGCAGCCTCCTGGCCTTCGGGCTCCTTAATCTCAACACCTTCCTGCTCCTGCTCTTCACCTTCCTCATTTTTCGCCATCTGTCCAAGCTCTTCCTGGAACGGCGCCGCAAGATCTTCGGCTCCCGGCTGCGCACCCGCCTGGTGGTCACCTTTATCAGCCTGACCTTGCTGCCCACCCTCTTTCTCTTTTTCATGTCCTGGCAGCTCATCTCCAGCCAGATGGATCGTTCCTGGGACCGGCAGGTGGAGGAGTCACTGGACAAGGCCATCGACCTGACCCGCATGTTCTCCCTGGATCTGGAAGACAATCTCAAGGCTTTCGGCCGCATTTTCAGCCAGGAATTGCAAGAACCGGACAGATTGACCCCCGGGGACCGGGATTTCCTCCAATCCTTCGCCGACCGGAACCGGTCGGCTTATCACCTCAGCGGCCTGGAGGTCCTGGATGCCCGGGGGCAGATGTTGGCCGCCAGCTACGACCCCCAGGTGGGCCGGTTGCCGGGGCTGCTGCCGCTCCCGGATGCCGGCGCGGCTGCCGCGCCGGAGGATGGGGTCATCCGGCAGAAATTCGGTGCGGATGAACTTTTGAATCTGCTGGCGCCGCTGACCGACCCCGAGGGTAACCTCAAGGGCTACCTCCTGTTGCGCAAGCGCCTCCCCAAGACCCACTTGCTGCGCGTCGCCGAGGCGGCCCGCAGCCTGAAGGAACTGCGCCAACGCCAGCTCCACCTCAGCCCGGTGAAGGTCAGCCATTACCTGACCCTGGTGATCGTCACCCTGGTGGCCATGCTGTCCGCGGTCTGGCTGGCCTTTTACATGGCCCGGGAGATCACCACCCCCATCCGCCAACTCGCGGAAGGCACCTTGAAGGTGGCAGGGGGGGATTATGATTTCCACATCGACCTGGAGGGCCGGGACGAAATCGGTTTTCTGGTGCAATCCTTCAACAAGATGACCCAGGACTTGCAGCAGAGCCAGGCCCAACTGGCGGCCGCCTACCGGCAGTTGAGCCAGAGCCACACCCAGTTGGAGGCCAGGAAGCGGGACATGGAGATCCTGTTGAAGAACGTGGCCGCCGGGGTGATCAGCATCGACGCCCAGGGCCGCCTCACCACCATCAACGACTCCGCGGCCCAGATGCTCAACTGGCGGCGGGAAGAGGCTCTGGGGAAGGATTGCCGGGACCTGCTGCCGGCCGGGGAATATAACCGCCTGGCGGAGGTCATCGCCGCGGCCCGCCGCTCTTCCCGGGGCGCGGTGGAGAAACCCCTCCACGTGGCCCTGCCCAACCGCACCCTCTACCTGTTGCTCAAGCCCACGGTGCTCAAAGACGAGACCGGCCAGGACCTGGGGGTGGTGATCGTCTTCGAGGACCTCACCGAACTGGAGCGGGCCCAACGTCTGGCGGCCTGGCGGGAAGTGGCCAGGAGTATCGCCCATGAAGTAAAAAATCCCTTGACGCCCATCAAGTTGGCGGCCCAACGGCTGCGCCGCCGTTACCTGGAGCATTTTGAGGGAGACAGCCAGGTCTTTGACGAATGCACCCAGATCATCATCCAGCAGGTGGACGAACTGAAGAATCTGGTGAATGAATTCTCCCGGTTCGCCAGGCTGCCCCAGCTCACCCTGGCCGCCCAGGATCTCAACGCCCTGGTGCAGGAGACCATGCTCCTCTACCAGGAGGTCCAGCCCCGCATCACCATGGAATTTAAGGCCGATCCGGACCTGCCGCCCCTCCTCCTGGACCGGGAGCAGATGAAGCGGGTGCTCTTGAACCTGATGGACAATGCCCTGGCCGCCATCAATGGGGCCGGGACCGTCACGGTTTCCATCCGCAGGCATCCGGCCGACGGCCGGGTGGAACTCACCGTGGCCGACACCGGCAAGGGTATCCCGGACCGGGACAAGGTGCGGATATTTGAGCCCTACTTTTCCACCAAGCGGGGCGGCACCGGGCTGGGTCTGGCCATCGTCAGTTCCATTGTCGCCGAACACCACGGCCATATCCGGGTGGAAAAAAACGTCCCCCGGGGGACCAGGTTTATTATCGAACTTCCCATGAATAGGGCTGAATATGCCGGGAAACTTGCTGGTAGTTGACGACGAGCCCCAGATCCTCCAGGTGGTGTCCGGGATCCTTCAGGATGAAGGGTTCGAGGTGCTCACCGCCCCGGACGGGGAGACCGCTTTGAAGGTGGCGGCCGAGGAGGCTCCGGACCTGGTCCTCCTGGATATCGCCCTGCCGGGCCGGGACGGCCTGGAAATTCTCCAGGATTTAAAGGCGCGCTATCCCACTCTGCCGGTGATCATGATCTCCGCGTTCGGCTCCGTGGAAAACGCGGTCAAGGCCACCCGCCTGGGGGCCTACGACTTCATCGAGAAGCCCCCCAACGCGGATAATATCCTCCTGACCGTCAGAAACGCCCTGGAGATGGCCCGGCTGGCCGAAGAAAACCGGCGCCTGCGGCTGCAAACCGCACCGGCCCGGGAAATCGTGGGCAGAAGCGAGGCCGTTCAGCACCTCCGGGAGCAGCTGCGCCTGGTGGCCCCCACCAACGCCTCGGTGTTGATCACTGGGGAAAACGGCAGCGGCAAGGAACTGGTGGCCCGGGCGCTGCACGCGTTTTCCCCCCGGGCCCACAAGGCCTTCGTGGAGGTGAACTGCGCGGCCATCCCGGAAGACCTCATCGAAAGCGAGCTCTTCGGCCATGAAAAGGGGGCCTTTACCGGGGCCACCAGCCGCCGCCAGGGGAAATTCGACCTGGCCCACGAAGGCACGCTGTTCCTGGACGAAATCGGCGACATGAGTCTCAAGACCCAGGCCAAGATTCTCCGCATCCTGGAAGAGCAGCGTTTTGAGCGGGTGGGGGGCAGCCGCCCCATCCAGGTGGACGTGCGCGTGGTCGCGGCCACCAATAAGAACCTGGGCGAGGAGATCCAGCGGGGGACCTTCCGGGAAGACCTGTATCACCGCATCAACGTTATTCCCCTGCAGGTGCCCCCCTTAAGGGAGCGGGGGGAGGATATTCCCCTGTTGGCCGCCCATTTTCTCCGGGAACTGGCCCGGGAGAACAACGCGGCTCCTAAAACTCTTGCCCCTCAGGCCCTGGAGGCCCTGACCCGCCTCCCCTGGCCCGGGAACGTCCGGGAATTGAAAAACTTTATCTGGCGTCTGGCCATCCTCACCCCCGGCAGAGAAATCGGCCTGGCGGATCTGCACCTGGCCCCAGAGCCGGATGCCGCACCCGGGGACCTGGACCGGTTGCTGCAAATGCCCACCTTCCGGGAGGCCCGGGCCGGGTTCGAGAAGGAGTTTCTGCGTCGCAAACTGGAGGAATGCCGGGGCAGCGTCAGCCTGGTGGCGGAGCAAATCGGCCTGGAACGGTCGCATCTCTACCGGAAACTCAGGGCCTACGGCCTGGAAGCGGGGAAGGAAGGGGAGGGGTAGAGGTGATTTGGGGGAGAGGGGCCAGGGACCGCTGGTCCTTGGGCCAATTTGTCATCAATAGTAGGGGCGAACCTTGTGTTCGCCCCCGGTGTTCAAGGGCGAACACAAGGTTCGCCCCTACTTTTTAGATGCGAATTTATCTTACACCGGCGCGCCTACTTCGGCCAGGGTCTGAAAGTAGATGCGGCGGATGCGGCGCAGGCGTTTCTTAAAGCAGAGCCCCAGTTCTATGCAGCCGTTGTAAAATGATTCCCGGTTGAACTCCAGGGGCAGGAGCCGGACCATGTTCTCCTGGGTGACCTGCTGGCGCAGGTCCTTGACCTTCTGCCGGGCCTCTTCCAGACCCTGCCAGAAGGGGAGCAGGATCAGGTCGGCCTTTTCCTGGAGGCGGGTGATTTCCGCCTGCACCAACTGCAAGGGGCCGGTTTCCGGCTTATCGGGCGCGCTCTCCTGCACCACTTCCACGCCCAGCCGCCTCAGAAACCGCAAAAGAAATTCCCGGTGGCTGCTTTCCCAGGGACCCAGTTTCCAGATATCCGCGGGGATTCCCACCCGGGGCACCTGGTGGTGGCCCGGGAGCCATTGGCCTAACTGCCGCACCCGGGAAAAGAGACGGTCCTTTAAGTGCTTCACATGGTTGCTCTTGCCCCACCGTGACTGCCACATGTGGATCCGGCCATAAGCCTTGAGTTTGACGTAGAACCAATCCCGGGTGATCACACGTTTAAGGACCGAACCCCAGGAGTAGAACTTCTTCATGGCCCGGATGGTCTCCCATTGGAGCTCATAGGCAGTGAGCTGTTTGGGCTGGAAGACCGCATAGTGACCGTCGTAGTGGCTCCAGTCGTGGCAGAAAATGCGGTTCTGGGCTTCCAGCTCCTGATAGACGGGGGTGCCGGGGATGGGCGTCAGAATGAGATATTGGAGGGAATCCAGGTCCAGCCGCCGGGAAAACTTCACAGTGTCCCGGATAACCTGAAAATGATCTTCTTCGGAGCCGAAGACGAACATGCCGTGGACCCGGATGCCGTGGCGATGGAAATTAATGACGCAATCCTGTATGCCTTCCACGGTCTGGGATTTGTTGTAGAGCTTCAAGGTGGCGGGATTGATGGATTCCAGGCCCACGTAAACCATGTAACAGCCGGCTCGGACCATGAGCTGCATCAGTTCCTCGTCCTTGGCCGCTTCCACCCGCACCTGGGCGCTCCATTCGAATTTCAGGTTCTCCTGGAGGATGCGTTGGCATAATTCCTTGATCCTCTCCCGGTCGGCGGTGAAGTTGTCGTCGCAGAAAAAGACGTGATGGGCCTTGAGGGCGTTTTGCCGGATCTCGGCCAGCACCCGGTCCACGGAATTATAACGATGTTTGCGCCCGAAGAGTTTGATCACCGCGCAGAAACGGCAGTTAAAGGGGCAGCCCCGGGAGGTGGCGATGGCTACGACCCGGTGGCCTTTGCGGCCGTTCCAGCCGTGGATTACGCCATAATTCGGGATGGGCAGGTCGTCCAGGTTCTGAATAAAGGGACGCCAGGGGTTTTGCCGCAACGTCTCCCCTTCCAGATAGGCCAGGTTTTGCACCACCCCCAGATCCCCGCCGGCGTTGAGGGTGGCCACCAACTCCGGTAAGGCCACGTCCCCCTCGCCGCAGATCACATAATCGGCATGGGCCAGGGACTCCTGGACCACGAAGCTGGGATGGGCGCCGCCCATGGCCACCAGCGCGCCCTGGCGGCGATAATAATCTCCCAGCTCATAGGCCCGGGGGGCAGTGGAAGTGATGCTGGAGATGCAGACCAGGTCGGGGTGGAAATCCAGGGTGGCGTAATCGGGGGCGCTGATATCCTCGATGATTACCTTTACTTCCAGGCCCTGGTTTTGCAAAATGGTGCCCAGCAGCACCGATCCCAACCGGGGGATCGCCACCCGGCTGAAGATATGGGGCCGGGGAGCCCGGGGTTCAATGAATAAGACATTTTTGATGGGGCGGGGCATGGACATACTCCTCTACAAACCTGATCCTGTTTGGCTGGCGGTTTCGCCTTCCCAGTCTGGCCGGCCTGCCCAGGTTGAGCCTGAAGAGACAAATAACGCAGTATATGCTGAAGCCTAAGCGAAGGAAGGGGCTTTTGTCAATTTTTTCTTTAGATTATACAGGGGAAAGCCGGAGAACGCAAAGAAAGAAGCAGATTCCACCTCTTCGGCAGAGGGGAATCTGCTTCCTAAATTTGAACAGGGTATATCGAAAATGGAGGAGGGCTTAGACGCAACCGGTCGGTTTGGCCAATCCCGCCATCTTACAGGCGCCTTTACCCGGTCCGGAGGGGAACAACTCGTAGATGTGCTTCAGTTTGAAGCCGGTCACCTTGGAGAGGATCCGCACCATAGGAGCGATACCGTTTTTCTTGTAATAATCCTGAAGCATGTTGATGACTTTCCAATGCTCGTCATTCAGCTCACTGATGCCCTCAGAATCCTTAACATAATCAACCCATTCCTGGCACCATTCATCCAGGTTCTCCAGGAAACCGTCTTCGTCTACCGTAAAGGTTTTGCCCTTGAATTCGATGTTGGCCATACCGCCATATCCTCCTTAAAAATTTATCGCCGGGTTTTTACTTGTCAAAATTACGGTATTGTGAAAATTTTGTCAAGCATTTAAACATGGCTAAAAATTAATTACCTCAGGCCCCGGCTCCTGGGGAGGACCGGTGGACACCGGCCCCCTTTCCTAAATTCCCTCTTGGTGCCCCTCCCTGGGGGGCCCGGGGAAGATCTTCCCCGGGTTCATGATGTGGTTCGGGTCAAAGGCTTTTTTGATGCGTTTCTGCAGGGCTATGGCCCCGGGGGAGAGCTCCATCCCCAGGTAGGGGGCCTTGGTCAGGCCGATGCCGTGCTCCCCGGAGAGAGTGCCGTTGAGCCTGCGCACCAGGGCGAAGATGTCCTCCACAGTGGGCCCCAGCGCCTCCCTTTCCCCAGGCACGTGCCGATCATAGAGGACGTTGACGTGGATGTTGCCGTCCCCCGCGTGGCCGTAACAGGGGATGATCAACCCCCGGCGCCGGGAGAGCTCCTCCAGCCCGGTGATCAAATCCGGGATGGCCCCCAGGGGCACGGCCACGTCTTCGCTGATCTTATGGGGCTTCACCTTCAGGAGGGCCGGGGAAATAACCTTCCGGGCCTGCCACAATTGGCCGGCCTCCGCCGGGGTCCGGGCCCGGAGGACCGGATCGGCTCCTTGCTCCCGGCAGAACTGGGCCATGCGTACCGCCCGCTCCTCCACGTCATGGGGGTGGCCGTCCACGGCAATGAGAAGGAGGGCCGCGGCCGCCGGCGGTATGGCAAAAGGAAGCATCTCCCGGACGCACCTTAAGGTGACGCGGTCCATGAACTCCAGGGCGGTGGGGGCCAGCCCCGACGCGAGAATGCGGCTCACGGCCTGGGCCGCGGCCTGCAGCGTCCCGAAGCCCGCGGCCAGGGTCTGGCGGGCCGCGGGTTTGGCCACCAGGCGGAGGATGATCTTGGTGATCACCCCCAGGGTGCCTTCGGAGCCCAAAAAGAGGCGGGTGAGGTCATACCCCACCACCCCTTTCATGGTGCGGGTGCCCGTGTCGATGATCTCCCCGTAGGGCAGCACCACCGTCAACCCCAGGACGTAATCCCGGGTCACCCCGTACTGCACGGCCACCGCGCCCCCGGCGCATTCGGCGACGTTGCCGCCGATGCTGCAGAAATCGGCGCTCGCGGGGTCCGGGGGATAATAGAGTCCCTGTTCCTCCACCGCGGCCTTAAGTTTGCTGAGGATCACCCCGGGCTCCACCACTGCCACCAGGTCCTGCTGATTGATCTCCAGGATGCGGTTGAGGCGGGTAAGGACCAGGACCGCACCGCCCTCGATGGGCACGGCGCCGCCGCTGCGGCCGGTGCCCGCGCCCCGGGGCACCACCGGGAAGCGGTGCGTATTGGCCAGGATCAGAATCCGGGAGATTTCCGCCGCGGACCCCGGAAAGATCACGAGGTCCGGCAGAGCCGCCTGGTCCGTGGCGTCAAAGGCATAGCACCAGCGGTCCTCGGGGCTGGTGAGGACGTGCGCCGGGCCGACGATGGCCTCAATTTCACGAACTACTTTCTCGGGAATCATGCACACCAAGGAAAAATTAGGATGGACCTGGCGCCAACAGATTATCAATCGAATAATTAATCAAATATACCAGATAATTGCATCGTTCTGGATTATTATTGCACTTGGGGCTGCTCCGGCAGGCGCGCCCGCGGTTATTCCGTCAATGTGCAGATGGCTGATAGAAGGGCCATTTATGAAAAAACCATTCGTTCCAGAGCAGGGGAATGATCCACCAAAAGTTCCAGATCAGCGATTCTCCGCCGACCACGCGTTCTCCCAGGCCGCCGGCCATATGGTGGTTACCCAGGCCCCAGTGGCCGAAGTTGAGGTAGTAAAAGAACAGATAGTTGGCCACGGCCAGCACCAGGACCCCGCCGGTCCGAAACCAAAACGCGCCCCAGGAATCTTTGTTCGCCTGGGGGGCCCAGTCATCAAAATAATGGTGCCAGATGAGGAAAGGAATGAGGGTAAAACCGGCGATTTCGGCGGCGTGATACCAGAGAAAGCGGATAGGCATGCCCGCGTCGGCTGCCGGTAAATGCTGGAGAACATCAGCCATGGGTAGCCACACCGGGGCGATTTTTACACAGACCAGGGCCAGAATATAACCCAGGAAGATGGTGCCGATAAATGAGAGCAATCCCTTCCAGGGCTGGGGCCAGGTGATGGCCGACCAGGGTTTCATGCGCCAGACATTGGGGGTCATGAACAAGACGATAATGGCCCATTCCCACCAGCCAAAAACCCAGTGCACATGACTGGTGCCGCAGACACCGCTCCACCAGGGGAAATTAAGTCCGCAGGAGGTCCCGAAGATCTTCCCGTAAACTGCTCCCCAGAAAGGCACGATGAGAACGGTGTAAAAAAACAGGGTCAACATGCTGCACCAGCCAAGTTCGGCCAGACCCGCCTGGGGCTGAGTCAAATCGCTGGGTCTGATGGGCCACTTGGCAAAAAGGATGGTGACAAAGGGATAGGAAAAAAAACCGATCAAGACGAAGGTCACCACCGCCCGTTCCCCAAATCGGGCTGCGGGGTTGGTCAGGACCTGCAAGGTGAGGGTTTTGCCGCAACCATCCCCCAGAACGGTCTGCCCGGCCGCGGCCAGCGCTTCCAGATTGACCTGGCTGAGGAAATTGAAGCCCAGGCCGAGAATTCTATAAAAAACCAGGTGAATGACCACCCAGACCAGGGCCAGGTTGACCAGGGTTTGGATGATGCCCCTGGCCGGTTGCGCCAGGTTCTGGAAAGGCCAATCGCTAAAAAACATATGCTGCCAAAGCCCCACCAGGATCATCATCGCCAGATACATGACAAAGGGGTAAGGGAAGGCCCCCACCGGCCCCCGGGGGTCACTGAAAATAAACCAGATGAGCCAGGCGATCAGAAAGAAAACAATGCAGGAGATGATGCCCGTAGCGGGTTGACCCCAGCGAGGCTTCAGAACGTGGCCTGCCATACTCCAACTCCTTTATTCATATCCGGCCGTGGGGATTACTTTTCCTAAACCGGGGACGCAAGTCCGGCCATGGGCTTAGATATGATCCAGATGCTCTTCTTGGTATCTTCTGACACTTTCTTCATCAACCAACTTACGTAGAACCCTGATGCAGGAATCATCTCCCACCAGGCGGGGCCAGATTTCCGGAAGCAACTCAATGACTACGCGTCTTTGTTCCTTCTCATCAAGACGCATAATTTCCAGTTTAATCTCATCGAAATTCATAATATCGTCTCCGCTATTAAATAGATCTGCCACTCAAAACTAAATTGGGAAAGTTGTGGAAGTTTACTCGAGATAATTAAAACTGCCCTTCTGCATCGAGATGGGCGGCAGCCAGGCCGGATTTATCTAACTTTGGGTCCGGCAGGCCAGCTTCCGGGCTATGACCCCCCCTCCAACTCCCGGTGCGCAGTTGACCACTTGTGTGGCAAACCCGATAGCACATGAATCTAAAAAAGACAATTATTTTCTACGATGCCGGCCGTATCCCTCCGTATGCCGAAAACAGAGATCCGCATCTGCCGGGAATTAAGGATAAACTTATGGACCGGGCAGGGGGCGGCGGCCTGGGCGAGATAGCGAGCCTCCCGGGAAAATCTATTTTTTTAACGAATCCGGGGCAAACATTATCTAATAAATTAGCAGACCGGTCTGGCGCTGGCGTGAAAACTTCAAGCAGCGCTGCGGCCCGGCGGCAAATAGCCTGGAGTAATAATAAGCTGACGGAATTACCTTAAAGAAACATTACTTTTGGTCAAATTGACAAAATCCTATCCGGTTTTCTGCCGGCGAGTTGGAAAGAGGGCAAGGAAATGAAAAAGTTAGCATTGATTTCTTTACTCATAATTGCCCTAATGGCGGCCATCCCGGCCCTGGCCCAACGGGGCGGAGCCGGCGGTCATGGCGGTCA
>Ga0265296_1002298_pt1 | contig 19637 bp, 13 predicted proteins | sample MunlanPumphouse1_FD_189073 | JGI IMG/M metagenome (GOLD analysis project Ga0265296, IMG submission 189073) | Groundwater microbial communities from a municipal landfill in Southern Ontario, Canada - Pumphouse #1 | ecosystem: Environmental > Aquatic > Deep subsurface > Groundwater | place...
TTTTTACAGTGCCGGCTGGGACTCTGAAGATTTCGATAAAAAACAAGAACACCGGTGCCTACAAGACCCTCGAAAATATAGTCATAACCGACGGGCAGCAGCTGCTCAAAGAGGTCGTTTTCTAGCGCTGATTTTCCACGCAACAATTATATGAAATCGCCGATAAGGCAGGCGTGACGACGATCAGGCGATCAGATGGCGTTGTTGACGCGGCTGGCGGGGATACGCCTGGCCAATCGCCACCCGCCCATCCCACTATCAATCCTGCAATCGATGCTGCTGGAGTGCCGCCGCCGGATTCCTTTGTTGCCGAGGGCAAAGAGACAAGGAGTGGGATCGAACTCTTCGCAAGGCCTCGCATAGGGTTCATACGTCCGAAGGAGCCGCCTCTCTCTCTACCGCCCTGGCTCGAGCCTTACAGGCGTGTGCTTGTGGATGGAATTCGAACTGCTGATGATCTTACGCTGGCCGAAGGGCTGCTCAGGCTCATCGATCCTGAAGCCACGGCCAGGATCCTGGATGCGACGTCGAAGGTCCCTGTCAAGCTGGTCGAACATACTGAACAAGTGGAATACTTGGGCGTTGCCAAGTTCCCTGGCGATCTTGTCAACATGGATCGCTCCGCCCGCGGCGCCCCCTTTGAGATAGAGCTTTCCCTCCAGGCCGTTGCATCAAACCCTGAGGCAAAGGGCGCAAGTGTATTGACGCTTCTGCACGAGCTCACGCATGCCGCGCCGATTTTCACCTTGCCGCAGGATGACCTCGTTGATTTTGAACGGCCTGCCAGGGGTGAAACATTCTACAGCACGTATCGCTATATCTCGGACAATCTTTACTGGGACGAGGCATTCTCCTTTGCGGCCATGGCACGCTTTGAGCAGCTGTTTTCGAAGCGTACTGGGGTCAAGCTCGTCTCACTCCCGGCGTTCAAGGCCAATACAGGCATGAGCCAGGAGTACACGCGGGTCTTTGCGATTTCCGGCGCGTCCGGTCTCTTCAGTTGGGTGAGCCTCGATGCGGCCTATTTGTCCTATCGAATGACCGCCCTTTTTGCTGCCCTATGCATGAGGGGCGGCTCTCAAAAGATCCTCTCTCCCCACGAAATCATGCGCGAGATCGCCAAGGAGGATGGGGGTAACATCACGCCAAAGGCGCTGGGCCGCTTCTATCAGAAACAGGTCCTGCCGAGGCTTGACGGGATGGGATTCAAGCTGGACGCCATCCTGGCGCTTCCGCGACGAAATCAGCTGGCGTGCTTTAGATTCTTCATGGACTTCATGGAAATGATTCCCGAGCGCGACGTGGACTTTGACAGGAGGAATAAGAAGTTCATGAATGACTTTGAGCTCTTTGTCGAAGGGATCGGCTTGATCCTCGGGGATCCCATGCCCGCGGCTGCAGAGGAGATGACCGGCGTATCGTCTGCCGGCCATATCCCGATCAAACTCCCTCTCGTGATCAGGGAGGACGGCGACCTCTCCGAATTGACTCAGAGGCCGGAGGTAGTGGCCGACAAAGTTGCGATAAGCGCGGCTTACGAAGACTATGTTCGCCAGGTGCTCAGTCTGAACGATGATGACGTCATAAAGCAGTGGGACGAATTGCTTGCAGTGGCAGAGCACGCGGATCCCTCTCGAGGCACGCAGATTTTCGAGCGCCTCATGGAGCTCAGCCCTAAAATATGGGGTGACAGCGACTACTCGCTCGATCGGGGTAATCTCTGGAGGCTGGGATTGGCCCTTATCCGCGCAGGATTTATCGAACAGGGGCGCAGGGAGATCGCGACGATCCTGGAACACCCGCTCGGCTATTTCCATATAGACGCCTTCACTACCGAGCGGACTGACTTTGCCCGCCATGGGATCGCGGATCTGCTGGAGAAATTTATCAGCCAGAGGGCGGAGAAGAGCCGATCCCTGGAGCGAAGCGGCGCACCCATACAGCAAATCATTTCACCGCTCATGGTAATCCTGGGTTTTGCTGTGGACGACCCCAATTTACCGGCCATCAGGGATATGCGACGAGAGGCGATCTCGCGGCTAAGGGATCTGTTCGATGAGCTAGCGGTCAAGAATAAGTTAAGTAGCGAGGTCAGGTATCTTTCTGCCATCATGGAGTCGATGAGCGATGAAGATGAAAGGGATACGTTTTTGTTACTGCTTGATCTCATGCAGGCTCACCCTGAGCTCAGGGGACTGAAATTCCTCAACAACTCCATCAAATCAAAAGTTAAGCTGGAACTCTTCGATCGAAGGCGCCTCTGGTCGATCTACGAAACCGCCGTCGATGAACAGTTCGACAAGGATCCTGATGCAGAGCCGCTCTGGGTGAACCACCTCCTGGCCATAGCGCGCGATCGATTGGCCCATGGGGAGGAGGCAGATGCGGTCGCAGGGTGGGACATGCTCCGCGACATTGAGACAGATCTCAAATGGCTGCCGCCTCATCTGCTCAAGATCGCCAGCGAATCGGTTTTCAGGGAGCGCGTCGATACCATGATCGCACGCTTGTGGTCTCTGCCCGGGGCTAAATGGGAAGCGGCATTTGATGAAACGCTTGAGGCCATAACGAAAATGGAGCCAGAGGCAGTGCGTGGGCGGGCGGCCATTGAACTCGCGGCCAAGGCCTGCGAGCACGGTCATTCCGAGTGGGCGGCAAGGGCACTGAAAGTAGCATCGAGCTCTTCATTTGAAGAGACGCCTGCGGCGGTGCCGGCTCCGGCTCCGGCGAAAGAAAAAGATGGTAATGAGAAGGCTGAGGGCGATGCAATCGGGCAAGATATGATCTCGGTCATCGAGGCGGTCATCGAGGGTGGCGAGAGGCTGGATCGTCTTGCAGCGGACGTGGAGCGCGACGTCGATTCCAATCGCGGATATTTCCGTCTGAGGTCTCTCATCCGTACTGTGCAGCTCCTTGCCAGCCCAACCGTTCGTCAGGGGCTGGGCAGCCGCGAAGGGATGTGGAGGCCAATTGCAGAGCGAGCAGTCGATCTGTTCGTGCGCGGCGGGGCTGGGCACGGAACTGTGCTGGTAATGGCCCTGGCCGGGCTCCCTGTGAGCGATCACGAGCGCGATGCCATCATCTCGGTCCTGATCGATCGCGCAACTCCCATGGCTGGCGTCATGGCGCACAGGGGTGAGATTCATGAGAGGCTCTATGACGTGTTCGGCGTCTGGAAGCTTGCCGATCTGGTTCTCGGAAACAAGGCCCTTCCCGAATCCGAGAGCATGTTGATAGGGCGGGTAGCTGCGCTCTCGCGCCTTGTTCATTTCAAGCGAGGGACTGCATCGAGCGGGGTGATGATTGCGGCAGCAAGATCCGTGTATGCGCGCACGGCACGGGACAACCCGATACACCTCAGGTCCGCGCATCGCGATGCCCTGGCTCAACTCCGCGATACAGACGAACACCGGGCGGCGATAGAAAAACTCTTTGGATCGTCTGGAGAGACCAAGCCTGCGAAAGCGCCTTCCGATACGGCGCTTGCGGATTACCGGCGCCTCCGGTCCAATGGGGACGCGAGGCAAGCCCAGGCGTTCCTGCCCGCGCTTCGCAATCCTTTGGAATCCCGGCTCTCCGCTCTGGCGTCCAGATATCATCAGGGCCGCATTCCGCTGAAGGAGCTCGAGAGACCGGATTTTCTCTTTGGCGAACTCCTGCACGACTGGTCGCAGGCAGCGAAGGACGGGAAATCGGAGCTCGCAATGGGGCTGGCCGATCTGCTCTTCCATTCGGTGGATAATCGAGGCGTCATGGCGCGATCGGCCTGGCTGTATGCCGCCCTCGCGGATTCATCTATACCGATAGAGTACAGGCGCATGATCTTTATCGATCTCAAGAGGGCATTTGATTATTCCACGTATGTCCTGAGGAGCCACAGTGAGATCCTGGATGCGCAGGATATGGCGCAGGAAGGTCGTTTCTATCGGCTTATTTCAATCCATGCCACGCTGCGCGCGCAGAACGCCGAGGTGGATGGAAGGAGGGGATCGCTTGGCCTGCTCGTCGCTTTGATGACGACGAGCCTGAAGGGCGATGCCTTCCTGGATGTCTATTCTGAGTACGTGGGGCGACGGGTAGAGGATGAGCATACCTTGAGACGACCCCTGGATATACTCTTTGCGGCTGCCCTGAGCAGAGACCCTCAGCGGGCGTTGGATGAGTTATTTGCGGCCATGGTGTGGAGCAAGTCAAAAGGGATACTGAATTTCAAAGCGGCTGTACTGGGCCAGGCGAGCCGGCATTTCCCAGGCGCCTTGCCAAGGCTTAAGGCGATGCCTCCGCAAGCGCTCGCAGAGTTGAGGAAAGGCTGGCCTGCAAAGGAAATCACTCCGGAGCAGGCGGCCGCGATCCTGCCATATTTCGAGACCTTCTCTGCCGAGCTCGCGCGCCAGCAGAACCGCGTGCAGGCTGGGGGCCTGGACGCGCCCGAATTCCTCCACGGCCGCGACGAGCTGACGCGATTCCTGCTCACGAGTTTTTATCTGGAGCTCTCCTCGGGGGAGCAACAGGACCTGTTGCTTCGGATGAAAGGTGTCTCCGACGACCGCATGCTGCGCATCTTTTTCGAGGCCACAGGGCTTGAGAAGGTGGGGCAGTTCTTAAGCTTCTGGCCAGAGGTTCCGGAATCGTTGCGCGCGGAGCTCTCGCATCTGCAGGATCAGATTCCTGCCGGACAGATAGATGAGGTGCGCGAGACCGTGCGGCGGGAGTTAAAGGATCTGAATCCAGCTGTCGTTGAGGAGCTCGTCTCGAATCTCGATCCGACACCGCTGGGCTCCGGCAGCATTGGGGAGTGCTACCGATCGTGGATCTCGACGAGGCAGGGGAGGCAGGACGTGGTCGTGAAGGTTGTACCGCCCACCAAGGAAGCGAAGTTCCGCAGGGCAATGAAAAAACTGCAGTGCGTCAGGGAGAGGATCATGCGCTCTGCCGATGATGTCCCTCATGCGCGCGAGACGGGAAGGGTCCTGGATCTGTTCTTGAATATGGTGGAGAGAGAGTTCGATTTGATCCACGAGCGGCGTCAGATGGAGTCGGCGCGAGCGACAGCGCCAAAGATCTCTGCCCCGCAGGTGATCTGGCTCAAACAGACGAATCGCGCGGATCATAAGGGAGAGGCGCAGCGCCTGGCTTCAAAGAAGGTGCTCGTGATGAGCCTTGCTAATGGAGAGAAGGCGACACAGATAGCGGACCCGATGCTCCGCGCCGATATTGCAGACAGGCTCAAGGAGGTTTTTCTCGGCTGGATCATGCAGCGGCGCGTCTATCACTCAGACCTCCAGCCTGGAAACATCCTCGCAGATGGCAGCGGCAACATAACGCTTTTGGACTGGGGCCAGGTCGGTGAGCTGCGGCCGCAGGAGCAGCAGAATGTGGTTGCGCTCGTGGCTGCACTAGCGATGAAGGAGGCAGACTCGGTTACAGACACACTGCTTGCGATGCATGATAGCGGTCAGGCGCGAGGGTTGCCTGACGAGAAGGGACTTCGCCTGGCAGTCGCCCGCATCGTGGGATCCGCGCCCGCCATCGAGGAGCATCTCTCGGAGACGGTATCCCAGCTCTTCCGCGCGGCTAACGATCATGGACTCACGATTGCGCTGCCATATGTGCACCTGCTCAAGGGAATCGCGACCCTGGAGGCCACTGTCTCGCAGCTGCGAAACCCGGTGGTTCACCCGGCGCCCGCCCTCCCGGCAGCGCCGCTGATCAGTGCGAGGCTGATGTCGCCTCCTGGTGGCGATGTATCGCCCCTGGGGTCAGCAGGCGCGGAAGGGGAGCCGGGTGTAGAGGAGCTGTCTCTGTCTGTTGAAGACGGACTTGTTGACGGCGCTTTCCAGATGATATCCTCAACGCCTCAACCCGTGGATCTTGTCCCGATCATTCCTGTAGGACTGCTCTAAGCCTCTCTGCTTGCCACCTCGTTTCAGAGGATCTGGCGCCATCTGACCGAACAACAGGCGGATGCAGTGATAGCTTCTCTGAAATCCTGACTCAGTGTCGTGCTCCATGTATAACTTGAATACGGGAGGGAGGAGATCTTCCTGTTCGACAATCAGGCGCGGCTTCGAGCGGAGTGTATGAGGAAGTGAAATCTTTTGTTGTTTTCATCCACTACTGTCCGGTTTAATCATGCGTTTTAACATCCCCCTCCTTTGTAAGGAGGGGCTTGGGGAGGTAGATCAAGGGTTTTCCAGGGTCTACCCCACCTATCCTCCCCTTACAAAGGGGAGGAATTAACTTGCCGCAGTACTAGCTGTCATGGTGAACTGATTTATAGCGCGTTGATGATCTGCTCGACCACCTTCTTTGCGTCGCCGAAGACCATCATCGTTTGATCCATGTAGAAGAGGTCGTTGTCCACGCCTGCGTAGCCCGTGGCCATGGAGCGCTTGTTGACGAGAACTGTGCGGGCCCTGGTGACCTCCAGGATCGGCATGCCGTAGATCGGGCTCGTCTTGTCGGTCTTTGCCGCAGGGTTCACGATGTCATTTGCGCCGATGACAAGCGCGACATCGGTCTCCGCGAAGTCGCTGTTGATCTCATCCATCTCAAAGACCTGATCGTACGGCACCTCTGCCTCTGCGAGGAGCACGTTCATGTGCCCGGGCATGCGGCCGGCGACCGGGTGGATCGCGTAGCGGACCTTCACGCCTTTCTGGTGCAAAAGTTCCGCCATCTCCTGGAGCGCGTGCTGCGCGCGCGCGACTGCAAGCCCGTAGCCCGGCACTATTATCACGCTGCTGGAATTCGAGAGCAGGAATGCCGCGTCCTCTGCGCCGCAGCTCTTGTACGTCTTCTGGACACCGTCCGCTCCAGCGGCGACTGTCCCCCCGGCCGTGCCGAACCCGCCGAGCATCACGTTGATGATCGAGCGGTTCATGGCCGTGCACATGATGTAGGAGAGGATGGCGCCCGAACTGCCTACGAGCGAGCCTGCGATGATGAGCATGTTGTTGCCGAGCGTGAATCCGATGCCGACTGCCGCCCACCCTGAATAGGAGTTGAGCATGGAGACCACCACCGGCATGTCTGCCCCGCCGATGGGGATGATGAGGAGCACGCCGAGGAGCAGGGCGATCGAGGTCATGATCAGAAACGCCACCCAGTGCTGTGCGCCGGCAAACCATATGCCGCATCCGATCATCACTATCGCAAGGGTGAGGTTGAGATAGTGCTGGCCCTTGAAGGCGACAGGCGCGCCGGATATCCTGCCTGAGAGCTTTCCGAATGCGATCACGGATCCTGTGAAGGTGATGGCGCCGACGATCACGCCGATGAACATCTCGATGCGGTTCGCGACCGGCAGGATGTTGGTCTCGGAGATGCCGTATGCCTGCGGATTATACAGCGCCGAGAAGCCGATCATCACCGCCGCGATACCGACCAGCGAGTGGATCGCGGCTACAAGCTCGGGCATCTGCGTCATCTTGATCTTCTTGGCGATGATTGCGCCGATCGTGCCGCCTGCAGCGATGCCGATGATGATCATGCCGTAGCTCTGGACCATGAGGGCGGTCGTCACCACGGCGATGAGCATGCCGATGATCCCGAAGACATTGCCCCTGCGCGCAGAGGTGGGCGAGCTTAAACCCTTTAGCGCAAGGATGAAGAGCACAGACGCAACAAGATACGCTAGAGCTACCTGGTTTGCAGTCATCATGCGGGATCTCCTGTTTTCCCCTCCTTTGTAAGGAGGGGGTAGGGGAGGTAGACCGAGTTCTACCCCTCCCATCCTCCCCTTACAAAGGGGAGGGGTTGTGTTCACATTATTTCTTTTTAAACATCGCCAGCATCCGCTGCGTCACAAAGAATCCGCCGAACACGCAGATGCTCACGAGGAACACTGCTATAAAGCCCACCGTTGTGCCGAAGTTTATAAGTTTTGGCCCAGCCGCCAGCATGGCACCTACTATAATGATGCCGGATATGGCGTTGGTGACCGACATGAGCGGCGTGTGAAGCGCCGGTGTCACGTTCCACACAACGTGGTAGCCGATGAATACCGCCAGCACAAAGACCGTGAAGCTGAAGAGAAATGGGTCAACCGCGCCGTGGTGTGCGGTCGTCATTACAGCGGCTTCAACTGGGTTCATTATATCCTCCGTAATTCCCTCCCCTTTGTAAGGGGAGGGTGGGGAGGGGTAGATCAAGATCTACCTCCCCTTGCCCCTCCCCGCCTGCCGGCCGGCGGGCAGGCTTACAAAGGAGGGGGAATGTGAACTATTTCAACATCTCCCCGCCCATGCACAAAAGCGTGCCCGCGATTATCTCGTCTTCGCGGTTGATGTTCGGCTTCTTCTCCTCGTTCTTGAGCAAGAGATCGAGGAAGTTGAAGACGTTGCGCGCATAGAGTGCGCTTGAGTCCGCGGCCACGAGGCTCGGCAGGTTTGCAATACCTACGAACGTCACGCCGTGCTTCACAACGGTCTTTCCAAGCTCCGAGAGTGCGCAGTTTCCGCCGGCCTCTACCGCGAGGTCCACGATTACCGTGCCCGGCTTCATGACTTTCACAGTCTCTTCCGAGATGAGGCGCGGCGCCGGCTTGCCCGGTATCATCGCGGTAGTTATAATGATGTCTGCGCCTGCAGCGTGCTTCTGTATGAGCTCCGCCTGCCTCTTTTTGTAATCCTCGGACATCTCGCGCGCATAGCCGCCTGCGGTCTCCGCCTGCTCGCCCTCTGAGAGCGGGACCTCCACGAACTTTGCGCCCAGGCTCTGCACCTGTTCCTTCACCGCGGGCCTCACGTCGAATGCCTCGACCACGGCGCCGAGCCGCTTTGCGGTCGCGATTGCCATGAGACCAGCCACGCCGGCGCCCAGGATGAGCACCTTTGCCGGGCGGATCGTCCCGGCCGCGGTCATGAGCATCGGGAAGTGGCGGCTGTATGTATCCGCGGCCATGAGCACGGCCTTGTACCCGGCCACGTTGGCCTGCGAAGAGAGCACGTCCATGGTCTGCGCGCGCGTGATGCGCGGGAGGCTCTCGAGCGCGAAGCATGTGAGGCCCTTCTTGTTCATCTCCTCGATGCCGGGCTTATTGGCGGGGGAGAGCAGGCCGACGACGATTGCCCCCTGCTTCATATGCGCGATCTCCTTATGCTCCGGGGCGCGCACCTTGAGCACGATCTCGGCCTTCTTGTATAGCTCCGCCGAATCGGACGCTATCTCGGCGCCCGCGGCCTTGTACTCCTCGTCGCGGATAAAGGCTCCATCGCCGGCGCCTCTTTCGACGAGCACGCTGTGTCCCATGGCAATGAGCTTTTTTGCGGTCTCGGGGGTTGCGGCAACGCGCCGCTCATCAGCCACCACTTCTTTAGGGATTCCTATCCGCATATTGAAGACCTCCGAGGCGATATTTTTTCCAGTGAAGTGAACGGCAGATCGGGCGGCTAACTATGACTAGTGTCACGATTTGGCAAGCATTTTGTTTCATCCTCATGCAGCGGCACGAAGAAGAGCAGGAGCATCGAGGGTATGGCGGCGCAGAAACCGAAGATAAAGAGGTTCATGTACCCGAAGTGCTCGACGATGACCCCGCCGAACCCGCCGATGAGCGTGGAACCGAGGCTCATAATTGCCGTGCCGATCGCAAAGTGCGCTGCCTTGAATTTCACGCTGCAGAGCCGCATGAGGTAGACCATGAGCGCGGCGTTGCCCAGCCCAGCGGCGATGTTTTCGTAACCGTGAATCACTGCGATGAGCGTGATTCCAGAGGTCTCCGCGGCGGAGGGGTGCACTGCAGCGAGCAGGACATAGGCCCAGATGTTGAGGTTCATGAAGAGCGTGATCGGCCAGATCGCGCGCTTAAGCCCCAATTTCTTTATCCAGCAGGCTCCGAGCAGGCTGCCTGCGATCGTGGCGAGCGCGGCTACAAAACCGGAGAGCCAAGAATACTGCAGATTGGTGACGCCCAGCTCGCGCTTGAAAAATGGCGTGTACATGGAAAAGATGATCCCATCGCCCATCTTGTACGTTGCTACGAATAAGAGGATCAGGATGATCGTGAGCGGTTTCGCCTGAGTGAGGTAGGCCACGAACGAATCCACAAATCCCCTGCCGACGTCAGCTATGGTTTTTGAAGGTCCTGTCCTCTCCGCCTCGAATTTAGGCAGGAGAAAGGCGTGCAGGATGAGCACGGCGAGCATCGTCACGGCGCCGGCGGTGAAGCCCCAGAACCAGTTCGCGATCCCGGCGACGGCGACGAGAACGGTGCGCGCGTAGATGACCGCTATGCGGTAGGCGGTGATGCGCAGGCCGGTGTAGGCCGCCTGCTCGCGCTTGTCGGTGAGGCCCTCGAGATAATACGCGTCGATGGAGATGTCGTTGGTGGCCGCGATAAATGCGAGCGCCACGAAGGAGAACGCGATCGCCTTGAGGATGATCGAAGACCCTGCAGTGCCGTGAATGCCCGCAAGACAGGCGATTACGAAGAGGATGACCGTGATCGCCATCTGTATCTTGAGCATCCATCCGCGCTTGGTGCCGAAGAGGTCCAGGAGCGGCGCCCATATGAACTTCAGGTTCCAGGGGATGCCGAAGAAATTGAGAAAGCCGAGCAGCGCCTCGCGAACGCCCATGTCCGTGAAGAAGACCGTGGCGATGTTGAGCACGATGACATAAGGCAGTCCCTCCGCAAAGTACGTCGAAGAGACCCAGAGCGATGTGCGCAAAGGTTTTTTCGGAGCCGTGGCAGCGGGCACTTCGGACATGCATGTCTCCCTGAAAAATTAGGGAGAATTTATCAGCGCGGAACGGGTTAAGCAAAGAGAAATCAGAGTATCTTCAGGTATTCGGCGAGAATCAGCTGCTCCTCGCGGTAGATGGTGCCGAGCGGCGCGATCAGTTCCTGAAATGGGATGCTGCGCAGGCAATCGGAAGGGCTCATGTACATCACGTAGTTGTGCCTGGGCGCCTCGTCCGCAGGGAAGAGGCGCAGCTCATCGTACTTTCTGCCGAACTGCTGCCCGTCGATGTCGATGAGGTAGTATGCGCCGCGAAGCCTCACTGCCGTCATGAAATGCGATCTCTCCTCCATCTCGAGAGAGATGAGTGCCTCCCTCTCATTTGGCGTCATTCTGGAGATGATGTCGTAGGCCGTGGCAACGTTGACGGACGCTCGTCCCTTGGTCCCGAGTTCATTCCGAAATCGATCGAGGTCCATTCCTTCACGATACGCGGCGACCGCGGTTTGCGCGAAGCTCGACCGCAGTCCAAGTACAGTCGCGATGCTTGCGAGCTGGGCGTGTTTCAGCCTTGCCGGACCGCTATAGGTGGCCTGACTTCCGTAGACCAGGAAGGCATCGAATCCCTTGACGAGCAGGAGATGCGATACGAGCCGGGCGGACCATTCGCAGTGGGTCTTATCGCGACCCCCGTCCCGGAATATGTTTTCGGCTTCCCTGTATTCGGTGAGGAATTCGCGCATATCCCGCAGCAGGAGCGACTCATCCATGGAGGGCTCGATCCGCAGCTCTGGAAATGCGTCCGGGGTCGCTTCCTTCACCCGCGCGAAAAACGCCGCGGCGCGCTCGGCACTTGGTTCAAACCGATATTGTCTGGCGTTGATCTGAGTGAAGTCCTCGATCGCGAGCAAGCCCTCCAGCTCAGGGAAGAGTACCTCGACCTTTGCAATAGCCCTCGATAGCGCGCTCGCCTGGAGGGGCTCCATGCCGCTGTCGATGAGCCTTTCGAGGATCACATCTCTGTGCGTGCTGGTCCTGTTTCCAAGCTCGATGTCCCTGCCGTTTTCGTAAAGATCCCACCCCCCCACGCGATGCCTTCTGAGTTCAGGCGGCAGAAACGTGGAGGCCATGTATCCCTTGCGCCTCATGAGGAGGGTCTCGAGCGAGCCCTGTCCATGGGCCCTTGCCGCCGCATCCCAGAATCGAAACGCATCAGTACGGTCTGCTGCGCTGTATCCGCTTGCAAAGGCAGAGTCCCAGACGTGTGCCTCGATTTTTTGCCGGGTCTCCGCCATGTTCCGGGTTTGCCACCACGGATATTGCTCGATCATGCCGTCGAGCTGCTCTGCCGGCAGATCCGCCGGATTCTGGTCGTACGGCTGCAGGACATCGTTCCCAGGCCCATCCGTTTGCACGGAGAGATTGGAATCCAGGATCTCGAGCGCCGGCCCGGCCGGAAGGAGCGATGTCGATGCCCAATCTTTTAACATCCAGTACCCCTCGGTCTAAATATCGAGAGCCTTATCGGCCTTCGCATGAAAAAGTTGCGTGGGATTTAGGGGATTTAGGGCGTGTCGATTCGCTGACGCATTTATCAAAATGAATCTATCAATATGGACTTTGAGGTGATGGTCGCTTCTTAAACAAAAACATTAAATGTTAATATGGTATAAATATTAAATAGATAGCTTAAGAAGCATATAACAAAACTTTATATGGCATGAATCCTGCTCACTAAGGGACTTGGTGGATTTTGACAGGTCGAGGGGGAGGGTTCATGGGCACATGGAGGGCCTGCTGCCTTCTGACTATCGCCTCGCTGCTTCTCTGCGGTTGCGAAAAAGGCCTTGGAGCGGAATTGACCCCGTCCAGGCAGTCAGAGCCAGAGGCACAGGCGGTATATCCTGCGCAGGATTTTTCCATCGTCGACGTGAGGCTCACCCTGCCAAGCGGCGCGATACTCGATTTCACGGACAGGCCCATAGCCCTGGATGTGCGCATCGACCTCAGTTTTTCGCGCGCGCTGCGCGCCGATGAAGAGGCCCGTTTTGAAAACTTGTTCAGCGTGATCGACGAGGAGACAAATGTAGTCCCCGGCAAGACGGAATGGTCCGGCGATGGCACCCAGATGACATACATTCCGTCAGCGCACCTTGCTTATGAAACGACTTATACGATCATGGGCATCAGGCCCATCGGTTTCGATACCTCGTTCAAGACGATGACGTGCGGCGACGTCGATGGCGATGGCCGCGCTGACTTCATCGTAGGCGCGCCGGGCGCCGGCAACGAGAGGGGGAAGGTTCAAATCTTCAGCGGAGCCAGGCCTTCGGGGCCGCCCATGGCCGAGATCGCAGGGGATAGCGATGGAGATCTTCTGGGCAGTTGGGTAGCGCCTGCGAGCGACGTGAATAACGATGGATATGAGGATCTCCTCGTCTCCAGGACAAAGGGAAAGGGCAGATCAGATGCGTTCATAGTGCTCTCCGGAAAGGCGCTGGCGCGAGGGACGCAGGAGATTCTAGGCGCCGGAAAACGTCCACTCCCCACGGGGCCTTCTGTTGCGGTTTTGGAGGGGCTCAAAAGCGAGGTCAGCGTCGAGACGATTGTTGGCGATCCCGGGTTTGATTCCTCTCGCGGGAAGATCTCCATAAAGAGCGCCGCAGGCGACGCAGCCGGCGTCATTGTCGAGATCAACGGCGTGAGCCCGGCCGACAGGTACGGCGCCGCCATCTCTGCCGCCGGCGACGTGAACGGAGACCGCTTTGCAGACTTCGTGGTCGGGGCGCCGGGTGCGCTCGCGAAGACAGGCGAGGCCTATATCTACAGCGGCGCGGAACTCTCCGGCAGGCCGATGGCGATGAGGATAGGGGGCGAGGCCGGCGATGCCCTCGGCAGCGCGGTGGCGGGGATCGGCGACGTGAACGGCGACGGGCGCGACGAGGTGCTCGTGGGCGCTCCGGAAGCAGGGCAGGGTCGCGGCGGCGTTCAGCTCTTCAGCGGGGCGGACATAGGCGGCAAGGCCATGGCGGATAGATCGGGCGATGCGCCGGCTGAAGGCTTTGGCTCCTCAGTCGCAGGCATAGGCGACATAAACGCAGACGGAAAGTTGGAGATCATTGTCGGCGCGCCCGGTTTTGGCGACGGGGCAAATGAAGATCTCGGCAGGGTCTATATTTTCAACGATTCGGACCGCTACGCCAATCCTCTCGTTGTACTCACCGGTAAATCCGCGCATGAAACCCTGGGCGCGTCTGTGGCCAGCGCGTGTCCGGATCCAGCAAAGCTAAATAAGCACTGAATATGCGCTGTATTTAAGGCGGGACTACTTTGCTGCCGCGGCGGGAGATGTGCGGGTGTATGGCCTTGGCTTCCATCCCCATGTGCGCAGGCTGCCGCAATCCACGTGAACGAAGCCGCTGCGGCGATAGAACCCTACGCCGCCGTCATGCAGCGCGAAAGCGAAGTTGCGGACCGCAGCCTTTGATACACCGGGCAACTCGATATCCGCAGCCATGCCGCGCATGTGAAGGCTCTCCTTTGCGACGCCGCGGCTGTGGCGCCGCAGCATGGCGTTTCTCTCCGGGCTGCGATATGTGGAGATCAGTCGGACTTCCTGCGAGCCGAAGTGATCCTGGAGTGCATCCAGGATTTCGATGAGCCTCGGGTCGATCTCGTGCTTCTCGCCGGTCAATCTGCAGCGGAATATGCGCGCTATCTCATCCATGACTTCCGGCATGTACCTGCCGGACGCGTCGCGATAGCGGAATGTGCCTCGCTCGTTCTTGTCGGGGCGATACAATGTGACAACGCCGTCCCCCCGAAGCGAGGCCGCCGATGCCCTTGATGGAAGGAACGCAGCGACGATCGCGACCGCAATTATGAATACAATGAATTTTTTCATAACGGGTACAGTTCTGACTAGTTGCTCACGGAACTCGTGTCAACCGTCTATGTTACTTCGCCGCGGGCTTTGTGGGAAGCATTCGGCAATTCACATCGTCCACCACGAGCTTTATCGTGTGGACTTCCTCGGTGCCGCAGGGGATGCCGTCGTCGTTCACCGTCGCGGCCTTGCTCAGATTATCTAAGGTCCCTATCCGCCTGTACCGGCCGGGGATGGCGATGAGCCGGTCGTTGTCCTTCCCGTCGTCTTTGCCGTCGTCGGCGTTTGCGTCGCCGTCCTGGTCAGCGGGCGGCGTCTCGGGGGTAACCTCAGCGGGTTCGTCCGTCGTGCCGCACACCACTGTACCGGCCTTGTCGAAGTGCGCCACGATTTCGCACTTGGGATATGCGGTCAGGCCTTCCTTTGCTATATTGTTGAGGGACTGTCTCGACTTGAGGCTTGTAGCTACTTCGATCTCAATGGGCGTTTCGTCGCTGGCGACTACTGTGTAGCCGAGCGATCCTTCGCCGCACGCAGCGCCGCGTCCGTCTGTGGATGCGTCCGCGAAGGATATGTCGATGTTGGTCACGACCAGGACCTTTGGCTCCATCCTGCCGGTCTTCTGCTTCTCATATATCTTGACGATATCGAAGCCCTTGTCCGGGGCGATTTTGAAGCTCGAACTCGCCAGGCAGTCCGCATCAGGCGATGCCTCTGTCGCCGTGCCCCATACCGATCCCGCGAGGGCTTCCTGCGAGACCGTGAGGGCTGACACGTCGGGCAGCGGTGGCGTGTCATTGGATCCCTTGTCGCTGCAGGCCGAGAGCGTCGCCAGAGCGATGACAGCTATGAGTGCGTAGGCAGTCCCCTTCATATTGGCTCCTTTTCCAGTCCTACAATCTATATCGGATGGATCTGTAAAAAGTTGCGTATTATTTTTGCGAAATATCACGCAACAAGTAGGCGCATCTGCCGATAGTAAGGTGCCGGCAAGCTCCCCCTTGACGGGGAGGCCGCGCGGGCATATGCAGCCCGCTCACTCTAAAGAAAGGTGGGTCTCTTCGATGAACGCGCGTTATCTGAAGGAAGTGCCTCTTTGCGAAGTGATGGGGCCGGAGCAGGTGCTCGTCGCAATGTCCAATCGCTCTAAACGCTCTGCCATCGAAGACCTGGTTGACGTACTGTGGAAACAGAAGCTCTGCACTAACAAGTCAGAGGCGACAGCGCGCATACTGGAGCGTGAGGAACTCGCGTCCACTGCGCTCGGCGACGGAGTTGCGATACCGCACGCGCGGCTGGACGTAGGCGATACCCCGGCAATAGCTATCGGCCGCCATCCTGCGGGCATCGACTTCGGCGCGCCGGACGGGAAACTTGTGCACCTCATAGTGCTCGTGATCTGGCAGCCGGCGCAGGCAGGGCTCTTCAACCGCCTCTTTGCAGGTCTCGTCTCAAAGCTTGCGGACGGATATTTTCGCAACCGCCTCATGGAGGAGAACGGCGCGGAGGGGATAGCGGCAGCACTCGCCGATGTGAAGATCGACATGCTCGCAGGCCGCTCCAACAAATGCGACGCAGACATGCTCGTCGCCCTTCAGCTGCTCGAATCAAAGAGGCGAGCAAAGGCTTCGGGGCTCGGGAGGCAGATCGAGCTCGCGCGTGCGGAGCTTCCCGGCAGCATGCTCTCGCGCTTTGACAAGCTGATGGATCATTACGGCGAGGCCCTTGTAGAGGCCCCGGAGGGCGTGTGCCGCGGGTGCAACATGCAGCTCTCGAGCAGCTTCGCAGCTGAAGTCCTCTCAAACCCAGAAACCGTTTATATTTGCGAGCGGTGCGGGCGATTTCTTATGCACCACATCGGGTGAATGCCAGCAAAGTAACCATTCAAAAAATAAGTGTATTTTTCTGAATAATTCTTAGCAACTTTTTCCGAGATCGGACGATACCCTTTATGGAGGTGCGGTGTCGCACCCGCGGTCGCATTTCGCGATTGCACATTCATGGAGGGGTTATGGGATATCGCTTTCTGATCGTCATCGCTGTCCTGTCGCTCATGGCCGGCTGCGCTGCTTTCGACACGGACAGTACGCCTTACGCTGGCTTTAATCCCGATGAAGTCGTTTTCCCCACGGGCATGAGCGGGCCCTACAACGGCAGCTTCACCGGCACCATGACCCTTGATTCAAGCACCTGTCAGGGCGTCTCGGACGAGGTCGGCGCTGCAGTGCCGCTCAATGTGGATGTTGTCCAGAGCGACAAGATCATCAACATAACCTTTGAGGATGCCACTGTTTCGGCCGGCGAGCTTTCGGCTGAGAACAAGGCGATATTAGTGGTGCAGACTGGCAGCACCAAGCACGTCTATTACCTGACCTTCTCCGAGGACTCGAAGATCGACGGGACCTGCGAAGTGATCGAGGCGGACGCGGACGGGCAGTACGTCAAGGCCTGCGGCTCATACACTGCGGCGCTGGCGAAGGCAGAAAAGTCCGAGTAATCGAGAGATTAACAGCGAGCCTTTCACAAGGCCCGACCCCCTGGTCGGGCCTTTTTGTAACTCCCCTGATTCCATTGACTTTTAGCATCCTTCCCACTAGCTTCCAGGCCATTGAATCATATATAATGATACAGGGAGGTGGCCTCGTGAAGCGCATGTTCATTGCATTTGCAGGCATATGTCTCTCCGTTTCCATGCTCGTCGCTGCGAGGGCGGGCGCTGATATGTATGCCCCTGCCAACCTCCCTGACCTCATGAAGGCCAATGTCGTGATCACCGGCACCTGCACGGCAAAGGACGCGCACGTCAAGGATGGCATACTCGTAACCACATACACGTTCTCGGTGGAGAATGTGCTCAAGGCGCCTGACGGGCTTTTCAAAGGCACCCAGCCGCAGAATTTTACCTTCACGCAGTGGGGCGCGTCGAGGGATGATGCCAAGCGACTGAACATGCGAATGCCACCCGGCATTGTGACGTTTGAGGTCGGCGATAAGCGAACGATCTTTCTCACCGGTGAATCGAAGCTAGGCTTCCGATCGGTCCTGGCAGGCGGTCAGGGCTCTTTCCGGATGATCGAGGGCAAGGACGGCAAGACTCAGGTGGTGAACGAATACGGCAATAAATCGCTCTTCAATAATCTACCGACGTCGAAATCCGTGACAAAGGCCCTGACCGTCGGCGGTGTTCAAACCGGCCAGGCAGGGCCGATTGACTACGAAAGCTTCACAAAAATGATCGACGAGCTCAAGCAGCCGGAGACAAAAGGATCAACCAAACCAACGAGGAGCCAATAATGCCCCGACTTGGATATCCGATATTGTGCATGGCGCTGCTGCTATCGTTCTTCGCCCCGTGCACTGTAGATGCAGGCGGTCCGTTCCTTGTCGATACAGTGAACAATAGCGGTGTGGCCCTGCGCTGGCAGAACGACACGCTCAAGTGGTGTGTAGACGAGGGCCCTTTGTCCAGCGGCACGGATAACGCCACTGCGATACAGTGGGTGGTCGAGGCGATGAACGACTGGTCGACAAATGTGACCAGCAAGAACGCCCAGAACCAGACGGTCGTCACGACCACGATCAAGGCGGAACAGGACACGTCCTGCAAGCCAGGCGACATCGACTCCTCAAACCATTCCCCTTATACGACGGGCACTGACAAACCGCCCACGATCATATTCGATCAAGATGGATCCATCATCGATGAACTCATGGGCGAGGGCTCCAGCGACAGCATCGTTGGGCTCTCATATCCGGGCGTTGCGGATTCATCAGGCCTGTACATGACTAAGGGCGGGTTTGCCATGTTCAACGGCAAGATGCTCACGAACGGAAAACTTGGGACCGGGCAGGATGCGATCGAACTCTTCAAGGCCTCCATGCATCACGAGATCGGACACCTTCTCAACCTCGATCACAGCCAGGTCAACTACGACATAGCAAAGGGCTGCACGCTCGCCAGCTGCTCCGAAGGAAACTACATCCCCACCATGTATCCGGAGCTGCTTTCCAAGGACCAGGCATCGCTCACCAGAGACGATAAGATGACGATTTCGTGGATCTATCCCGCTTCATCTTTGCAGGGCGATTTCTGCACGATCACCGGCGAGATCTTCGATTCAAACGGCAAGCCCTTGAAGGGCGTGAACGTGATCGCTGCGAGCACGAGCTCGCCCAAGTCCGACGCGCGCGCGATGGTCTCCGGCGTGCTCTATCCGGAGTGCGAAGGCGACAGCCGCTATTACCTCTACGGCATAAAGCCGGGCGTGACATATCAGGTGACGTATGAGCCGATAGGCCAGGAATTCTCCGGGGCGTCCGATTTCGAGCCCCTGGGGAGCAACTCGCCGCAGGGATTTACGTCCGGCACGATAGAGACGCCTTCCGGCGAGACGACCGCGAGTTGCAGCGATGCCGGCCAGACGATCGAGATGGCCTCGGTTTCGATAGACAATGTGACGAATTATTGCGCCGACAAGGGCAGCGCCAGCGGCTCCAGCCAGGGCGACACGCAGAGCTCCTCGAAGAGCAAGTGCAGCCTGGTTGAGGGCGGCATCGCCGGCCCCGGCGCTTTGCTCGAGATGATTTTCATATCCGCGGCATTCTTGATTGTCTCTCTCTCTCGCACGCGCGCATCCAGGGAAAGGTCCGGTAGGAGCTGATGAAAAGAAAGACGCGCAGGATCATGCTGGGCAACGTTGCCATCGGTGGCGGCGCACCTGTCTCAGTGCAATCGATGACGAACACTAAGACGTCGGACGTAGAGGCGACGATCGCGCAGATCGATCGGCTGGTCGCGGCCGGGTGTGAGATCGTGCGCGTGGCGGTCCCTGATGAGGCTGCAGCAGCTGCGCTTGGCGATATCAAGCGCAGGATCGATATCCCGCTCATCGCGGACATACACTTCAGGCACGACTTCGCGCTCGCAGCGATAGAGGCCGGAGTCGACGGGCTGCGCATCAATCCCGGCAACATAGGTTCTGCCGAGCGGGTCGCGGAGGTGGCGAAGGCTGCCAAGGCGCGCGGCGTGCCGATACGGATCGGCGTGAATGCCGGATCGCTCGAGA
>Ga0265296_1002299_pt1 | contig 19622 bp, 20 predicted proteins | sample MunlanPumphouse1_FD_189073 | JGI IMG/M metagenome (GOLD analysis project Ga0265296, IMG submission 189073) | Groundwater microbial communities from a municipal landfill in Southern Ontario, Canada - Pumphouse #1 | ecosystem: Environmental > Aquatic > Deep subsurface > Groundwater | place...
CGCTGAGTGCCGCTACAGGTCTATTGAAAACAGATACTTGCACGTGCTCGTTGCTCAAAATTCCTATCAACATAGTCACCGCAAAGGTAAGTGAGGCGAAGAATATAGTTAGAATAGGTCGACGTAAGGCAACGGTAGGTCGGGACATGGATTTTTGTTTTTGTATTCAAAAAATTATAGCAGAAAATCGCCTCCCGGTCAAAGGATCATTTCTTCAACAGCCTATTGAGTTCTTGTTTAAATTCCTCCACGTCCTTGAATTGGCGGTAGACCGAAGCAAATCTTATATAAGAAACCTCATCGATAACTTTTAGCGCATGCATCACGTCACGGCCCAATGTGTCGGCAAGAATTTCCTTTCCGCTGATGCTCCACACCTCTTCCAGTCGATCGATCATTTCACTGATCTGCCCTTGGGTTACGGGACGCTTTTCGCAAGCGCGCCACACGCCCTTTTCCACTTTGCTACGGTCATAACTTTCCCGAGAACCGTCTTTTTTTACTACAATAAAATTGGCCGTCTCCACTTTTTCAAAAGTGGTAAAACGATAGCTGCATTCTTCACATTCGCGCCGTCGTCGAATGGACCGGCCTTCATTGGCTTCTCGAGAGTCCACCACAGAAGTGGCTTTATATTTGCATTTAGGGCAAATCATCGGGTTAAATAGTGACATGTTCGGAGATTTTATACAAGATGACTGGGTTCAGCTCGGCGTGGTGGTTCTACTCGCCGCTCTCCCTGCTTTAATTTGGTCCTATTTAATATTCAAAGGAAGGAAGACTTCCCGCTGGCCATTGCTCCTCGCGTTCTTTTTGGGAACACTCACCGTGATCCCGCTTATCCTCATTTATGATTATCTTTGGGTCCGCTTTCCTATTTTGAATGTTTACAACGCGATTGAATCCAACATTACTGACATGCATTACGCTGCAATTCTTTCCCTCATCGTAGTAGGCATACTTGAGGAACTCGCCAAAAGCGGAGTAGTGAGGACTATCAGCAAAACTCGCATTGGGATCCAAACAATCAACGATGCGGTGAAATATTCCATTCTCGCCGGACTCGGATTTGCCTTTACGGAAAACATTGTTTATTTCCGCGATGCCTGGATGCAAGGTGGAGTGGCCGGCCTTCTGCCTGTCATGGTTTTCCGCTCGCTATTCACCGTTTGTGGACACATGGTATTTTCCGGAATTTATGGTTACTTCTACGGAATCGCCAAATTTGCTCATCCTATCATGGAGACCAAACTTTGGATGGGCGAACGTTCTTTTGGTGTACGAGTGCTTTCCAAAATTCTCGGTACTAACGAAGCCAAAGCCTTCTCGCAGCTCATGCTTCTAAAAGGCCTCTTTATCGCCATGATGATCCACGCCGCTTTCAATTCTTTCTTGGAATTCAACTATTTCTTCCCGGTCGTCATACTCGTCGGGCTCGGTCTTTTGTATCTGCTTTATCTGCTCGCACATAAAGCCGGTGCCATTGTGTTTGCCTCCTCCGGTCGAAGTAGTTCCATGGCCAGGCGCGACGTGGACACCGTACTCGAACTCCTGGGAATGTGGTCTCAAGAAGGTCGCCATAAAGACGTGATTGATATTTGTCAGCGCCTCCTGCTCCGCGACCCCGACAATAAGGTCGTGCAACTCTTTCAGGCCAAAGCCATGGACAGCCAAAAACTCACGGATTTGGAAACTTCTTTTACCTCACTTTTCCAAGCCGAAGACAAAGCCGTCACGGACCCCAGCCTCCGCACGCTGGTGAAACAAAAAGTGCTCATGGAAATGCTCAAAGAAAAACAAATCGCCGCTCCTGCACCCGCCGCCCTCCCCGCGCCTCTATACTCCGGCCCTAAAGTCCCTCAAATTCCCGGGCTTGGAGTTCCGCAAAACGGTCCGTCATCCCCGCCAAATAATCCTTAACTTCGGTGGCCGCCTCCACATTCGTTTCGGGCAAGCCGTCCCGCTCTTTCATGTAATAAGCAAAGAGTGTTTTGATAATTTTTTTCCCATGCGCGGAATTACGCACGACCTTCGGATGAAAGTAAAGTCGCGTGGTCAGGAATTCTTTCAGTTCCTTATTGGCCGCCACCATTGCCGACGAAAATCCGACCAACTTTTCCTTGCACGCATACACGTCCTGCAGATTTTGAATGCCATGTTTTTGAATCAATCGACTCGTTTCTTCCGCGATGTCCCAAATCATGAGGCTGATCATTTTGCTCACGATTCGTGCGACACGAATTTTCTCATCGGCAATAGCAATCCCTTCTTTTGCCCATTGCCACAGTACAAGTTTTTCCAGATCTTTCTCGGTGAACAGCCCACTGCGTAACCCATCGTCCACATCGTGGTTCTGGTAAGCGATCTCGTCGCCCATGTTCACCACCTGCGCCTCCAGCGACGGCCGAATTGCCTCCACGCCTGTCGGGTTGTCCCACGAAGTTTGGTGTTTCATGAGCCCCTCAATCACTTCAAGACTCAGATTCAGTCCGCGAAAATTCGGATATACCTCTTCGAGCTCCTCCACGATTTTCCGGCTCTGCTCATTGTGTTCAAAACTCAGCCCATATTTCTGCATACATTCATGCAGCGCGTCCTCCCCCGCGTGGCCAAATGGCGTGTGACCCAAATCGTGCGCGAGTGCAATTGCCTCGGTGAGGTCCTCATTCAACCCCAGCGTACGTGCGAGGTCCCGCGAAATCTGAGAAACCTCCAAACTGTGGCTCAGTCGATTGCGATAATGGTCGCCGTAATGCGGTATAAAAACCTGAGTCTTCTCTTTTAGTCGCCGAAACGCACGACAGTGAATAATGCGGTCACGATCTTTTTGGAAGGGAAGTCGTTGCGGATCAAACGGCTCTTTTACTTTTCGCCCTCGGCTGTTTTTACTCAAGACTGCGTAGGGGCACAACATGGCTGCTTCATTCTCAGCGAGTTGTAGGGTCGTATATATCATGGGGGACTTGTTTGGATTATAGCTTCCGTTCGATACATTTGCACCCTCTGGTCAATTTGAAATTTTGGATGAGCGCTGTCGGCCCCTTCAAGGAGTCGCCATTTATTCGGCGGATCTTCTTCGTTTTCAATGAGGCCGTTGTGGATAAGCCGTTCATGGGATCTACATAGCGGTACTATAGAGTCCGCTTCATGACCCTTCTCTAAAGAATAACGCTTGGTGTGATGCAGGGAACCGGCCGGCCGCGCACAAGTGGGAAAGGCGCAAAACCCGTGATATTTAGCCTGAAGCACTCGTCGTATTCCAATGGGAATTGCGCGGCCTTTTACTTCAGCCGCCCTGCGGGCGGCGCATTCAGGACACACTTGAATAACCACCTGCGCCTCCTGCCCCACCCCACCCTTTAGCAAAATTTGAAGCACCTCATTATAGGTGAGCGTGACCCCCTGTTCTTTTTCCAGTCGGTACTTCATCATGCGCAGATTTTTCTCAATTTCCGGAGAAATGGGGAAAGACATTGACCCCCATTGCTCGAGATGGAATTTATGTTCTTGTTCACCGACGTCGGTGAATTGTGGACCATCTGTGTTTTTTGTAAAGGCCGCTCTTTTTGCTTCTACAAAGGCACCTAAAGCATAAGCACTCATTTTCTCCACTTTCTCCGCCCACTCCTTATCCGTTTCAGGAGTCGCAATAAAGGCTACCTTTTCAATTTTGGACCAACCCTGCGAGCCCGACTCGAGCTGTTCCAATAAAGCCGGTTTGTCATCGAGCCGTTCGGCCAGATGTAAAACCTTGTCCACGCTCGCACTGCTCATGCCCGCCAATTTAAAAGCAAATTCGTAAATGGAAGCGTAGCCGCGCCGTCTGTGCAGTTCGCGCCGTGCAACTTCAGGAAGCAAGCCGGCAAAACGTCGCCGCCAAACTCGCGCATTCAGGCCATATTCCTGACATCGCGCGTACAAATCTTTATCGGACAATTGAGCGAAATCCATAGCAGAAGTGGTTAATGGTCCCACATGGCAGTGACTAATCTGATCTTAGCACAAAAGGTGAGTACACGCTCACCATTCCTATGGACAACAATCAAATCTTATTTTTTAAAGATATGTCAGTGATGAAATTTCTCATGCACCTCCTTCAGTCGCTCATTCGTGCTGTGCGTATAAATTTGCGTGGTCGTGATTGAAGCGTGCCCCAACATCTCTTGAACCGAACGGATGTCCGCGCCGTTGTGGAGCAAGTCAGTGGCAAAAGAATGGCGAATAACGTGAGGGGTTACTTTTTTTCCGAGCCCGGCCAGGCGACCCGCTTGGCGGACCACCTCTTCCACCGTGTACGCCGTGAGACGGCGCTTTTCACCAAGCCCCAAATTTTCATCGGTTCGGTTGCGACTAAAACTAATAAAAACCGGCTCCCAATTGTCCGTTCGATCGGCAAAATAAACTTGCAACCAATGCACGCAGCGCTCGGATAGAAACACAATTCGCGGCTTACGTCCTTTTCCACGAACGGTGAATTCACGTCGCTCCAAATCTACTTGACTACGATTCAGACTCACCAATTCAGAAACACGCAGACCCGTCGAATAAAGCATTTCCAGCATCGCGCGATTGCGTGGGCCTGCCTTTTTTTCCAGCGGAATTACTTCAAAAAGTCTTTCCACCTCTTCACGTGTTAAAAAGTCCACGATGCGTTCCGGAATTTTTTTTAAATCAACCTTGTCGGGCGGCAGTGAAGGGATGTCCTGACGAACCAAATATTTCAAAAACGCACGCAAGGCGATGAGATGATAATTCTGCGTTTTCACTCCCAGGCCGTGATCCCGTCTATCCACAAAACGATTCAAAAAAAGCTGATAGGAATGAATGTCGTCCAGATTCAGCCCCGCCAGTTCTCGCGCACCATAAAACTCGGCGAAACGTTGCAAATAATGATGATAATTTTCGACAGTTTTGGGTGACTTATTTTTCCCGACCTCAAGATGCTCAAGAAATCGAGTTATGAGTCGCTGGAGAGTTGTCACGTCGGTCATAGAGTGAGTATACTCAAAGCCGTAGTGAAGCGAAAGCGAGCCGAGGCGAGTGCCTACGGCCTAAGCAACAAGGTGGCCGACGGCCACACCTTCTCAAAATATGATCGAGTTCAAAAACGCCACCAAAAAATACGGAGATCGCCTGGTGCTCGACAATGTCAGCCTCCAGATTCAAGGAGGGGATTGGCTGTGGCTCACCGGCGCCTCCGGCGCCGGAAAAACCACGCTTGTGCATGCGCTCATCGGCGCTGTGACCCTCAGCGCGGGAGAAATTTTTGTGGATGGCTACAACGTGACCAAATTCAATCGTCTCGCGCTCCAAGAATACCGCCGCAAACTCGGCATCGTCTTTCAGGATTACAAACTTCTCCCCAAAAAAACCGTCTACGAAAACGTGGCTTTCGCCATGGAAGTTTGCGGCTACACCGAACGTCAAATTGCCGATCGCGTCCCCGAAGTGCTCGAAAAAGTGGGGCTCAGCCAGGCGCGTCACCACTTCCCTTATATGCTCTCCGGGGGTGAAAAACAACGTGCCGCCATCGCCCGCGCCCTCATTCACGAGCCTCGCCTCATCATCGCCGATGAACCCACCGGAAACCTGGATTCCGAGACCGCCAACGACATCGTGCGCCTTTTCCAAAAACTCCACGTAGAGGGCGCCACTATTATTTTCGCAACACATAATATTGCACTTCTCGAAGCATTCAAAAAGCGCCGGGTTCATATTGAAGATGGGCGAATTGTGGAAAGCTAAATTTTTATATTGCAAACGATGACCCCTCTTATAAACACCGTCGACTTTGCTGGCATGTCAGACGCGGAAGCCAAAAAAATTCAAACCATTTTGAAGCGTCCGCCAACCCTCACCGAGGCAATGATTTGGGGGATTCAAGGAAGTGAACATTGTTCCTACCGCAGCAGTAAAAAGCACCTCCGAACCCTGCCGATCGATGCACCCAACGTATTGCTCGGAGTGGGCGAAGATGCCGGAATTGTTCACTTTGCGCTCGACGACAAAAAGAGAAGCTACGGAGTCATTATGGCCCACGAGTCGCGCGATGTTATTGCAATGGGAGGGCGTGTCGTCACCCTTGTGGATGCGGTGTGCCTTGGAGCTCTGCGCGAAGACGAAGTTATTCACTCTTATGTGCCCGAGCATGCCGAAGGTTGGGAATTTATTATTGTTGGGGATTCCGTCGATCAAGAATCCACTTACGCATTATTCCGCCTTCTCCGCGATCAAGGTGACCTCGATAAAGTGAGCCTTAAAGATATAGGCGTCGGAGGAATTGCACGCGTCACCATGGAGCAAGTGGAGGATGCCAGACTTGGAGCTGAAATCGACCTCTCTCTCATTCGCACAACGTATCCGGATTTATCGCCCGCCGCGCTTGCCTGCGCCGAAACACAGGAGCGTTTCTGCTGGGTTTGTGATCCTTCGCTCACGCAGCAAATTCTTAATCACTACAATAAAGCAGGTATTCGTGCGAGCCTGATAGGGAGGGTGAAGGAAGGGAATTACACTGTCCGTTATGGCGATGAAATTCTTGTGGATGTCCCTGCCTCTCAAATAATGGAAGGAGTGCAGTATGAACGTAGTTTCAGTGCGCCTCATCGGTCCTTGACGGAGCCCGAGTTCGCGCAACCCGACCTGCCCGGCATGCTCTTAAAAATGCTCGGCAGCGAAAACAACGCGGGCGTTAAACTTTTGCAACCTTTTCGTGACCGTAAAGAAGTCCCGGAAATTCATCAAGTGGGCGCCGCCCTTTCCGTTGATTCCAACCCTCGTTACGGAAAAATTTCGCCTTATTGGGCGGGTGTAAACACCGTTGTGGAAGGTATGCGAAATGTGGCCGCCATCGGAGCAACCCCCTGGGCCGTGACCGACTGTCTTAATTTTGGGAACCCCGAAATTCCCGAACAAATGTGGGAATTGGTGGAAGGTATCCGTGGAATTAAGGAAGCGCTCAAAGGAGTGGGACATCTCACTTTTCATGGTGAACCCGTGCCGGTGATTTCCGGAAGCGTGTCCCTTTACAACACCGCTTCGTCCTCCATCATTGGAACTCTGGGCCGTATCAACGACACCGACAACGCCGTGACCATGCAATTCAAAGAAGCCGGCTCCAAACTTTACCTTCTCGGATTACGAAAAAATGAACTTGGAGGAAGCGAGTACTACCATCAACTCGGCTTCCTGGGTGCAAATGTGCCCCAGCCCGATTTCCAGCAAGTAAAGAATGAGCTTAGGTCTGCGCTTGATTCAATCAATCAAGGTCTTGTAATGGCCTGCCACAGTATCTCCGACGGAGGACTTGCCGTAACGCTGGCCAAAATGATGGCCGGCGACCGCGGAGAAGGAAAATTCGGCTTCAGCATTGATCTGCGCAAAGTCAGCGACTCTAAAGAACCTCTGCGTCCCGACATTCTGCTTTTCAGCGAAACCGGGGGCTTTGTACTCGAAGTACACGAAGACGATGCAAGCGCTTTTGAAGCCATTTGCCGCGGCCGCTCTATAGAACCCCATTGGATTGGAAACACCATTAAAGAACCTGCCTTCGCCGTTTTCCAAAACGCGCGACCTCTCTTCAGCCTTCCAAAAGAACTCGTGATCACCTCAAATAAGAGAGCAACGCCATAGCTGAATAGATGCGAAACTCCGCCTGGTCGAATATAATGGATTGACCTCCGCGCATAACTTTCGTCGCTATTTCTCGTCCCGGATGTGCCGGGAGGCAATGTAGGATGGAAAGGTCTTTTTTACTGTTTTTCAAGAACTTTTCATCCACTTTATACGCCCCGATTTTTCGTTTGAGATAATTCGGCTTATTTTTCCACCATTCATCCACATAGAGCACGTCGGCTCGAGCCACAATACTTTCCGGATCTTTCGTTAGGGTTAATGTGCCACCATGTCGTTTGATTAAACGCGCCACCTGTGCGTGGAAATCCGGATTCTTAGCTTTGAATTTTCCCGTTTCTGTGAGGAGAGTGATGTTTTGCCCCAAAAGCAGCACCCCGTACACAAAAGACTCCATGACGCCGCTACCCGTCCCGGGGCAAACGCCAACGTACGTGAGACCTTTATTGGTACCTTTTTTCCACTTTATAACGGACAGGTCGGCAAGTGCTTGAGAGGGGTGCCCGACCATACAAAATCCGTTGATAAACGGAGGGCGCGATTTTGCCATAAACACGTTGAAAATTTGTTGGGAATAATCGCGCACCACATAGACGTCAACCATTCTATCCATGGTATCCACAATATCTTCAAACGTTTCACGTTTTGTACCGTCTTTTTCATGCGTGACATTATGTACATCAACAAAATACGTGGTTCCACCGAGCAGATGGGTCGCCGTTTCAAAGGAAAGACGGGTGCGCAGCGAATTATCGTCAAACACAAGCCCGACCCGTTTGCGATTCAACAGCTTTTCCTTTCGATGCGGCCTTTTTTTAAATTTAATAGCCTCTTCTATCAAGCGCCTCCACTCTTTTTGAGAAAAATCCGTTACCTCTACAAGATTTTTTTCTTTCATAATGCTTTCTCATGATCATAATATTTTCTCAAAGAGTCTATCTCATTTAGATCTAAATCCGCAAAAATTATCCCCTCTTTGCCCTCGATTTTCTCTAAAATTCTTTGCGGATGACAAATGTAGCTTTTGGACAAAGTTTCATGCGTGAAAGCGTCACACGAGACGAAAAAAACCACACTTTCAAACGCTTCAACCAGTGGAAGTACTTGGTAGATTTCCTTGTCGTCCTTGTAATCCAATCTATACATCGGACAGAAAATAATTTTCGCTCCATTCCGTGAAAGTCGTTGTATAAAAGAAGGGAATGCGGAATCCCAACAAGTAATAATTCCGATTTTCCCAAATTCCGTATCGATAACCCTATCCGTTTTTCCGGGAACAACCGACTTTTTTCGGTTCTCCAGAGGTGGACCTTATCATATTCGTATTTTATTTCACCCGCACGGTCAATAAGAAAAACAACATTTTTAACCTTATTTTTTTTGGAAACATAAGACCCGAAAATGCACCAAATAGATTTTTCCTTACATACTTTTTGAATTTTTTTAACTTGCTCGGATACGTCAACCCTATTTTTATCGTCCCAATTCAAACAACCTTCCGGGAAACAAACAATGTCCGCCTTTTGCACTTTTGCTCGACCTATAAAACTTATTATCTTTTGGAGATTTGCATCGATATCTCCCGTAACTTTGATTTGTGCAGCAGCAACTTTGACCATCTTATGCAGTTTACCCACAAAAGCTATCTTCGCCAATTTAATTTTCACAAAAATCCTAATCAGAATCATACGACTCCAGAAAAATTCCAAGCGCTTCGATTAAATCCCGCTCTTTTATAAGTACTTTTTTATTCACAGGAAAATCGTAAATAAACTCAATGGATTTCTTGGTGCACGCCGTATGTACAAATAGGTATGGAATAGTGAGCTTGTGTTTTTTAAGTGCGTGAAGTGTGCGATAAATCCACCCATTACACGAATATTGACCCGGATCATCAGAGATTTTTGGATCGTAAGGGATTCGTTTTTCTTTAAAACTTTTTTTGATTTTTGAAAGATTCCATGGTTTTAAATTTATTTGGACCCTTTCGCGGGGAGGTTTTGCGGGGTTAATCGGTTTTTTATTTTCATAGGGCGGGCAGTATGCCTCATTTTCTATCCAATTTGTCGCGCTACGCTCAATCCGGAATCCCTTAACGGCCGACGCCATTCCAAAAGAAATAATTACATCAGCCTTAATCTCGATCGCTTTTTTAACAATTCTTTCCCCGGGATCCTCCGCATCTTTTGGAAGACGAATTATTGAAGGAAACACCAGGCTGTGAATCTTATGCCCATGAATAATTTTGCCATCGAGCTCCAGCGCCAACCATTTTGTAGGATTGGTGATGTATTTCCCAAACGTTTCAGATCCTGTGATTAGCGCTGTTTTCATATAACATCTAAAAAACTAGCATGAAACGCTTACCGCATTCAAATAATTACAACTGATCGACCACTCCTCTCAGATCACTTGCGATACTTTCGTATGTGTCTACGACATCTGGATTTTCGCTCGCCCTTCTTCCCGCAAAAAGCGACGCATATAAATCTGGCGTCAAAACAGCCAGGGCCTCTTTAGCCTCGCTATAGGTTCCGTATCTTTCGTTAATCGCAGAGTCATCGCTAGGTGTTTCACGCCAAGCTTTTTCTGTTGCCAAGTATGTGGCATAAGCTTTTTGAAATTCTGGATCATCGAATGCTCTCAGGCCTTCTTCTACTCCTTTCAACCACTCTTCAAGCTGAGCCTTTTCCTCCTCTGTTTGCGCTGCTTTTTTAAGTTCCTCAACAATTATTTCTTTTTTACTTTGGTAGAAAGCTAAAAGTAGTCGAGGGTCTCTCAGAAAATTGCGTGCTTTGTCTAAAATGATTTTTCTGGCGTTATCAAGCGGTTCGTCGGCTTCAACGGAGATGCCGGCATTTTTGAAAAACCATTCACTACCGGAATACGCTGCGTATAAAGCAACCCGACATTTGTCCCCGAAAGGTTCGCAGAGTTCGTTTTTAAAAACTTCATGCCGTGCGACGGTATTGCCGGCCCAAGTATCTCGACGATCCTGACCTAAAAATTCCTGGATGCTTTTTCTTATAACAGAATCTGGTACGAGGGCGGCAAATGTTTTTGCCTCCAGTGCTTCCGTTATGTTTGTTATGTCACGAACCACATCACTTTGTGGAGGCGTTTGTTCCGTAACATCTTTACATCCCGGGAGTGCCAGTGCCGCTGTCAATAAGATGGCTGGTTTGGTGAGATTGCTCACGGTGAATTGGTTAAAATAAATTCTAGAGCAGATCATTGTACCAAATAAAATCTATTTGTCAAACGCATGACTTACGCGACCAAATAGGCAATTCTTGTTTTTCCTTGATTGGATTTTATTTTTCTAATGGTTATTCCGCCAATTTCTGATGCATTGTTTACATGCGTGCCGCCGCAACCGCAGGCCGGGAATCCCGCAAAATTTACCACTCTTGCCGCTTTGCCTTCGGGGGCATAAACCCCTTTACTCCGTGCTTCTTCAGGGCTTAGGTCCTTTCTTTCAACCGTTAAATTTTGTGAAATTAAGTCGTCCAGATTTTTCTGTAAAACCGGGATGACTTCGGCAGGATTTTCAATCATTCCGTCATATTCCACATAAGGACCATCGGGGAAATGAAATCCTTTTGTCGGATGTAAGTTTTCTATGTTCGTTGTTGAAACCGCACAATCCAATAAATGCCCTGCGGAATGGAGCTTGGCGTTTAAAACCCTTCTGTCTTTATCAATTTTTAAAACCACCTTATCTCCTTTTTTAAACTCTCCATTTTTAAATTCACCAAAATGCCAAACCGTTCCATCTTCATCTAATCGGACGTCACTCACAGAGAAAACAATATCTCCCGATGTAATTTCTCCCTTGTCAGCAGGTTGTCCACCTCCTTGGGGATAAAAAATCGTTTCATCTAAAATTACCGCTCTGCCCTTTTCATTTTCCTTAATTTCAACAAAATTTGCCACTGATTCGAATAGGTAGGTGTCATTCAAATAACTTAGTTTTGTCATCATAAAGTATAATTAAAGCGAACTAAGTCTAGCGAAGTGGAAAGATTTTGAAAAGAATTCAGGTTTTTGTCAGGACTTTTGCAAAACTAAGCGCTAACATAAGGCTTCGCCGAGGAATTTTGATAATTCTATTGACGGTGAGTGCGCACTCACCTATACTCGGCACAAGCTTCTTAGTTTTTAACCCTCCACACAATGGCAAAAGAAGATGCGGGAAACGAGAACCGCAAAAAAGCTCTCGAATTGGCCCTTTCTCAAATTGAGAAAAACTTTGGAACGGGCTCCATAATGAAACTTGGGGAATCCAGGCACATGGACGTGGAAACGGTCTCCACCGGTGCCCTCTCCCTCGACCTCGCCCTCGGCGGCGGAATTCCTAAAGGCCGCGTGATTGAAATCTACGGTCCTGAAAGTTCCGGAAAAACCACGCTTGCTCTGCACATCATTGCAGAAATTCAAAAACAAGGTGGGCAAGCGGCCTTCGTGGACGCCGAACATGCGCTCGACCCCGCTTACGCCCGAAGAATCGGGGTTGATATCGATAATTTGCTCCTTTCTCAACCGGACATGGGAGAACAGGCGCTCGAAATCACGGAAACTTTGGTTCGCTCCAATGCGGTGGACATCATTGTCATCGACTCCGTGGCTGCTCTCGTCCCACGAGCGGAGATCGAAGGAGAAATGGGTGATGCTCAAATGGGTCTGCAAGCTCGTCTCATGAGCCAGGCTCTACGTAAACTCACGGCTGCCATCAGCAAGTCCAATTGTATCGTAATTTTCCTCAATCAACTTCGTATGAAGATCGGAGTGATGTTTGGAAATCCCGAAACCACTACCGGAGGACAGGCACTTAAATTTTACGCTTCCGTCCGTCTCGATATTCGTCGCATTGGCACTATTGAAGGCCTCAACGAAAATGCTACGGATGGCAAAGAACTCGTGGGGAATCGTGTGCGCGTAAAAGTAGTGAAAAATAAAGTTGCACCGCCCTTCAAAACCGCCGAATTCGACATTCTATATAATCGAGGAATTTCCCGAGAAGGCGATCTTTTGGACCTCGCGGCCAAGTACGAATTTGTACGCAAGGCGGGAGCTTTCTATAGCTACGGCGATGTTCGACTCGGTCAAGGACGTGAAAACAGCAAAGAATTCTTAATGGAGAACCCAAAAATGGTCGAAGAACTCGACAAACTCATTCGTGAGAAAGTAGCGGCTCAACTCCTTGCTTAAACATGGAAGATCCGGTTTACCGAAACCTGATGAACTATGCCATGAGAGCCTTGTCTCGACGGGCTCACACCAGCTTCGAGTTGCGGGAAAAGTTGGGGAAACGTCCCTACTGCACTCCGCAGCTCGAAGACCAGGTTCTTGCGCGTCTCCAGGAGCTCGGCCTCATCAACGATGAAAATTATGTCCGGCACGCCATCGAAGAGGCTGTCCGCTATAAACTTCAAGGTCGTTACAAGCTCGCCAGTCGCCTTCAACGTAAAGGCATCTCGTTTGAAGAAACTAATACACTCTGGGCTGAAGCAGGTATTTCCGAACAGGAACTGGCCCGTGAAGCCCTCAAGCGCGCGCACAAACGCTTCGCAAGTGTGCCTCCGGAGAAACTTTATCAGAGACGGGCGCAGTTTTTGGCCTCACGCGGATTCTCCCCGGAGATAATTTTTGAACTTGCCAAGGTCAGTCAAAAACCCTAAAATAGGTTTACAAGTCAATTAAATAAGCATCGTAGGATTTATCCTGCTGCTCTTGGCTGACCCAGTTGCCCCCTTCTTCACCTTAAAAATATGCATCAACAGTTCATGGCCGCCGTCCGTCAGCTCTGCAACGAAAAAAATCTGCCCGAAGAAATTATTATGGACATCGTGAAGGCCGCCCTTCGCACCGCTTATCGAAAAGACTATGGGAACAAAGAGCAAAACATCGAAGTAGAGATCGACCCTAAGACCGAGAACGTCACGATTTACATCGTTAGAAAAGTCGTAGGTAAAATTGAAGATCCCGATTCCGACATCCTCATTGAAGACGCAAAAAAGCTCAATAAAAATATTAAGCTTGAAGAAGAAGTGCGAACGGAAGTGACCCCGATGTCGTACGGACGCATCGCGGCTCAGGCGGCCAAACAAGTTATTATTCAGCGTATTCAAGAAGCGGAACGCGACTACATGTACGAGCTCTTCAAGGACCGCGAAAATGAACTCATAAATGCACTCATTCACCGCGTGGACAACAACCAGGTTTACGTGGAACTCGGCGGAACCACCGCGCTACTTCCTGCTCGCGAACAGATTCCAACCGAGCAATATTATGGAGGTCAACGCATCAAGCTCTACCTCGACAAAGTCATAAAAACTACCAAAGGCCCCCAACTGCTCATTTCTCGAACCCATCCAAAGCTCATTGAAAAGCTCATGGAGCTCGAAATTCCTGAGGTAAAGGCCGGAACCGTGGTCATCAAGGGAGTGGCTCGCGAGCCTGGAGTTCGCTGTAAAGTCGCAGTTTCCTCCAAAGACCCTCAAGTCGATCCCATCGGAGCCTGTGTGGGGCAAAATGGAGTTCGCGTGCAAAATGTCACGCATGAACTTGCCGGAGAACGCATCGACATTATTCCGTGGAGTGAAGACGCGCAAAAATACATCGCTGAATCCCTCAAACCCGCAAGAATCACCAAAGTTGAGCTCGATGAAGTTGCACACCTCGCCAAAGTTTACGTAAGCCAGGATCAACGCGCTCTCGCCATCGGCAAAAGTGGACAAAATGTTCGTCTCGCCTCTCACCTGACAGGTTGGGAAATCGATATCCTCGACGCCACTGAACCGGCCGGGACTGGCGCAAGTTCAAGCGGAAGTGGGACAAAAGCCGGCAGCGAATCCGGAGAGGTCAAGGAAGCATCTGTCATGATGGTTAGTGAATTGAAACTCTCGGACGCAATCAAAGAAAAACTCATTTCTGTGAATCTCGAACAGGTTCCTCAGCTTGTGGGACTCTCTGTTAAAGACTTCATGCAGGTGGAGGGAATTTCCGAAAGTGAAGCTAAAGCAATCGTGAAAGCGGTGAAAAGCGTCTAAAGCCAGATTCCGCTAAGCAATAAGGCTCTTCTAAAAGGGCCTTTTTTGTGCTATAATGTCCAGATTAAACTATGCCAGATAAAGATTACATCACTTCTCGGGTAGAAACCGATGCCACCGCCTCGATGGCAGCCGCCACTGGTACGAACCCGCTCGCGGGCATTAACCGCGAGTTTGAAGAACGCGCCACTGCCGAACGCGCCCAAAAAATGGGGATGAATTACATCGACATTGCCCGCGTGCACATCAATCCGGACCACTTGAAGACGGTTGATGGAAAAACGGCCAACGAAGCATTGACGATTCCTTTTTTCAAAGTTGGGAAAAAACTTCGCCTTGCCCTCGCGCACCCCACGAGCCCGGAAACTCAAGCACTGATTAAGAAACTCAAAGAAGACGGCTATGCCATCAACGTGAATTTGGCCAGCGAGACCGGTCTCCGCCAAGCCTTGCTCGTCTACAAAAATGAAGTGCCCACGCCCATCGAAACCCAAAATATCATTGATGAGGCCAATATCGTTTCGTACCAAGCCGAAGTGGAAAACCTCGGAGCCCTGCGTGAAAAAATTCAGTCCGTCACGTCCGAAGAAGCGCTCAACTTCCTCAGCATGGGCGCTCTTAAAACCGGCGCTTCCGACATCCACTACCAGCCCGAAGAAAAACGCGTCATCGTGCGATTCCGTATCGACGGCGTGCTTCAACAAGTACTCGAGCTCGATTTGCAAACCTACGGCTACCTCAGCAATCAGCTTAAATATAAAGCCGGAATGCGACTCAACATCACAAACGTGCCGCAAGACGGTCGCTTTTATTTCAACGTAAATGATCGCAAGATCGACGTTCGTGTCTCCTCTATTCCCACCGAGTATGGTGAGAGTTTCGTTTGTCGTCTCCTCGATTCCAAAAAGAAAAATCTTACTTTTGAAGAGCTCGGTTTTGAAGGCCGCAATTTGGAAATTCTCCACAAGGCGCTTGAAATTCCGAATGGAATGATTCTGGTCACCGGCCCCACCGGTTCCGGTAAAACGACCTCGCTTTATTCCATGCTCACGGCCTTTAACGAGCCGGACAACAAAATCATCACCCTTGAAGACCCGATCGAATATCATCTCGGAGGAATCACACAAAGTCAGATTAACGAGAAGCGCGGCTACACTTTTGCCTCCGGCCTTCGCGCCATTCTCCGCCAAGATCCCGACATCGTGATGATCGGAGAAATCCGTGACCTCGACACCGCAGAAACCGCCGCTCAGGCCGCCCTCACCGGACACATTTTGCTTTCCACGCTGCACACCAACAGCGCCATTGAAACCGTGCCGCGCCTTCTCAACATCGGCCTTAAACCTTTCATGATTGCCCCCGCGCTCAGCATCGTGACGGCTCAGCGTTTGGTGCGCAAAGTCTGTAGTTACTGCGTGGTGCAAAAACCCATAACCGAATCCGAACGCAAAGCCCTGCAAGATGCCATTGATCAAATTCACGAAGCCAATCCCGCGCTACAGCTCGCCGTTCCCGCCACGCTTCCGGACGCGCCCGGTTGTGAGAAATGCAGTAAAACCGGCTTCCTCGGTCAGCTCTCCATCGCCGAAATGTTCATCAATAGCGATGAGCTCAAAGAAGCCATTCTCGCCGAAAAATCCACGCCGGAACTTTTTCGTATTGTCCGTGCTCAAGGTATGCTCACGCTCGGTGAAGACGGCATACTAAAAGTCCTCCGCGGCATCACCACACTCAACGAAGTGGAACGTGTCGCCGATGTCTCCATTCAGCACACCCAGGCTCGTATGACCCTTCCGGCTCCCGAAGCACCTCAATCCGAAGAGACCGCATAGCGCAATTCTTTCGTAAAACGAATCAGTCCTCGCAGTTCCAACTCCCCCAGCGCCTCGTAGAGTTCCGTCATTTTATCAAATCGCTCCCCAAGTTCCGCCGGTGACCGCGGCGCCTTTTTCAGCTCCGCAAAAATCTCCGCCGCCAAACCCTCCAGTTTTATTTCCCGCGTCGTCCACGCCACTCCCAAAAGGTCTGCCACGTCTCGCGGACACAGCGCCAAATGCGCGCCTCGCTGAAGCAACGCGTTAGTTCCCTCACAATTTGTGTCCATAATTCGCCCGGGCAAACACAGCACTTCTCGCCCGTTATCGTACGCATGTTTCGCCGTGTTCATTGCCCCGGATTTAAAGGGCGCCTCCACTATCAACGTTGCCTTACACAGCCCCGCAATAATTCGATTTCGCACCAAATAATCCGATTTATAAACCTGCGTCCCCGCTTCATTTTCACTCAACAGAAGCCCGCCCTTCGCCACAATCCTTCTCGCGAGCTCAACGTGCGCCGCCGGCTGCAACTCCGGTATTCCTTGTGCCACCACCGCAATGGTGCCCCCCGGCCCTTCCAGCGCCCCTTCATGTGCCGCTTTGTCTATTCCATATGCGAGACCACTCACCACGCAGATTCCTCGGGCACTGAGTTCTCGCGCAAATTTAAACGCCTGACTTTCCCCATATCCCGTCATCCGCCTCGTTCCCACAATAGCCACCCTCGGCCGCTCCAACGCCGCCAAATTCCCCACATAATAAAGCACCTTCGGCGGATCATAAATCTGCCTCAGCAGTTCCGGGTACCGCACGTCTGAAATTGGGAGTTTTTCTATTTTCATACCCCCATGCTAGCAGCTTTTTTCTGACAAATTCCTGAATCTTTCGCCGCCCTTTTACCAAGTTTTGCACAGCCCGACTATTTACAAAATTTACAAAACTTGCACCATTCACCGACGTCGGTGAATTCCACAATATTTTCAGCCCTCGCAAGGCTTCTAAAGCCTGGACTTTATCCACCACTTTTTAAGGAGTGAAAAGCTGAGCATAGACAGAATAAAACCCATCGAAGACACAAGCGCATTCGCAAACGGATTTGGCAACTCCGTCACAAAGAAAAAAATAACAACCGCAAAATAAGTCAGCCCGGCAATGATAATTTTCCGCGCCCAACTCGTCTCCCACGCTTTATCCGCCTCCACCCTCCGGTTTCTGGCCTTAATTTTCGCAATGTCTTTTTGGAGCTGCTTGAGTGATGCCATACAATTACTTTATTTTCCCAACTCAAACCCCTCTCCCTTAATCGTAATTCCCAACGGTTTTACTACTACTTCTCGCGCTTCGGCGGCCTCTACATAGCCGGCCACACATGCTTTCAACCCAATCCCGCCCGCAATTGCCACTACCTTCTCGGCCTCCTCGCGCCCATGGACATATAGAGCCAGCCCCAATCCATAATTGAAAGTTTTTAACATAATCTCCGTGGTCATTCCACTCGCCTTTTCAACAAACGGGAAAATCTCCGGCACAGGCAGCATTTGCTCAATCACGTAGCGGAAAGCCTGCCGCGGACGCATAAGTTTCTGCCAACCGTGACCCGTGATCGGCTCAACGTTGGAGGGACGAATACCCGCCTTCATCACGGCCTGCACAAAAGGCGTGTACAAATGCCCCGGCTGATTAATCGCTTCCCAGTATTCCATTCCACTCGGCAATTTCGTTCGATACCCACCCGGCAGTTGCGTAGCCAAGTCACGCAGCGTAGTGAATCCATTTTCATGCGGTCCGCTGCTCTCCACGAAAACAATAAAATCCCCGGCCGCCATCTCGGTCGAATCCACAGGGTGCATCCCCGCCGGAACCACACCCCAAAGTGCCCCCGCGATATCCAATTTGTCCTCATAAATTTTGTTTTTAAGCTGAGGGGTTTCTCCCGAGAAATACACACAGCCCACCTTTCGGCAGCCCTCCACAAATCCGTCCAAAAATCCTTCCATAAATTCCGCCGTAAAAACCTTCTCAGGTAGCGCCGAAGGCAAATATAAAGAAATCAAAACCGTCTGCATCCCCGACGAAGCGGCATCATTTGTCAAAACGGACATGGTTTTTCCCCCTATGTTTCTCCAGAATCGCAGCAATTCTTCCCGACTTAAATCCGTCGGCCTGGCATCGTCCGCGGTTCCCAACCCCTCGGGCAGTAGAGTGACATACAGTTCCCCGGCTCCCGCATAAGGTTTCAAATCCAACGCAAAAACATTCGCGCTGCTGCCAAATCCACCGGGCATCTTCCCAAAGCCTGCCGCGAAGCCCACAGTCCTTTTACTCGCTTCAATAAATGCATTTTTTGCCTTGTCTAGATCTGTATAGTCTATACGATCAACCATTTTTTTTAGGCGGGTTAACTTGAAAAAAATCACAGATAGCTCTTTGGGTGCCAAAGACCACGCGGTCTTCTTTGCAATCCGGGCAACTGTACTCATACTTGGTTCCTTTCCGTACCGGTTCGGACACTAGCTTTTTGCAACTGCGGCAGTAGAAGAGAATTGGATTTTCAACCTGTACAACATCGGTGTCATCCATGATTAATATTAGTTATCGTCCTCGCGGGTTTGCCGTCCAAACGCGCTACCGGATCCGCTGCCCCACAGATTATTGCGTGCAGAAGCACTGTAATGCCCCTGGGATTTCAAAATCTTGTAGCGAGTCTTTGCATCAAGCGTCAAAGGGTCTATCGATGCAGCAGATTGAATCGGCTGTTGTATGGGACGATCCTGGACTGTGTTGAAGGAAGGTTGAGTGTACAAAGGCCGACTCGCGCTTTCCACAGGCGTTATAAAATCTTCCATCTCATTCTCGTGTTCCTCTCCTTCAACGCCCGCTTTCTCTTTCCGACGAGTCCACCAACCGGAAATTATTAGCGCGCCAATCGAGAAAAAAGCGGCTATCATTCCAAAACGCGTCCCTTTATTGTTGATGGTTATAGCAAATTCAGGGTGATAAAAAACAGAATTTGCCACCAAAAGAAGCAGCAAAGCCTGGGTTCCCAAACTCAGCGCCAAACTTCCGGATTTTCGCTTCAAATCGAAGAAATTTCGTCCCATAAGCGGCAAAAATATATTGA
>Ga0265296_1002300_pt1 | contig 19621 bp, 15 predicted proteins | sample MunlanPumphouse1_FD_189073 | JGI IMG/M metagenome (GOLD analysis project Ga0265296, IMG submission 189073) | Groundwater microbial communities from a municipal landfill in Southern Ontario, Canada - Pumphouse #1 | ecosystem: Environmental > Aquatic > Deep subsurface > Groundwater | place...
ACTGCCGAGCTTACCTTCATTATTAATAATTGGAATTTTTAAATCTGACATATTATATACGCTTAACTATTACAAGACCTTTTTTATTTCCCGGAACCGCTCCTTTTAAATAGAGATAATTTTTTTCCGGTTCAATTTTTAAAACCAGTAAATTTTTTACCGTTACTTTTGATTTCCCCATTTTTCCCGCCATCCTTTTCCCTTTAAATACCCTTCCCGGAGTAGTCGTCGAACCGCTCGAACCGGGACCTCTTTCCCTGTCCGATTGACCGTGAGTCCGCGGACCACCCTGGAAATGCCATCTTTTCACTACTCCGGCAAAGCCTTTTCCTTTAGAAATACCGGTGACGGTGACAAAGTCTCCTTCTTTAAAAGTTTCATTGACATTAATTTCCTGACCGACTTTCAGATCGTTTATTGCGCTTTTAACCTCTCTTAAATATAAAGGTTTCTCTTTTTTTTCTTTCCCTGACTTTACGGTTTTTTTGCCACAAGAAAGCTGAACCGCTTCATATCCGTCACGGGGCTTTGTTTTTATGGCAGTAATTATACACGGGTCAACGGATAACTCCGTTGCGCTATGGGCATTTCCGTTACTGTCAAAAATTGTTGTCATGCCGTTTTTTACGGCTAAAATCGCTTTCATGTTTGTCCAAAAAAAACAAGCGCCGGAAGCGCTCTTTTTTTATCTTAATATTCCAAAAATCTAAAAAGATTTTTCCTCCAACTTTTTTATAAAATAAATTTTAAGCCTGCCTTACATTTTAATCTCAATATCAACGCCTGCCGGTAATTCCATATGTTGTAGCCCCTCAATTGTCTTAACGGTCGGATCCTGGATATCAATCAACCTTTTGTAGGTTAACATTTCAAATTGTTCTCTTGCGTCTTTGTCGGTATGGGGGCTGGTATTTACAACAATAAGTTTACGCTTTGTCGGCAATGGTATCGGTCCGACAATTTTTGCCCCTGTAAGAAGCGCTGTTTCAATTATTTTTGACGCCGCTTCATCGACTACCCGATGGTCATACGACTTTAACCTAATTCTAATTCTCCCTTTAATCATATTTCAAAGGTTCGCTATTAAATTTTTAATTTTATACTAATTAAGCCAATATTTTAGAGATAACTCCTGCCCCTACTGTATGCCCGCCTTCTCTGATCGCAAATCTCAATCCTTCTTCCATTGCGACCGGCACTATTAATTCAACTGTCATTTTGGCATTATCTCCGGGCATGACCATTTCTACTCCTTGAGGAAGTGATACATTACCGGTTACGTCTGTAGTTCTTACATAAAACTGAGGACGGTATCCGGTAAAGAAAGGTGTATGTCTTCCGCCTTCTTCTTTGGTTAAGATATAAACTTCTGCCTCAAATTTTGTATGCGGAGGGACTGATCCGGACTTGGCAATTACTTGTCCTCTTTCAACTTCGTCTTTTTCAACTCCGCGAAGAAGCAGTCCGACATTATCACCGGCTTGGCCAAAATCCAAAGTTTTTCTAAACATTTCCACTCCGGTAACTACCGATTTTTTTGTCGGTTTGATTCCCACAATCTCAACTTCTTCGTTAACTTTAATAACTCCTCTTTCGATCCTTCCGGTAACGACTGTTCCCCGTCCTTTAATCGAGAAAACATCCTCAACCGGCATTAAAAACGGCTTTTCTAAATCTCTGACCGGTTCCGGAATATATTCATCGACAGTATTCATTAATTGCATAATCTGTTTTTCCGCTTCAGGGTCCCCGTTTAGCGCTTTAAGTGCCGATCCGCGAATAATCGGAGTTTTATCACCGGGAAATTGATATTTTGTCAAAAGTTCTCTGATTTCCATTTCGACTAAATCAATAAGTTCCGGATCGTCAACCATATCAACTTTATTTAAAAACACTACCAATGCCGGAACATTAACCTGATGAGCCAGAAGCAAATGTTCTTTTGTTTGCGGCATCGGTCCGTCCGGCGCAGAAACGACTAAAATACCGCCATCCATTTGTGCGGCACCGGTAATCATATTCTTAATATAATCAGCGTGTCCCGGACAATCAATGTGAGCATAATGTCTTTTGGCGGTTTCGTATTCAATATGAGAAATATTAATTGTCACTCCTCTTTCTTTTTCTTCCGGAGCATTATCAATATCGAAAAACCCATATGCCTTAGTTGGGTTTCCCGGCTGTTTTGCTAAAACCGTGGAAATTGCGGCCGACAGCGTTGTTTTACCATGGTCAACGTGTCCGATAGTTCCGATATTTACATGCGGTTTAGTCCGCTCAAATTTTTTTGATTCGTCTGCCATTTTATTCCTCCTAGTTAATTAATTAATATTTTATGACTATAGATAATAGTTTATAGAAGATAGGGGTCGAAGATTGAAAATAGAAGATAGAATCTACTCTCTACCTTCTACCTTCCACCGCTACTTTCAATTCTCTATTGTCTATTGTCTAATCAGTTAATATATCAAATCTAAGCTCGTTTTGCAATAATTGCTTCGGTGATGTTTTTTGGAACCTCTTGATAATGGGAAGGTTCCATATAATAACTCGCTCTTCCTTGGGTCAAACTTCTAAGCGTTGTCGAATAACCGGATATCTCCGCCAACGGAACCAGACAGTTAATAATTCTGGCTGTTCCTCTAATTTCTGTGCCTAGAATTTGCGCCCTCCTGCTTGAAAGATCACCAATTACTGTCCCTAAAAATTCCTCCGGCGTTGTCACTTCAACTTTCATAATCGGTTCCAATAAAACCAACCCGGCATTTTTTGCGGCATTCTGTAAAGCTTGGGACCCGGCGATTTTAAATGCGATTTCGGAGGAATCAACTTCATGATAAGATCCATCATATACCACAACTTTCATGTCTACCATCGGGAAACCGACCAATACTCCGTTTTCCATTGCTTCTTTAACTCCTTTTTCAATCGGAGCAATAAAATTATTTGGAATCGCTCCACCTTTAATTTCTGACGTAAATTCATATTTTTCTCCACGAATTTTTGGCTCAACTCTTAGCCAACAGTGTCCGTATTGTCCACGACCACCGGATTGATGAATGTACTTTCCTTCTCCGGTTGCTGTCTTGGTAATTGTTTCTTTATAAGCAACTTGCGGCGCACCTGTTGTTGCGTCAACTCCAAACTCTCTCCTCATTCTTTCTGCCAATACTTCTAAATGCAGCTCTCCCATTCCGGAAATAATTGTTTGTCCGGTTTCATGGTTCATTTTTACCCTGAAAGTCGGATCTTCTTCTGAAAGCCTATTTAAAGCATTGCCTAATTTTTCCTGGTCGGATTTTGTTTTTGGTTCGATCGCCAAAGAAATAACCGGTTCAGGAAATTTAATTGATTCAAGAACAATCGGCTTTTCGCTATCACATAAAGTATCGCCTGTGGCGGTTTTAGTCAGTCCAATCGCTGCCACAATCTCACCGGCATAAGCTTCGACAATTTCTTCCCTTTTATCAGCGTGCATCAGAAGCAACCTGCCAATTCTCTCTTCGTCTTTTTTAATCGAATTATATACCGGTTTTCCTGCTTTGAGGATACCGGAATAAACCCTTATATAAGTCAATTTTCCAACATGCGGGTCAGCCTGAATCTTAAATGCCAGGGCTGACAACGGTTCATCGTTTTTCGGAGATCTGAATTCTTCCGCTTCTGTCTTAGGGTTAATACCTTTGGTCGGAGGAATATCCAGAGGAGAAGGAAGGAAATCGACAACACCGTCCAAAAGCGGCTGGACACCCTTATTCCGCAGCGAAGATCCGGCATAAACAGGAACAAGTTTATATGAAATAGTTGATTTTCTAAGCGAAGCTTTTAATTCATTAATTGACAACTCAATACCGTTAAGATATTTTTCCAGCAGTGCCTCATCTTCGGCGCAAATCTGTTCAATCAGTTCATGACGGGCTTTTTCGACTTCTTCTTTTAGCTCCGGGGGTACTTCCACTTCTTCGAATTTAATTCCCGTCGGATCGTTTTCCCAATAAAACGCTTTCTTTTCCAAAAGCAAAACAACTCCTTTAAAACTTTGTTCAACTCCGATCGGATAAGCCAAAATCGCCAGTTTAATCCCCAGTCTTTCCTTTATCATAGCGCATGTCCGGTTAAAATTAGCCCCCAGTTTGTCCATTTTATTCAAAAAAATGAGTCGCGGAACATGGTATTTGTCTGCCTGACGCCAAACGGTTTCCGATTGGCTTTGAACACCTTCTTCGGCATCAAAAACAGTGATTCCTCCGTCAAGAACTCTTAAGGATCTTTCTACCTCGGCGGTAAAATCAACATGACCGGGAGTATCAATAATATTAATCCTGTAGTCTTTCCAAAAAGTCGTAATCGCCGCAGAAACAATCGTAATTCCTCTTTCTCTTTCCTGATCCATCCAGTCGGTTACGGTTGTCCCGTCGTCAATGTTTCCTAATTTATAAGTCTTTCCCGTATAAAAAAGTATTCTTTCGGTGGTAGTTGTTTTACCGGCATCGATATGAGCAATAATGCCGATATTACGGACCTTACCTAATGGTACGGTTCTTTGGGTTGTTTTGGTAATTTGCGCCATATTTCTTTTCGAAAAAAATAAACTGCCCCCTGTCAACAAGAAAGCAGCTTGTATTAAGCTAAATGTAATTTTAGCAGAATGTTACACTCAAAACAAGGATCTCTTCTGATACCCTCTTCTGATACCGATACCTTGACAAAAAAACCAAATAATAATACAATTCTCGCATAATGTTAGATATTTTTCGAAGAATTGATATTGAACTCCGCTGCCGAAGGCCTTCTGGAAAACCAATATATGAGAATATCGGCCAAAGAATAGATGACGATTATACTCCAGAAGAAATTAAGAAAAGGACCGTAGAACAAGAAAAGGAAATAGAAAAAAAACTGCAAGAAATTTTTGATCTCCAAACAACTAATCTCCCTCAAAACAAAAACCCTATTGATAAAAATTAGACCTAGACCTGACCTAGACCTTCCAGGTCTAACAGGTTTAGACCTACCTCGTAGAGACGCGGCATGCCGCGTCTCTACAATAAGGGGAGATTAAGGGTCGATTTTAAGGGTTTGGTTAAGGGTGGATTAAGGATAAATAAAGCATTACCAGCGGAAGTGTGCAAACGCCTTATTACTTTCTGCCATCCTGTGTGTGTCCTCTTTTTTCTTAATGGCACTGCCGGTATTATTGAAGGCGTCAATCAATTCAACGGCAATTTTTTCCGAAAACGAATGAAATTCTTTGCTTGGTCTTTTTTGTGCCGCAATTATTACCCAGCGGATAGCAAGTGATTGTTTTCTATCACCGCGCACCGGCATCGGAATCTGATATGCCGCTCCGCCAACTCTTCGTGAACGAACTTCCATTTGCGGTTTTACATTTTCAATTGCCTGATGAAAAACCAGAAGAGGATCTTGATTTAACTTTGCCTTTATCAAATCAAGTGCTTTATAGACTTGTTTTTGAGCGGCAGATTTTTTCCCATTACGCATTGCCCGATTGATAAAATGAGCAATTAAGTCATCGTTATAAACCGCGTCTTTATTTACTTTAACTTTTTTAATTTTTCCTGATCTTGGCATAAAATCAATTTACAATTTAAAATGTATAATTAATAATTTATCACGCTGCGGCGGCAACTTTAGGAGTAACCTTTGTTCCACCGCTGGATTTTTTGGCGCCGTATTTGGAACGGCTTGACTCCCGGCCGACAACACCGGTACAATCAAACTTTCCTCTGACAATATGATATTTTACTCCGGGTAAGTCTTTAACTCTTCCGCCTCTTACCAAAACAATACCATGTTCACTTAAATCATGACCAATTCCTTGAATATAAGCAGTCACTTCCTGTTTATTTGATAGTCTTACCCTGGCCACTTTTCGTAAAGCTGAATTTGGTTTTTTGGGTGTCAATGTTTTCACTAACGTAACTACTCCTCTTTTTTGTGGATTTATTGATTCAACCATTCTTCTGGTTCTGGCATTAAAAGACCGGCGCATCGCCGTCGCTTTAATTTTCTTTGGGAGTTTTTTCCTCCCTTTCCTGATTAATTGTGATATTGTCGGCATGTATTTAATTTACTTTTTAATTACAAAGCAAGATTTTAACAGAAAAATATTCTTTTCTCAATATTAATCCATTCTTGCTCTCTCCGGAGTAACAGGAATTAATCTTCCGATAATAACATTTTCTTTTAATCCAAGCAGTTCGTCTGTCTTTCCGAGCAATGCGGCATCGGCCAATATATTACTGGTTTCTTGGAATGACGAAGCCGAAAGCCAGGATTCAGTATACAAAGCCGCCCGGGTTATTCCTAATATTATCTGTTCAGCAGCTGCCGGTTTTCCTTTGGCTTTAACAACCAATTCGTTTTCGGTTACCAGTTTTCTTTTATTAACCAGCTCTCCCGGTAGGAAAGCCGTACTTCCAGGGTCTTTAACCCTAACGCTTTCACTCATCATTCGTATTACTGTTTCGAAATGACGATCATTGATTGGAATACCCTGAGATTCATAAACAGCCTGTACTTCGCTAATCAAATAATTTTGCGCTTCGCGAAGTCCCCGAACCTCTAAAATTTCTCTAACATCTAAGGACCCGGACGCCAGCTGCATTCCTGCTAAAACATCTTCACCGTCTTGAACACTTAAATTACTGGTTAGAGGAACCAAATATTCTCTTACTTCCCCGCCTCTTTTCTTTTCTTCAATCTTTATCTTATGTCCATCCTCTTCGGAAATTACTGTTATTTTTCCGGAAATCTCCGCCAACGGTGAAACAATTTTTGGCATTCTAACCTCAAATAGTTCAGAGACACGAGGAAGTCCTTGTGTAACATCCAATCCGACTACTCCGGCGGTGTGTTTTGTTCTTAACGTTAACTGTGTACCGGGTTCTCCAATAGATTGCGCTGCAATTACACCAACCGGAACTCCCAGCACCACCATCTTTCTATTTGAGAAATCCCACCCGTAGCATTTTGCGCACAACCCGTTTTTAGATTTACAGGTTAATGGCGAGCGGACTGTAACTATTTTAACATCTTCTGACTCTGCCAGCATTTTTACCTTAATTTCATCAATTTCATCGCCTTTTTCAAAAATTACCTTTTTGGTTTTAGAACTCACAACAGATTCTGCCAATATTCTTCCTAAAACTCTTGCGCTAAACAAATTCCCTCTTATACCTTCTTTTGATATTTCAATTCCTTCTATTGATCCGCAATCTTCTTTTCGAATAATTGCTTCGTGAGAAACATCGACTAATTTTCTGGTTAAATATCCCGCATCTGATGTCTTTAGAGCTGAATCCGTCAATCCTTTTCTGGATCCTCTGGTTGTAGTAACGTACTCAAAAACCGAAAGTCCTTGGCGGAAATTGCTTTTAGTCGGCAAGTCAACGATTCTTCCCATCGGGTCAAAAACTAACCCTCTCATTGCTGATATTTGTTTAATAGTGTCTCTAGAAACACGTCCAACTTTGGCATCAATGACTAATTTAATCGGGTTAGTTTCATCAATAATTGACCAAGTTTTATCAGCCAATTCCTCGGTTGTTTCCATCCAAATATTTCTCACTAATCTTTTTTCTTCTTCTAGAGTAATAAGTCCTTGTTTGTAAGTTTCTCCTATTTCAGCAACTCTTTTTTCAGAAGAAGCGATCACATTATCTTTTTCCGGACTGATTACACAATCTCTAATTGATAATGATACTCCGGAAATTGTCCCGGCAAAGAAACCCAAGTTTTTAAGGTTGTCAATTAATGATAATACTTCCTCGTGTTCACATTGTTTAATTGCTCTAGTAAAAAGATCTTTAATAACGCTTTGTTTAACCGGAACATTAACAAATCTTAACCTTTCCGGTAATGCTTCGTTAAAAAGGAGACGACCAACCGAAGTTTCAATGACTTCTCCCGTATTTATTCTTACTTTTATTGGCTCACGAACTTTTATTACTTCAGACTGGAAAGCACAAATTGCTTCCTCGGGAAAGAGTACCTTTTCCTTAACTTTAAGAAGCGGATCAAAAGAAGTCAGGTAATAGATTCCCAATGCCATTTCTTTCCGGTCAGGTGCATTAATAGGTGTTCCGTCAGCGGGCCGAAGCATGTTTCTATCGGCCATCATTAAATCGATCGCCTCCTGACGAGCGTGTAACCCTAATGGAACATGAACTGCCATTTGATCTCCGTCAAAATCTGCGTTATACCCTTGACAAACACATGGATGAAGTCTAATCGCATTCCCTTCAATTAAAATTGGGAAAAATGCTTGAATTCCAAGTTTATGCAAGGTTGGTGCACGGTTAAGCAATACCGGATGGTCTTTGGTAATTTCTTCCAAAATATCAAAAACTTCAGGTGGTCTTTTCTCTAATATATTTTTTGCGCTTTTGACGTTAGGCGCAACTCCCCTCACAATCATTTCCCTAAGAACAAATGGTTTAAACATTTCCAGTGCCATTTCTTTCGGTAAACCACACTGTCTTAGATTTAATTCAGGACCAACCACAATTACTGATCTTCCCGAGTAATCAACTCTTTTTCCAAGAAGATTTTGTCTGAAACGTCCCTGCTTCCCACGAAGCATATCGGACAATGATCTTAGTACCTGTGCTTTTCTAACCCTTTTTTCCTTAACGCTTTTATTTGAGTCAATCAGAGAATCAACTGCTTCCTGAAGCATTCTTTTTTCGTTCCTGAGAATAATTTCCGGAGCGCCTAATTCAATCAAATGTTTTAATCTATTATTTCTGTTAATTACCCGTCGATATAAATCATTTAAATCTGAACTGGCAAATCTTCCTCCGGTTAGCTGAACCATTGGCCTTAAATCAGGCGGAATAACCGGCAATATCGTCAAAATCATCCGCGCCGCATCCTGATCTGAGCGTACCATTCCCTCGACTATTCTTAATCTTTTAACTGCTTTAATATACCTTTGACCGGAAGATTTAGTTGCTTCTTCTTTGAGATCCTTAGCTAATTTTTTTAGGTCAATTTTCTTCATTACCTGTAAAATACTTTCCGCACCCATTCCAACCTTAAAAAAACCAACCGAACCACCATCTTTTAAACGGAAATAATCTTCTTCCGATAAAGTAGAAAGAACCCTTATACTTTTTAGCCTGTCAAATAAAATCGTCTGTTCCTCTTCGAGTTTATTTTTCTCCCCTGTTACTTTTTCTTCAAACCATTTCCCTTTCTGTTTATATGAAAGTTCAAGTTCTTTTTCGGCTAAAATATAAGCTTCTCTGTTCTTAATTCTATCTTTTAATGAAGTTTTTTCTTTTTTATACTCCTCATTTATTTCGTTTCTTTTCTCTTCCGCTTTCTTCTCAATGTCCTCTATTCTTTTTTTATATGTTTCAGATAGAGAAGTTATCGCTTCTTTTCTTTTTGTTTCTTCTACCTCTGTTACTAAATATTGGGCAAAATAAATTATCGCTTCCAAATTTTTAGGTGATACGTCTAATAGGAGCGAGACCCTGGACGGAGAACCTCTGAAAAACCAAACATGAGCAATCGGAGTAGCCAAATTTATATGCCCCATTCTTTCTCTTCTTACCTTAGACAGCGTAACTTCAACTCCGCATTTGTCACAGACAACTCCTCTATAGCGAATTCTTTTATATTTTCCGCAGTAACATTCCCAATCTTTTGTTGGTCCGAAAATTCTTTCACAAAAAAGTCCGTCTTTTTCCGGTCTTAATGTACGATAATTAATCGTCTCTGGTTTAGTTACTTCACCGTGAGACCAACCTTTGATATCTTCCGGTGACGCAACTTTAATTAAAAGTGATTTAAAATCAGCAATTCCTTTTATCATTTATTATTCCTCCGTATTTTTCTCACTACTTTCTTCAATATTATTTATTAAGTTAGCATTATCTAAATTTTCCGGCTTAAGTTCATCGGGTTCTAATCGATTTACTTCCAATACTTCAGCAAATTCTTCTGTTTCCTTTTTGACCCACTTGTCTTCTGTTTCTAATTCCTCTTTTTTCTCAATCACGCCTACCGGGATTATGTTTAATCCCAATGCTTTAAGCTCGCTTACCAAAACATTAAACGATTCAGGAACCGAGGCTTCTGGAACATCCATACCTTTAACAATAGCTTCGAAAGCCTTCGATCTTCCGACAACATCATCGCTTTTAATTGTTAGCATTTCCTGTAGCACTCTGGCCGCACGATGTGCTTCCATTGCCCAAACTTCCATCTCTCCCAATCTCTGCCCTCCCATTTGTGCCTTACCTCCAAGCGGCTGTTGAGTTACTAAAGAGTAAGGACCGGTTGATCTTGCATGAGTTTTGTCTTCAACCATGTGAATTAATTTCATAATATACGCAACACCAACAGTGACATCCTGATCCATTAGATTACCTGTTCTTCCGTCATAAAGTTTTACTTTTCCTGAAATTGGAATTCCTCCTTTTATCATTTCTGCTTCCATTCGTTCTTCTGAAAATTTTTCAAATACAGGAACCGCAACCCGATAATCTAATTTTTTCGCTGCCCACCCTAAATGAGCTTCAAGCAGTTGGCCTAAATTCATTCTTGCTAATACCGAAAGAGGAGAAATTACGATATCTACCGGAGTTCCATCTGACAGATAGGGCATATCTCCTGCGGGAACAATTTTTGAAATTACTCCTTTATTTCCATGTCGCCCGGCTAATTTATCACCTTCGGTGATTTTTCTTATTTGAGCAACTTTTACTTTAACAACTTTATTGGTTCCTGGTTCTAATTCATCTCCCTGCTCACGATCAAGTATTGAAATACCAACGACAATTCCCCTTTCACCATGAGGCATTCGCAATGAAGTATCTCTTACGTCTCTAGCTTTTTCTCCAAAAATTGCTCTCAGTAATCTTTCCTCGGGAGATAATTCTGTTTCACCCTTGGGAGCAATTTTTCCCACTAAAATATCATTTGGGCCGATTTCTGCCCCAACGACAATTATTCCACCCTCGTCTAAATTGGCCAAATCTTGTTCATTAACATTAGGAATATCACGCGTAAGTTCTTCGGGACCTAATTTAGTATCTACTACTTGAGCTTCATATTCTTCAATTGATATCGAAGTTAAAATGTCGTCCCTAACCAATCTCTCGTTAATAACAATTGCGTCTTCAAAACCTAAACCTCCATATTGGCAATAAGCAATTAATAAATTTTTTCCTAAAGCCAATTCGCCTTTTTCCGCCGCCGGACCATCAATTAATATATCTCCTTGTTTAACTTGAGATCCTACCGAAATAATCGGTTCCTGAGAATAACAAGTGCCTGAAGGATTCGTTCTTCGAAATTTAATAACTTTATAAGTTTCCAGTCCTTTTTCTTTTCTATAATTATCTTCGATAATTTTTTCCTCTTCCTCCGGTTTTTTTGATAATTCAACAACAACTTTATCCGCATCAACATAAATTACTTTTCCTTTATTTCTTGCTCGAATAACCATCCCCATTGCTTCTGCGATTTTTCCTTCCAAACCAGTACCGACAGTCGGTGCTTCCGGTTGCAGCAATGGAACTGCCTGACATTGCATGTGTGTGCCCATAAGCGCCCTATTAGACTCATCGTTGGCCAAAAAAGGAATAAGTGCCGCTGCGGCGCCAACAACCTGCTGAGGACAGACGTCCATAAACTGAACCCGATCAACAGAAACTTCTAAAAATTCACCTTTATACCTGACCGGAGCCCACTGGCTTGTAATATAATTATTTTCATCATACTCAATGGCAGAATCGGTAATATAATAGTTTCTCTCATCGTCAGCTTGTAAATAAACAATTTCATCGGCTATTTTCATTCTTGATTTACCCTTCTCTTCAACTTTTTCGATTTTTCTATATGGAGCTTCTAAAAACCCAAATTCATTAACTTGAGCATAAAGAGCCATATAGGTTACCAGCCCTATATTTGGACCTTCAGGAGATCTTACGGGACAAATCCGGCTGTATTGCGAAGAATTAATATCACGAATGGAAAACGATGCTCTGTCTCTGGTAATTCCTCCCTGGCCCATTACTGACAATCTTCTTAAATTGTCCAGTTCTGATAAGGGATTTGTTTGGTCTAATATTTGTGAAAGCTGCCCTTGACGGAAAAACTCGTTTAATGACGAAATTAATGGTCTGGCGTTTATTAACGCCGAAGGTTGAATTTTTTCTTCTGTACTAATAAGAGCCATTCTTTCTTTAATCATTCTCTCAAGTCTTAGAAGTCCTATCCTGACGGCAGTTTGTAAAACCAGTTCGCCAACTCTTCTGACACGCCTATTGGCTAAATGGTCAATATCGTCAACTTCTCCCTTCCCGTTTTGAAGATAAACTAAATTATGCAATATTTTAATTATGTCTTGAGACTTTAAAATCCAATGTTCGGCATCGTTTGGAAAATTCTCTCCCAGTCTTCGATTAAGTTTGTATCTTCCCACTGCGCTTAAATCGTAACGGCGATTGTTTAAGAACAGTCCATTAAAAAATTCCTCAGCGTTTTCTAAAATTGCCGGTTCTCCGGGTCTAAGTTTTTTATAAATTTCAATTAAAGCCTCTTCTCTCGATTTAGTCGGATCATGTTCAATTGTTTTTCCTAAAAATCTTTTTTCCGGTTCAGCAAAAGAAGAAATTGCATTTAAAATATCTTCATCGGTCGAGAAACCAAAAGCTCTTAAAAGAACAGTAGCGGGAAATTTTCTTTTTCTATCAATTCTTACTGAAACCACATCGTTTCTATTAACAAAAAATTCAAGCCAACAACCTCTCATCGGTCTTACTTCCGCCAGATACAAAGCACGTCCCGTATTGGGATCAACTTCACCGGAAAAATATACTCCAGGAGCACGAACAATTTGGTTAATAACACATCTCTCAATTCCATTAATAATGAAAGTTCCTCTTCTTGTCATTTCGGGTAAATCACCCAAAAAGACTTCTTGTTCGACTATTTTTCCTGATTGTTTATTTGTCAATCTGACAACAACTTTTAATGAACGTTCATATGAAAGACCTTTTTCCTGCGCTTCGTCAACCGTACGATGAAGTTTTCCTAAAGAAAAATCAATAAACCCCAGTTGCCAGTTTTTTCCGGCAAAATCTTCTACCGGAGATATTTCCCTAAAGGCTTCTTTTAATCCTTCTTTTTTAAACCATTCCCAAGAATCCCTTTGTACTTTAGTTAAATCCATCGGGGGAAGAACTTTATAATTTTTACCCCAATTTATTCTCGTAAATTTATCTGTTGTCATTTTTTTTGACCAAAAAAATCGCCATGGTTTTCTTTTGGCGAAACAAAAGAAGCAGAAATTACTCTGCTTTCAAATAAGTAAATTTCGTAAATTATATAGTTAACGTTATATATTATCAATAGGGAATTTTAAAATAAAACGGGCGGTGCTAAACCGCCCGAAATAAAATAACCTACTGAAGCTCGGCCGGCAATAAATCCAAAATCTCTCTTTCCAAGCTTTTTAAAACTTCCACCAACTTCAGATTGTCTTTATTTTCAGAAATTTTTTTCTCGATCAGTCTCCGAATTTCTCTAACAAGTTGTTCCTGGGCAATCTCTCCTAATAATCCCATACTGGCTCCTTATCTAAAATATTTAGGATCTTTTTTGGATTGGTTTATGCTTAAATTAAAGGGTTATATTTTCAATACAAATACCTTGCAATATTTGCCGTGTGTTCTTCCTGAGTACTAGCATAATGCATTTTACCACTTTGATCAGAAATATAAAACCAATAGGCTGAATTTTGCGGTTCAAGGACAGATCTGATCGAAGACAAACCGGGGTTACATATCGGCCCAGGAGGAAATCCAATATTAAGATAAGTATTAAAGGCAGAGTTTATCGACAAATCGTTTTTGGTTAGCTTTTTCGGCCACCAGTCACAACCGGTTATTTTACCTTTGCATTTTGCGCTCGCAACGGCGTATTGAATTGTCGCATCAACCTGAAGCGGCCAATCATTTCTCAATCTTTTTAACAAAATCCCGGCCACAATTTTCCTGTCTTCGTCATTTTGGGCTTCCCGTTCGACAATAGAAGCAAGGGTCAATATTTGGTTTAACGTTAAGCTGCTTTGGGTAATTTTCTGCGCTAAATCACGCTCAATTTTTTTTTGAAAATTCCGGTATGTCAACTTTAAAATTGCCTCTTCTGTCGCAGTTTCGGGCAATAAATACGAATCAGGAAATATTTTCCCTTCCATTTGGTTTAATCGGACGTTGTCTACCCAGATTGTATAATTTACATTAAAACCTTCTTTAATTAACACTTCTCCTATTTGTTCCTGTCTTAAACCTTCAACGATTGTTACCCATTTATCATTTTTTGCTCTAGTCAATACCTGGGCAATTTCTGTTTCGGACATTGAAGGGAATAAATTAAAATTTCCTGCTTGGATTTTTTTAGAAAACCCCATAAATATAACGGTAATTTTGAAGTGAAGAGAGTTTTTGATCAAATTTTGATCCTTAAGTCTGAGGGCAATTTCAGCAATTCCTTCCCCGCGGTTAATTACAAAATTAACTTTTTCTTTTTTAGAAATATCAACAGGTTCAGTGTTAATTTTCCACCAAATAACTGATCCCAATAAAAGGATAATTGGAGATACAATAAACAATAATTTTATGAAGGTTTTTCTATTCACCAATTTAGATTAAACTTCTTCAAAGAAAGCTCGACGATATATTTTTGACTTTGGATCAAAAATGTAAATTCTTCCGCATTTACAGATAATTTTCTCGGTTTGGTCTTTTCTGGTTTCCTTTTTCCCTTTTTCCAATAACGTACCACAGCCGACACATTGTCTTTTTGCCAGCAACCAAGCTTGAACCGGGGCAATAATATTTTTAAACATTTTTTCCTCCTTTGGTCCGCCGTAGTTTTAACAAAGGCGACCCTTGGTCCGCCGAAATTTTAATGTAGGCGACCTTGCCAAGCCGTAGTTTTAACGAAAGCTGGCTTCTAAATAGTATTGTAACATAATTGCTGCCGCAACAGCATCTTCCTTTTCTTTCCTGTTTTTTCTTTTCAATCCGGAATTAATCAACATTTGCTGAGCATCTTGAGTCGTTAAAGTTTCATCGATAAAAACAACCGGAATTTTTAACATTTCCGTTAATTTTTCTCCAACTGTTTTTATTTCACTATCCAGATAATTCCCGGGTAAACCAATAATTATTTTTTTGATTTGATATTTGCTAAATACCCCGGCAATCACTCCGTTAAATTCCGAATTAGGAATCACTTTATACGGTTGCGCAATTATTGTGTCGGTATCACCAATTGCCAGTCCGATCTTGGACTTTCCGTAATCAATACATAGTATATACATCTTTAAACTTTTATTAATCTTGCTCTGACAATTAACCGCTTTAAATAAGTTCCCGGCGGAACACAGGTTATCAGGGTCAAATACGAATCATCATATCTTTGTGCCAGAATTGAAACGTCCGTCGGAATTACTTCAATCATTTTTTCAATAATATAACGATATCTGACTTTGTTATAGTAAACAATTATTTCATCTTTTGGGTTTAATGTCGGCAGTGTGGAAAAAATTGTCATATAGCTTTTAGGGTTAAAAAACTGCGGCAGGACAGAATGCCCGAAAATTACGGTATTTCCAAACCTTCCCGGAAAAGCCGTGCCCGGAAAATGAATTAAGCTTTTCTTTAAATCCGTTCCGTCTACCATCACAAAAGCATTTTCAATTTTTAACTTCGGAATCGAAATTGTATAAATTTCCCCTTTGTTTTTTTCTTTCATTTCTCCCGTAAAAGAAGCGGATTGTGCTTCAGGAAACCAGTTTTTAGGATCAGTCAAATCAAGCAGTTCAATACCTGTCCCGATAATCCCGGAAGAAGAAAACGACTGCGCCATTTCCGCTTCTACCGTAGGACTTAAAAAGGTACTGGAAAATTTAGGTGCTAAAAAAAGTTGATAAGAAATAATCGGATAAGCGGCATTTCCGATAATAATCAGTCCCAAAAAAATTAAAGTTAAAGAAACAGCCCTGGCTTTATTTTTTCCGTAACCTTCGGTCTTTTTAATGATTGGTTCTTTTTTTATGTAACGGTAGAGTGTCATTTATATCGGTTCAATGACAATATTAATGTTTTCCTTTCGCAGTGGAAAGTACTGAAATTTTGTAAATATTTGGGGGGATATTTTAACCTCATATCCGGAAACACTGCTAATATTTCTTAAATAATCTTTAGCTCGTATATAATTTTTAGCTCTTAAATTTTGGCTAATTTCCTCGTTGTTAATAATAGGATAATATGTCCGCTTAATCAAAACGGAATAGAGATTTTTATTTTTATCTTTAATCGTAATACTATTGGAATTTTCAACCGGATTCTTTTGCAAATCACCAAGAAGCAGTGAAGAGATATTTTTCTCAATCAAACTATCAAGGTCGCTTTTCCTAAAGTACAAATATGATACGACCGCCTTTGTTTCCAGAGACAAAGAAGGAACTTCATCGTTTATTTCGTGATCAAAACGAAGAATTTTTGATTTTATTTGTAAAGAAGATTCCAATAAATGATTTTGCGGTGAAAGACTACTGGCAATTTCTTCCCGTGCTTTATTAATTAATTCATTTGTCAACGATTTTTGTAAATTATCTTTGTCTTCTTTTGACACCGCTTGTATTTCACGGCTGGTTCCTCCGGAAAACGAAGTCAAGTTTTTTACCAAAAGATCCGATCCTTCAATAACTAAATCCGCATTAACCGACATGTTGTACTGCGGCCCAATGTCCATTGCCTCTACTCTTACTTTCGTCTTACCTGACTTATATACGAAATCTTCACCGGTAAATTCCGACGATTGTGAAGCAATGCTTATATTTTCCGTTAAGATAAAGTTTAAATTATTACGTCCTTTGATCTTAGTCCCTTTAAGAAGACTTTTTATTTTATTGGATTGGTTGTAAATCGTTACTTCTCCGGTTGCTTTTTCTCCGACTACTTTTTTCCCTTTAACTTCAACTGTTTTTTCGCTGGAAATATCAATTTTTCCTTCAAGGCTCGGTAATAATGATTTTTGTAAATCTACCAAACTTGCTTGAGAAGAAACAGTAAAATCAAATTCTTTCTCCAGCAAAAACGGTTTTATCATCAACCTTACTTCTGCTTTTACCAATTTCCAAAAAGCAAATCCCAAAGATGATCCCAGAACTATAAAGACAATAAAAAGAAAAATAGTAAAACGATTTATTAGTATTTTACCTATCAGGGAAAAAGGTGTCCATCTCTTTTTTCGATTCTCTCTGTAATCTACATCTTTGTTTTCAAAATTTGTTGTTTCGTTTATTAATTTATTTGTTTTTTTAAAAATAGCAAATTTTTTAAAAAAACCGGTAGGGAACAAGTTTTTTTGTTTTTTTGACGGTTGGTTTGAATCAATTACAGTAAAATTATCGCCGTAAGGTATGATTTCCTGTTCAATTTCCGTATTTATCTCCACCGGCTCTTGAATTTTTTCTTCTATATCAACAATATCTTCACCTTCAATAAATCCAAAATCTTCTTTCGGAAAAAAATCGTTTGTTTCTACTTTTATCACTTCCGGTGTTTCTATAATTATTTTTACATCTTCCTTTTTTTCTTCTACTTCATTTCTTTCATTAACCGATAAGTTATTTTTATTTATATCCTGGCTTCCTCCATAAATTACTGCATTAATAATTAATTCTTCCTCTGAAATATCAATTTTCGGCAATTGTAAAAATGATAGTTTTTCTTCATCTGAGGAATTTACCCACGGATATGCGATTAATCTTTGCCGTGATTCCTCAAGTTTGTTTCCACCAATTAGTAAAATTCTGCTCGGCAAATTCCCCCCGTAAGCAAATCGCTGCAATCCTTCTTTTAAATCCAGTGGAAGATTATCGCTTCTGTCGACCTCTTGACTGCCTAAATATTTTCCCTGAATAACCAAAGAAACATTTATTTCCGTTTCTTCTATGGAGACTAAAATAACGTTCGGGAGCCCCCCTTCTTCTTTTTTAAGAAAATGTGAAACCGCTTCCGGTGTAACTACAAAACCTAATGGGAAAATTAAAAGTTTTTTACAAATTGATTGCAAAATCTTTGCTTTTGTACTTTTGAGATTATTATTCTCAAGCCAGCTCTGCGGTAGACCAAGAAGTACTTTGGTAGGTTGTTTTCCGGAAATTTCCGGTAATTTTGAGATCGCTGATGCGATTGAAACATCGGCGGCAACAACCAGATCCTCCGGACTTTCTCCTTCCCAGTTTTCCTTAGAACCTGAAGAAAGTAGTTCCCCGATCTGTCCGGAAAACCGCCAAATTCCCGCTTTAACGCTTTTGTTATCGATTACCAAAGAAAGAAAGTATTCATCATACAAACTATTTTTTTCTTTAGAACTGCTTTTGTCGAAAACTTTTGGTATGGGCAGCATATAATTTAGTTCAAAATACAAAGTTAAAAATTAAAAGTTACAATTGGAAACAAATAATTAATTTCTAATATTAGAGTATAACTTTGAACTTTGCACTTTGAACTTTTAACTGATCTTTGCATATATTCTTCTTTTGCCGGCACCCGATGATTCTTCTTTTATTATTTTAATTCCTCCGATTATTCCTGTCGAATTTACGTGTGGACCTCCACAAACCTCCCTCGAAAAAGGGAGTCCTGAGCTTGCTTGTGGTGAGCTGGCCGAATCCATCGAAGGACCTATTGAATAAACTTTCACTTGTTCGCCATATTTTTGTTCAAAAAATGCCAAAGCGCCTGATTTCTTTGCTTCTTCCAAATTCATTATTTCCATTTTCACCGGTAAGTTTTCTTTAACTTTTTCATTTACCGATTCTTCTGTTTTTCTTAACTGTTCTTCAGTCAATTTTTCCGGGTGAGTAAAATCAAATCTTAATCTTTCAGCAGTAATATTACTGCCGGCTTGATGAACATGCTCGCCCAAAACGTCACGCAATGCCCGATGCAACAAATGCGTCGCCGTATGATATTTGGTGGTAATTTCGCTTTGGTTTGCTAATCCTCCACTAAATTTTTTCTCGGCGCCGGTTCTTGATTTTTGCTGATGAGCTTCAAGCGCTTTTTGATACTCTTTCTGATCAATGAAACAGCCTTTTTCTGTCGCCAACTCGCAAGTTAATTCAAAAGGAAAACCGTACGATTCGTAAAGAAAAAAAGCATCCGCTCCGCAAAGATTTTTATTTTTATCAAAAAATTTTGAAAATTCTTTCAATCCAATTGCCAATGTTTTTGAAAATTTTCCCTCTTCTTTTTCTAGTTCTTCCTTAATCTTTTCCCAATTGTCCCTTAGCTCGGAATAGACTCCTTCCATTACTTTAACTACTTCACCTGCCACTTCCGCCGTAAACGCTTTTTCAATTCCCAACATTTTCCCAAATCTTATTGCTCTTCTAATTAATCTTCTTAAGATATAACCCTGCTCTGTATTTGAGGGAATTACCCCATCCGCGATCACAAAAGTTGCTGTACGAAGATGATCGGCAATTATTCTCATTGGCCTTTTGTTTTCTTCATCTTCATAACTTTTACCGGAAATACTTTCGATTTTTTTAATTATCTGA
>Ga0265296_1002301_pt1 | contig 19620 bp, 12 predicted proteins | sample MunlanPumphouse1_FD_189073 | JGI IMG/M metagenome (GOLD analysis project Ga0265296, IMG submission 189073) | Groundwater microbial communities from a municipal landfill in Southern Ontario, Canada - Pumphouse #1 | ecosystem: Environmental > Aquatic > Deep subsurface > Groundwater | place...
AAATTGGAATGAAAAAGGTGCTAGAATCGTTGAAAATTCCGAGAAGAAAAATCCAGAAGATTTTGCCCTTTGGAAATTCAATCCAAAAATCGGCTTTCCCTCTCCATGGGGACAAGGTTTCCCAGGCTGGCATATTGAATGTTCAGCCATGAGTATGAAATTCCTCGGTGAACAATTTGATATTCATACAGGAGGCGTTGATCATATTTCTACGCATCATACCAATGAAATAGCTCAATCAGAATGTGCAACTGGTAAAAAACCTTTTGTTAAATTTTGGATGCATAGTGAATTTGTCGATGTGGGCGGGGCAAAAATGGCAAAATCGGAAGATAATTTTTTTAAATTGGGTAAAATAACTGAAAAAATGGACTCTCTAGCCTATCGATTTTGGTTGCTAATGGCAAATTATCGCACAAAGGTAAGTTTCAACTGGGAAGCCCTAGAAGGCGCTGAAATAGCCTTAAAACGGCTTTATAAGCTCTATATGGAGCTAGGAGATAAGGTAGGAAAACCAGAGGCAAAATATCAACAAAAGTTCAAAGAATACTTAGAAGACGACCTAGACACACCAAGAGCTTTGTCTCTACTTTGGGATGTTTTTAAAGATGAAAAACTTTCTAATACAAATAAGAAGGCAACTATTTTAGATTTTGATAAAGTTTTCGGACTTGGTTTTAAAAATTTAAAAGAAGAAATAATCCCGAAAGAAATTACAAAATTAGCAGAAGAACGCGAAGAAGCCCGTAAAAATAAAGATTTCAAAAAATCCGACGAACTGCGAGATAAAATAAACTCTCTGGGTTATGAAATAGAAGACACTTCCGAAGGCCCGGAAATTTCTAAGATTTAAAATTCTCATCTACGCTATAGCATAGATGAATTATTTATCCCAATTAAATCCCCTGCCAAAATGACCCCATTTTGCAGTTTTAGCGAATTTTACATTTTCTAAGTTCAACATTTTTTTAATTCCTTTTGGAGTTAAATCATATCCTTCTATGGGAACCTCTTTTCCATCAAGTATGGCGAGAGCCATGACTGGATTGGGTTTTCCTATGGCATAAGCAAGTTTGACAAAAACTTCTTTTGCTTTGCCATTTTTTATAAAATCAACCGCTATTTTCCGAGCAATATACGCTCCACTTCTATCTACTTTGGTGTAATCTTTTCCAGAAAAAGAACCCCCGCCGATTGGTATTTCCGGCCCATAATTATCAATAACCATTTTTCTGCCAGATAATCCTGTATCTGCGTCAAAACTGCCTAGTGTCCATTCGCCTGCTGGATTGATTAAATATTCATTAGCAGAAATTATATTTTTTACAAATGGCAATAAATCTTTATTTTTTGTATTTTGAAAACTTACCACGACTGTTTGAACAATATCTCCATTTAAAGTGATCTGCACTTTTCCATCATACGGATATTTTTCATAGACTTTTTGGCATAAATTCCTAGCCAGCTCGTATTCGCGTGGCATCATACTTTCAGTTTTAGCAGTAGCATAACCTTTCATTATCCCCTGATCACCTGCCCCACCCGTATCTACTCCTTGAGCAATTTCAGGGCTTTGCTTTGACAAATTAATAATAATTTTAAAATTATCTCCAACAATTTTTTTAACTATTAGCTCTAAATCAGGGTGTGTATTGCTAGTAACTTCTCCGTTTATTGTAATAAGATTGTGTCCACCCATCACTTCCACAGCAACGCGACTATTTTTATCTCCCGCTAAATACGCATCTAAAATAGAATCTGCAATAAAATCACAAATTTTGTCTGGATGACCGGGGCTAACAAATTCTGCTGTTTTTACTGATGTTTTTATTTGCATATAAGTAAAATCAGTATATCAATTATTTTGCAAAATACAAAGAAATTTAGTATCATGAACTGACATGATAGATAGAATAATAAATACAAAAAATACAAAAGAAGCTGATGCAGTTATCTTAAGTGCTCCTTATGAAGGTAGCGTCTCTTTTATGGGAGGCACTTCCAAGGCTCCTAAAAAAATAGTAAATTGTTTAGACAACAATCTAGAACTTTTTGATGTTGATTTACTTTGTGAACCAGCAAAAATATTAAAAACCGCTCATAAAGAAGTACTGGGATTAAAAAAACTTATTCCGGAAAAAGCACTAAAAAAAATAAGTTCGGAATATCAGAAATTTTACAACAACGGAAAATTTATAATTATGTTAGGTGGAGAACATACTGTTTCTTTTGGAGCCCTAAAGGCTATCTCAAAAAAAGAAAATCCAAAAGACGTTACTATTTTACAAATAGATGCCCATCAGGATTTGCGTGACAACAATAGTGATTATAGTAATAGTTACAATAAGTACGCGCATTCTTGTGTAATGCGTAGGGCTCATGATCTCGGTTTTAATTTAGTGCAAGTAGGAATTCGCACTTTTTCCAAATACGAATACGAGTATTGGCAAAAAAATAAAAAAACGATCACCGTTTTTCTATGGGTAAAAAACAACAAAATACCAAAAATTGATGATATTATAAAATCAATCAAAACTAAAAAAGTTTATCTTTCTTTGGATGTAGATGGAATAGATCCAAGTTTTATGCCTGGTACCGGCACCCCAGTGCAAGGAGGACTTGATTGGAATTACACTCTCAATTTGCTGGAAAAATTATTTGAAAAAAAAGAGGTTGTGGGAGCAGATATTGTAGAAGTTTCCCCACAACGCGATTCAGTTCTGACTGAATTCGGCGCTGCCTTAATTTGTTATAGAATAATGACACATAAGTTTAAACATCTATTAAAATAATAGTTTTAAATTCCCTCTTTTTTGAGTTGTTCTAGAAGTTCGCGGGATTTATGGGAGAGTTTATTTGGAAGTTTTATTTTGAGTTTAATTAATAAATCTCCGCGTTTATTTTTTGTAATAGGTACGCCTTTGCCTTTTACACGAAGAATTTCATTAATGGATACACCCTCTGGAATTTTGACACTTATTGGTCCATCTAAAGTTTGTATAGGATATTCCGTGCCCAAAAGTGCATCTGAGAGTTTCAAATCCAGATTCATTACAAGATCATTACCCTCGCGTTTAAATACTGCATGCGAAGTAACATTTACTTTTATATAAAGATCGCCGGCTGTTCCTTTTGAAACTGCCTCGCCTCCGCCGGACATTCTAATCATTTCGCCGTCCCGCATACCAGCCGGAATGTTTACAGAGATTTCTACTTCTCTGCGCAATACCCCTTTGCCTCTACAATTTTCGCATTTTTCTTTTGGTACCTCTCCAGAACCTAAACACTCTTCACAAATTTTTGTGCTAGAAATAGTTCCGAGAATAGTTCTCTTGGCTTCCCGAATTTTTCCCTGTCCATTGCAATATTTACAGGTCTCCATCTTAATGTCAGGTTTCGCGCCAGAGCCATTACAAGTAGCGCAATTTGAAGTTTTAGTGAGCAAAATTTTTCTGCTAGTTCCAAAAACTGCTTCAGAAAAAGAAATTTGGATTTCAGTGGAAATATCGCGTCCGCGTCTTGCCTGTGTCCTGCTTCCTCCCATTCCACCGGTAAAAAAATCACTGAAAATGTCATTTAAATTTCCAAAATCAAAATCTGCGCTATTATTTTGGAATCCGGAAAAATCAAAACCCTCAAATCCTCCTTGTCTAAAACCTCCATATCCCTGTCTTTGTCCCATATTTTCAAAACCGGATCCAAATTGATCATATTTTGAACGTTTAGCATCATCCGAGAGTACTTGATAAGCCTCGTTTACTTCTTTAAATTTTGATTCATTCCCCTCTTTCTTATCAGGATGGTATTTATGCGCCAATTTATAAAAAGCCTTCTTTATTTCATCTTTTGAAGCGCCTTTACTTACTCCCAATACATTGTAATAATCTTTTGACATAAGGGTATTATACCCGGTTAGTAGATTTTGGCAATGCTCGCTTTGCGAGCGCACTCTGTGCCTTGCCAAAACTCACTACCGGGTTATATCATAGGTTCAGCTTCTCCGGAAGCTTTACCTTTTACTTTTTTTTCTGAAGTTTCTTCTGTTTCCTCCTCTTCATTTTCTTCTTCCGCACCTTCTGTTTCTTTCTTCTTCTTTCCTTTACCTTCGATTATTGCTTTTTCTTCAGCGCTTCGAATAATCATCGCTTCTTCTTCTTCTATTAATTTCTGAGCATCATCTTTAGATATTGAAAATTTTCTGCGGGACGCTTCAATAATTTCTTGACGGTAGGACTGATGAGTTGGAGGAAGAACTCTGAGAGTTTCAGCCGAAAATGGATCATAAGATTCTCCATCAATTGTCATCTTAATGTAAAATTCAGCCACCGCAAGGTTGATCATATCCTTGACACCGAACAAAGGCTCGAATTCCGGTTTTAATTTAACTGCGTCTTCTCCACCGACTCTAAAACAAATGAGACTTCCGGTATTCCCAAGCACTGCATGTTGAACTTGTGGAATAAGTTGGCCGATATACTGGTGAGCTATCGTTAAGTTGAGAGCATATTTTCTAGCTTCGGATAAAATATTTTCAAATGTTTGGGTGACGATATTATGAAACTCGTCTATGTATAAATAAAAATCCACACGTTCTTCCTCGGGAATGCTGGCTCGTTCCATTCCAGCTTGTTTTATTTTCGTCAAAAACATTGAACCGAAGAAACTGGAATTTTCTTCACCAATACGACCCTTGGAAAGATTAATAAAAATTATTTTGCCTTGTTCCATTAATTCGGTTATGTCTATTTTATTTTGTTTCTGACCGAAGATATTTCGCAGCAAAGGATCAGATAAAAATTGTCCGAGTTTGTTCACTAGTGGAATGATAGCGTCTGTGTCAAATTTTTCAGACCAATCGGCAAATTCTATAGCAAAGAATCTTTTAACCATATCGTCGGTAATGTATTCCACTACTTTCTGTCTGTAATTCCTATCTGTCAACATTGAAATCATTCCACGCATGGTAGCGTGCGGATAGTCAAGCAAGGCCAAACAAGTAAAACGAAAAACATGTTCTAGCCGAGGCGTCCAATTAGCACCGAATTGTTTCTGCATAACCTCGATCAACCCTTGAGTCAACTGAAACTTAAACAATGGATCAACATTAGCCAGCGGATTGAAAGAAGCCGGAAAATCAACATCCCCGGGGTCTATCATGCAGACATCTTCAATACGTTCTTTTGGTATATAGTCCATCATCGCTTCTATCACATCGCCGTGCGGATCGATAAAACATAAACCGTGATTATATGTCACATCTTGACGCATCAGAAGTTCAAGTAATTTGCTTTTGCCGACTCCGGATTTTCCAACAACATAAAGATGTCGCCTGCGGTCTATACGCTTAATACCGAAAATAAATTTTTTTTCTTCAAGCGAGGCCACGTAATTCGTGCGCCCAATAAAAGAAACCTCTTCAGGTTTAACTTTTCCAAACACCGGCAATTCCGGCGGAGGCGGCCCGTATTTGATTATTTGCACTCGATTTGCCTTTGGCATAATATTAGATTATTTTATCATATTTTTCTTCTATTTCCAATCAATAAATCTCTTGATTATAGCAATTTTCACAATATACTATTTCTAGACGGTCGGAGGCGTAACTCGTCTCAAATTCATTATTACATCCCTCCTTCATACACTTTCTATGCCAGAGTTTCACTGGGTTTTCAAATTTTAAACGTGCACTGTTTCTACAATAAAAACACTTTCTGGGTAAAGGAATCAGATGTTTTTTATAAAAAATTAATTCATTTTGAACAATTTTATAATTTCTACCACATTTAACACAGCACAATACTTCATTTAAGATAGATTCGGAAACATCTAAAACAGAATCTGGAATTTGTTCTGTCTTCAAGGTTTCTTTACCTGTAGTTTTTTGTAATTTATCCCACCATTTATAATTTTTCTTTAATGCTTCTTCTTTTGTCATTGGAAAATATTCCATTGCTATAGTTTCATTGTATCTGAAATGAGATATTTGGGCTGGAAAGAATTCACCGTACTCTCCTGTTTTTTTCATATGTCTTATTAATTTATCTCGCATTTTAAAATATTCATCTTTTGTATATTCTTTATTTAAAATACAATACTCACCATGTTTAATGCCAGAACAGCCAAAAAGATGTTTGGAAGAATGACAATTTTCAACATAACTAACTTCTTGATTTTTAAAAGAAAAAATAGAAAATAGCGCCCGATAATCATTGTCAGCAGTTAAACCTTCATAGCATTGAGAACTTTCTCCACCAGTTGAAAGATCATAACTGTCTTTAATTTCATTCCCCCTAATAAAAAATTTAGTGTTTTCACAAGCTCGTGCTAAAAAAGAATCGTGGATATTTTTACAATTAAAAAGTGCATCACCAGTGGAATTTACACTGTTTCTTATATTGGCAAAACGGCGTATTTGTTTTGCAAGAAAATTTATAAATTCATTTTTAGCACGCTCGCTTTCTGAATAAGTATCTAATTCATGGTCTTTAACTATTTTCTTGTATTCTTCTTTCGTATATTGTTTATTTAAAATACAATACTTTTTTTGGCGTAAATTTACACACATAAAACAATTAGAACATCCTTTACAATCGTAACAAAAGAGACAATCGTTAAGACCTGTGGAATAATAACAATTTCTACAGTTATAACAATGTTCTAAAAAAATAGAATCATAAATAATTTGTGAATAATTAAAAATATCTAAAGAGTCTACAACATCACGTGTTTCTGGACCGGCAAGATGATAATAATACATGCAGTCTTCATTCTTCCACGACATTGAACCCATGTAACAATTTTTAGCAAAAGTTACATTATGTGTATATTCACAATTTACACTTCCAATCCCATCATCATTTACTAATGAAATAAGTGGTACTTGATTTTGAAGCTCTCTAAATTGTTCAAAAAATGGTCTAGAGAAATCAATATCTTTACCATAAATTTTTGGATCCCAACTATCCCCCCACCAACATTTATTACAATAAACTGTCAGAGGTTTTTCTTTATGATAAAGAGAAATTATATTTTTATCGCATATATCGCAATTACGATTATAAAATGACAAATCATTCCGCCAAGACAGACGTCTCTGTCTTCTGCACTCCGGACAAAAGGTTGGCGGTGGAACTCCGATTTTTTCATAAAATCCAAAATCATCAGGTTCGATAGTGAAATCCTTTTTACAGTTTTGGCATATTTTGTTTTCACTTTGATATTCCATAATTTGTCATCCTTACATACTCCAGTTTGTAGGGATATTATTTCTAATACACTAGCCAAGGGCTAGTAAACTTCCTTATTATAGCAACTCTTACATAATACTTTTTGAGCCTCCTCTTTTGTATAATGAGTCTCAAAACTAATACCACATTTATCACAAATTCTATCCACTTGTTTCATCTGAGAAACCCATTTATTCACTTTGTCACCTATTCTACAAAACGGGCATTGCCTAGAGAGTGGCACATTTAATTTTTTAGATAAATCTAGTTCCAGTTTGATTATTTTATATCCTCTAGGACAAGTGCTACAACCTATTATTTCTTGTAATATTTCATCTGGTGTATCTTTTATGTTATCTGGCAACCTAGAAGCAGGCAGAGTAATCGGATATTCTTTAGCATTTGCTTCATACCAAACTAATCCATCTTCCTTTATTTTTTCTTTGTTTCTGGGGAAAAAGAAATTTGCAAAAGAATTATTGTAAGGATAAGAAGAAAATTCCATTGGGAAAAATTCACCATATTTATAAATAATTCCTTTTTTGTCTATATATGGCATATTATTCATATGTTCTATAATTTTTTCTCGTAACTTAAAATATTCTTCTTTAGAATATTGTTTATTAAAGATGCAGTACTGTTTGCTTCTTAACCCAACACATCCAAAACAATTTTTACAACCAACACAAAGCGCACAATACTCCATCTCACTTGAGTTTTGATACACATACCAACAAAATTTTACATTTGATACATTTTCTCCGACAACAATTGAATCATAAATTCTTTCTGCACCAAATCCCCAATCTGTATAATCATAACAATCTTTTACTTGAGCTTGTTTCATCAACATGCAATATTTACAATCTTCAGAATAACCAACTTCGTAACATTCTTTACAATTTTTAGATTCAAATATATAACTGCCGGTACAATTTTGAGTAATGTTTTGATATACCCCTCTCGATGGAAAATTATCAAAATGTTTTAATGCTTTATTTTTTATATCTTGATACTCCTTAAAAGAGCCAAGATTTATTTCAGATATCTTTTTAAAATACTCTTCTTTGGTTAGTTGCTCATTAAAGAAAACATAACTCTTGTTGCGTAAATTAACAGAAGCAAAACAATGATTACAATTTACACAATCTTTCAAAAAAGTACAATCCATTGATTCGTTTGTATCTATGCATCCAATGGCATTGTAATTTTTAAAATTATTTTTTCCATCAAAACAAAATTCTGAATTAAAAATCATAGAACTATTCAAAACTGCTTTATTGCTTACTAGATAAAAACCATACATTGAATCTTCATTTCTTGCAGAGTAATAAATCATGTAAGAATTTTTTGTATTGTCGCAATGATTCACATAGGGAGAAAGTTTCCCCGTAATTGTATCAATAGAAAGACCTATAATTGGTGTTTGATGAAAAAGTTCATTAAACTGTTCTAAAAATGGCTTAGAAAAATCAATATCTTTTGTAAAATTAGATGAATCCCATTTATCACTCCACCAGCATTTATGACAATAAACTATAAAAGGTGCCGAAGGTTCATATTTACAAATTCCATTTTCTCCACATAAATCACATTTGCGCTTAAATAAATTCAAATTTACCATCCAAGCTAATCTCCTCTGCAACCTGCACTCTGGGCAAAAAGTTGGCGGAGGAACGCCAATCTTTTCATAGAATCCAAAATCATCAGGCTCAATCGTGAAGTCTTTTTTGCAGTTTTGACAATTTTTTGTTTCGCTTTTGTATTCCATCCCAGTACTAAAATTTTAAATTTTTATTAATAATCATCGTTTTATTTATTTTTCTAATTATATTTTATCATTATAATACTTACTCAAAAATTTAGTACGGGACAAGTATTTAATACACTTCCTTATTATAACACTTCTCACAATAGACTGTTTCTAAGCGATCGGGAGCATAAGCTGTTTCGAATTCATTTTGACATTTTTCATTATGCTCATGATTTAATTTATCACACATACAGGTTCGGTGCCATAATTTCATTGGATTGCGTTTTCTAAGCCGTGCTTCGTGACGACAAATAAAACAAAGACGTGGCAAAGGAACTCCAATTTGTCTATATAAATTAAGCTCATTTTGGGTTATTTTGTATGCTCCTAAACAACGTTCCTGACATTTTCCTTTATGCAAACAGCCTATGATTTCCTCAGTAATAGAATCAGGCACATCCCTCAAATCATCCGGTAAATCTAAAGCTTGCATAGTCATCACATATTCACTTACTTTTTTATCTCGCCATCTATATCCTTTTTCTAGCGCTTCTTCTTTGGTTATTGGGAAATAATCTAGAGCCACTGTCTCATTATAGGCAAAGGTAGATAGTTCAACGGGGAAAAACTCTCCATATTTATAAACGATTCCTTTTTTATCAACATAAGGCATATCATTCATATGTTTGATAATTTTTGTCCTGAGTTCATCGAAGGATTCTTTGGTATATTGTTTATTTAAGATACAATACTTTTTACTTCGCACTCCGATACATCCAAATAAATCAGAACAGCCATGACAGTTGAAAGCATACTCAATGTTATGAGAACTATAAACTACGCTGGTAAAAAGATTACGAAAGTTGCCTATACCAGTATCAAATGCTTCATATATCAATTCACCTTCTCCGATCCCAGGCCCGGAATCATAGGCATCTTTTGCATATAGAGCAATCCAATGAGAATATTTACAATCTTCAATACGCGTTCCTGTGGCATCAAAACAAATTTTACAATTTTTCACTCCGTCCAAATTGTCGCCGGTAGAATTTACTATTTTTGAATGATTCATATAGCGGTGTATTGATTTCAAACAAAGCTCGTCGAATCTTTCTTTTAATTTTTGAACAACCTTATAACTCTTTAAGTTAATCTGTTTCAAACGACTGGAGTATTCTTCCTTGCCAAGTTGTTCATTCCACATACAATACGATTTATTGCGTAAATTAGTACAACCAAAACAGTCTATGCAACCGTGGCAATCATACAAAAAGTAGGAACCTACACAACTTTTACAATTAAAGGAGTACAAAGTACGAAAGCAGTCCGTACAAAATAATGAGTCATAACAAAGCTCGCAACGATGGGCCACGTAAAGATCGGAACAGTCTTTAGTGTAACCAATTCTATTTGAGTAAAATGTTCGATCTATGCGCCAGGATCCAGAACATAAATAACTGTCTTTGCTTCCTTCAGCTACGTTACAATAATCACTGTTAGTGGCTTTTATATTTGAAAGACATTGTAATGGGATACTATCCCTTAATTCTTTCCATTGCAGGAAAAAGGGTTTTGAAAAATTATAGCTTTCGCCATAAGAAAGAGGGTTCCATTCGTCTCCCCACCAATATTCGGAATCACATACAACCAGTTTTTCATCTGGATGAATAAAAGAAATCAAGATTTCTTTATGACCCGGAGCATCACATTTTCTTCTAAAAAGAGATATTTCATTACGCCAACATAAACGTCGAACAGTCCGACATTCTGGGCAGAATGTCGGCGGAGGAACTTTTATTTTTTCGTAGAAAGAAAAATCTTCAGATTCTATGGTGAAGTCTTTTTGGCAGTTCTGGCATTGTTTGACTTCGTTTTTCATTACTTTTTATTTTTGTGTCAAAGATGCCCTTTGGCTTTTGTTTGTCAAAGGGCATCTTTGACATCACTCCAAAATCTTTCTCAAAACATCTTCTGGAACTTCCCTCGGCTGACTCGCCCGTTGGGCTATGTCCGAGGGTAGCCCTACGGGCGAGGCTTTCGGTTTCTCCTTGGTTTCTGGAATATTGGTTATCTGAATAAAATTCTTTAACTTATCCATCTCTTCTTTACTAGCAGACCTGTCTTTTAAGTTAGGGCCTGGTACCGGTATCGGATTTTTTAATTCGCTAAGGGATATTGCCGGCTTTTTTTCTTCCCCGCCTGCATCAGCTGTGCTGAAAACATTGCGGGCAGGTGGTTCTTTTTTCTTTTCTTCGGGTATTTTATTTTCAGAAAGCGTTTTATTTAAAATTTCCCTCAAGGCTGTATTGTCTCTCCCGACCTTTGTCGGGATCCCGACTTTGGTCGGGATTGATTTTTCTGTAGAAATAGAATTACCCATAAAAACCTTTTTAAAAGCTGAAAATATTTTTGGGCTTGGGGTAGGACGTATCATCTTACTAATTCTTTCTGGATATCTTTCAGTTTCTCCATTTTCATCTTTTTGCTTAAATTCTATACCCAAATCAGCTAAAGGCTTATAGAACTTGGTTTCATCTTGTTTTATCTGTTTTATTGAACCAGCAATGGGCTTTAGTTCTCCTGATTTTATTTTGGCTATACAATCCTTGCAATACACTGGTCTACCTGCTTCCGGTTTAAAAGGAACCGTTGTATCTTTTTTACAAATAGAACACACGGTTGGAAATTTTTCTACACCACCAATATTACTGTCATCGCCAATGGACATTCCGCTCCAATCATTTATTTCTCGTTCCACTACTTCCCTCGATCGGCAATAAAGATCGCGAGAAGATTTAATGACTTCTTCTTCAACTTTTTTATTACCGGATTTTACCATAGGCGGAAGAGTTTTAGCAGAAAATGGACGAGATGAGACGCCATCTATCATTAATTTCAGATAAACTTTAAAATTCGGTAAATTCACAATATCTTGAGGGGTAAATTCCGGTTCAAATTCTTTTTCTAAAAATTCCGCATCATCAGCGCCAACTCTAAAAACTATCATGGTACCGACATTACCAAAAATAGCATCTCTAACACTTGAATTCACGCCTGCAACAAGTTGAGCGGTGTATTGATGGGCAACAGTCAAATTTAATCTATATTTTCTAGCTTCAGATAAAATACCAGCGAAAGCATCCGTCACAAAATTTTGAAATTCATCTACATAAAGATAGAAATCTTGCCTGCTTTCTTCCGGAATGCGCACCCGTTCCATAGCCGCCAGTTGAATTTTAGTGATAATCATACCGCCTAAAAGTGAAGAGTTGTCTTCACCGATACGCCCTTTGGAAACATTCACTAAAAAAATCTTACCTTCATTCATTATGTCAAAGATATTTATAGTGCTTACAGACTGGCCTACGATATTTCTGATAATAGAAGTGGAAAGAAATTGTCCGACTTTATTTTGAATCGGCGCGATAGCTTCATTGCGAAATTTATCTTGCCAAGCTTCATATTCATGCACCCAAAAAGCTTTAATCACAGGATCTTTTAAGTTTGCAATTATTTTTTGACGATAATCTTTGTCCACCAACATTCGGGGAATCCCCAGAAGCGTCGAACCGGGAGTATCCAATAGTGCCAAAATTGTGTTATTTAAAATGTATTCCATTCGGGCGCTCCAAGCATTGGCCCAAATTTTGGTGAAAATTCCCATCAAGCCTGAAGCCACTAAATGTTTGTATTTAGGATCAATAAGTTCTAGAACATTGAATCCAATATGGTGTTCAGTATCAGCCGGATTAAAATAAACGACATCTTTCATGCGATGCGGAGGAATAGCCGATAAAATCGCTTCTACATTCTCTCCATGCGGGTCAACCATGCAGACTCCATCACCGTTTTCTATATTTTGAATAATCATATTAAACATCAGCACGGATTTACCGGTACCGGATTTTCCGAGAATATAAACATGCTGACGCCTATCTTTGCGCTTGATGCCAAAGAGATTATTTTTATCCCGGTAAGTAGTAAAACCAATGTATGTAATTTCTTTGTTTTTAGGCAGTTCGTGCAGTTCCATATCCTAAATTATACCATAAAATAAACTTTTTTACTAATATATTTCCTGCTGATAACATTTTTCACAATAAACTATCTCCGGTCTCTCAGGAGAGTAAGAAGTCTCAAATTCATTCGGACAGTTAGGTTTCATGCATTTTCGATGCCAGAGTTTGAATGGATTTCTGCGCTTAACTCTATTCGCATGTCGACAATAAAAACATCTTCTTGGAATTGGAATTCCCATTTTTTTACAAAAAACTAATTCATTCGGAACAATTTTGTAATTTCTTTTGCATTCTATACAACTCAAAATTTCTTCTAAAATAGAATCATTTACATCATCTATGGATTCAGGGATACTTTCTGGTTTTATAGTTTCTTTGCTAGTTGTGTGTTGAATATGATCCTGCCAATTATAACCATTACTTATTGCTTCTTCTTTTAATAAAGGAAATTGCTCAGGGGCTTGAGTTTCATTATAGCCAAATGGAGAAAGTTCAGCAGGAAAAAATTCACCAAATTTGTATTTATTTCCTTTTTTATCAATATAAGGCATATCGTTCATATGCCTGATTATTTTGGGTAATAATTCTTTGTATTCTTCTTTGGTATATTGTTTATTTAAAATACAATAATTTGAATTACGAAGTGCATCACAACCTATGGAGTATTTACAATTATGGCAATGTTGAGTGTATTTAACATCCTGACATTTTGGAGAGAAAATTCCAAATAAATTCAATTGAGAATGATCTACGACTATCCCTTCATAACATTCACTCAATTCACCTGAAACCGTTAAATCATAAGCCTCTTTATCACGAGTGCAAAAATCACAATAACTACAATTTTCAAAACTTTTCACAATAAAACAATTTCGGGTGTTTTTTGATTGCGAAACAACGTCTCCTGTACTATTAATATTTTGAATATTATTTGCATACTTATGAGGATATTTTAAAATGAAATCATCATATTCTTTTTGTGCTTTTTCTATCCCAGAAAAAGTATTTAGTTTGTAATCTTTCAATATTTTTTCATATTCAACTTTTTCATATTGTTTATTTTTAAAATAATACTTTTTGCCAACAAGATTCACACACATAAAACAATCCGAACAATCTCTGCAATAATATAAAAATTGAGAATCTATACAAGCTATGTTGAATTGAGAATATTTTAATTGATAACAATTTCTAGCAATCATACATTCATAAAGCCACTCATTTTTTGATCTAATGTCCGCGCAATCCATTAAATCTCTTCCCCCTTTATCAATAAAAAAACTATACATCACATTTTCAACATACCACCCAGAAAAAGACATATAACAATTCTTTGAAAACCACCAATCATGCGTATATTCACAGTTTAAACTCGCGATGCCATCATCATTTACGACAGCCATATGCGGAACTTTAAGCATCAATTCTCTAAATTGCTTAAAAAATGGCTTAGAAAAATCATAATTCATAGCATAACTTTTTGGATCCCATTTATCACTCCACCAACATTTATTACAATAAATTATAATTCCTGAATCTGGTGAGTACAAAGTTATAACTGACTTACTACATAAAGCACATTTGCTATTATAAAGAGTCATCAGGTTTCTCCATGTATATCTTCTCTGCATTCTACACTCAGGGCAGAATGTCGGCGGAGGAACTTTAATCTTTTCGTAAAATCCAAAATCATCTGGTTCAATAATGAAGTCTTTCTTACAGTTTTGGCAAGATTTAGTTTCTGATTGCATACTCATATAATATTCTTTTTCCAAGGTAAAATCAAAAAGACGGAAGCAAGGCTTCCGTCTTTTTACCTCCCCTGACAAGGGGAGGTTGGGAGGGGTTTATTTAGTTTCCCCTTCCGGTTTTTCGCCTGCCTCGCCGGCAGGCGGGTTTTCTTTATATTCCGCATCGTGCACTTCGGGATTTTGCTCTTCAGGAGCTGAAGCGGGCGGAGTCTCGGCACCAGCTTTACTCATAGCCTCGCCGATTTTGGACATTTCGGCAGATAATTCTTCTGTAGCTTTTTTAATTGCTTCAATATCCGTTCCATCTTTTACACCTTTTAATGTAGTTATTTTTACATTCACTGCCTCTTTTACATCAGCTGGAATTTTTGCGTCATTATCTTTTAATGCTTTTTCGGCAGTATAAATAATCATTTCAGCTGTATTTTTTACATCTACAGTTTCTCTTTTCTTTTTATCTTCCTCTGCATGAACTTCAGCATCTTGTTGCATTTTTTTGATATCTTCTTCTTTCAATCCAGAACTTGCTTCTATTTTAATTGACTGGGCTTTACCAGAAGCCTTATCTTTCGCCGTTACATTTAAGATTCCATTCACATCAATATCAAAAATAACTTCTACTTGAGGAATACCGCGAGGTGCTGGTGGAATTCCGTCTAGAATAAAGCGACCAAGCGATTTATTATCGGATGCCATCGGACGTTCTCCTTGCACTATATGAATCTCCACAGAAGTTTGATTATCAGCTGCCGTTGAAAATACTTGTGATTTGGAAGCTGGAATGGTCGTATTTCTATCAATTAATTTCGTGGCAACTCCTCCTAGTGTTTCAATGCCAAGCGAAAGTGGAATGACATCCAAAAGCAAAACATCGCGTACATCTCCGGCTAACACTCCCGCTTGCACAGCTGCGCCTAGGGCTACCACTTCGTCAGGATTGATAGACATATTTGGAGTTTTGCCAAAAAGATTTTTTACAGCCTCTACCATCATCGGCATTCTAGTTTGTCCGCCAACTAATATAATTTCATTTATTTCGTTCATCTTAAATGGCGATGCCTCAAGCGCTCTTTTAGTTATTTCAATGGAACGATCTACAAATTCTTTGGCAAGAGATTCAAGCGTTGCCCGAGACATTTTCATAAGCAAGTGTTTTGGTCCACCAGAATCAGAAGTAATAAATGGAACATTAATTTCTGCCTCTAAGGTAGTAGAAAGTTCGTGTTTAGCTTTCTCTGCGGCCTCTTTTAACCTCTGGTGAGCAAGCGGATCTTTGCGAACATCAATACCAGATTCTTTTTTATATTCTTCGGCAATCCAAACAATAATTTTTCGATCAATATCACCACCACCCATATGAGAATCTCCATCAGTAGATTTAACTTCAATTACATCATCTCCGATTTCAAGTACTGATACATCAAAAGTTCCGCCACCGAAATCATACACTACTATTTTTTCATTTTTCTTTTTATTAAATCCGTAAGCAAGAGCTGCAGCAGTTGGTTCATTAATAATTCTTTTCACATCCAGTCCGGCAATTTGTCCTGCGTCTTTAGTTGCTTTTCTTTGAGCATCATTAAAATATGCTGGCACAGTGATCACTGCTTCAGTTATTTTTTCTCCTAATTTTGCTTCAACATCAGCTTTTATTTTTTGTAATACCATGGCAGAAATTTCCTCTGGGCGATAAAATTTATCTGACATTTTTACTTTTACTCCGCCATCTTCTCCAGCTTCAATTTTAAATGGAGCAGAAGCTCTATCTTTTTGCACACCCGGATCATCAAAACGATGTCCCATATAACGTTTCATCTCAGAAATTGTATTTTCTGGATTTGTAACTGCTTGTCTTTTTGCCAGAAGTCCAACGATACGATCCTTATTTTTAGTAACAGCAACCACCGAAGGTGTAGTGCGATTCCCTTCTACATTTTCAATAATTTTTGGCACGCCTCCTTCAATGAAAGCGGCTGCCGAATTTGTTGTGCCTAAATCTATACCTATTATTTTGGACATGATTTTAATGAACAAAAGTGAATATAAAATCTTCCACCCTGTTAAATAAGACCTCTGGTCTTGGCCCTACGGGCCATTTAACAGGGTTAAAATTTATACTCATTTCATTCGTTATTTATAAATTTTAACAATGATTTCGCGACCGCGAATTGTTTGTATAAAAACAGTATATATGATAGGCTATATACATGTCAAGTAAAAAAGGATATTCTAACAAAATACTCAAGATTTTAGCCGAAAAACCCGCTATTTCCTTAGACTTAATTAAAGATAATAAGGACCCAAAAACAGGTTACGCCCTAACCCGTTCTATAAAAAATCTGGTTGAATCAGGATGTGTAGAGATACTTCAATCTGACAATAAAAGTTATCTTAAATTAACAAAAAAGGGAAAGAATAAATTAAATTGCATTAGACTTGAGGGAAGTGGCGTGCTCGTACCTAACACTTGGGATGGATTGTGGAGAATTATAATTTTAGATATTCCGGAAGAAAGAAAATCGGAACGCGAAGCCTTGCGCTATCTTTTGAAAAAAGCAAATTTTATTTGCATAAAAAATACTGTGTGGATCTCCCCTTTCCCATACGAACATCTTTTTACAAATATAAAAAAAGATTTAGAATTGGGAACTGAATTAATGATCATTGTCACGGATAAATTGGATTCAGAGACAAATTTAGCTTTTCTGAAAAGTGTCAAAAAGTGAAAAACAATATTTTTGTCGGTACGGATTTTTTGAAGCTTAAAAAATCCTGAAGTTCTCGCGCCGTCGCGCTCGAAACCCCTTAAAAACATTATTTTTCCACTTTTTAAATTATATTTTTAAAACCACCAGCTTGTAAATCCCAAAGTTTTTTATAAAGACCACTTTTTTTATTTAGAAGTTCTTGGTGTGTACCATCTTCAACAATTTTTCCATTTTCAATTACTATAATTCTATCCATCTGCCTGATAGTAGAAAGTCTGTGAGCGATGACAATGGTTGTTTTACCTTGAATAAGTCTATGAAGCGCATCTTGGATTAAAGATTCGGAATGAGAATCAAGCGAGGATGTAGCTTCATCTAAAATAAGAATTGGAGTATTTTTTAAGATGGCACGAGCAATAACCACCCGCTGGCGTTCGCCGCCAGAGAGTTTTATTCCACGTTCCCCCACATACGTCTCATAACCTAAAGGTAATTGATTGATAAACTCATCGCAGTGTGCAAGTTGCGCCGCTTTCAATACTTCATTATCGGTTGCATCGCGTCTGCCATAACGAATATTTTCCATCAAGGTACGGTGAAAAAGCACAGAATCTTGCGGAACGAAAGCAATTTGCTCACGCAGATTTTGCTGGGATATTTCACTGATATCAACTCCATCTATAGTAATTTTTCCACTGGTAAGATTAAATAATCTCATCAAGAGACGAACAAAGGTTGTCTTCCCCGCCCCGGAAGGGCCAACAACGGCTATTTTTTGTCCGGATGGTATTGTCAGAGAAAAATTGTCTAGTATTTTATTGTTATTATTCTTATAAACGTATGTTACATTATCAAAAATAATTTTTCCTTTTGGGTTATCAATAAATTGCGTTAGTTTATCAACAACTTCATAAGGCGTGTTAAGAATAACTGCCATCTCTTGAGCATCGGCAAAACTTTCATAATAAGCACGCGTAATTCCGCCAAAACCCCATAAGTTTTCAAAAAGACGGATCATATAACTCTGAAGCAAAACAATGACAGGCAAAGTGATAAGAGATAGTTTCCAATCATTAATAGCCATCCAGAAAACAATAAATTCAACGGCTATCGAATATAGGCTCTGAATAGCGCCAAGGCCTTCCCATAAATACCAATTAAAAGTAATAGCCTTTTTTGTTTTTTCTGATACTTTCTCAAAACGATTCTCTTCATTTTTATGACCAGTAAATAACTGGATTGAAGAATGATTGCCGATAGCGTCAGATAAAACTCCAGTAGATTCGGTATCATATTCCGCTGCCAAAATATCATACTTGAGTTTGCGACGAATATAGATAAAAGCCGTCGATAAAAACACAATACAAAATATTGCCAAGACATATGAATATTTTGGCAGTAATGTATAAATAGCCACTACTGTCCCAACACTGCGAACAATTAAAGGCAACCCGTCAAAAATCATTCTATCGGCTAATTTTTCAAAAGCACGGGCATATTTATTTATTTTTCGTGTTAATGATCCTCCAAAATTATTTGCAAAAAAAGAGAAAGAGTGGCCAATCATATAGGAGAAAGCTTGTTCTTTGAGACCTGCTATAACCTCGGATTCAAAATAAGAAAGAGAAAATCCCGAGACTCGGCGAATAATCCAACGAATTAGATTTAATATTAAAACAAGAATGATTACTGATTTGGCAACCGGCACAATAGAAAAATCATTGGCACTTAAGACATTCCAAAGTTTCAAATATTGAAGTGGAATATAGACATCTAATATTGCTGCAACTATAGTGGAAACAATAACGGTAAAAAAAGACACTTTAAAATGCCTAATTACTTGCCAAAAATATTTAAGCACCAATCCACGGCGCAAATTTGAGTAATCTCTTTCTTTTTCCTGCATAAAAAATAGGACATAACTCGTTCATTCCTTAATGAATTAGGACACTTCTGTTAAAGTGTTTTAATGAAAAAGGCGACAAAAATTAAAAAAGCAGAACGAGATGAAATCTATATTCTGCTGAAGAAAAAGTATTCAATTAGGAATATAGCTTTTGCTTTGGAAAGAAGTCCCAACAGTATTAGCTATGAGATTAAAAACAATTCAACATATGGCATTTATGATCCTGAAAAAGCTGAAGCCAAAGCCAGATTGTCTCT
>Ga0265296_1002303_pt1 | contig 19589 bp, 18 predicted proteins | sample MunlanPumphouse1_FD_189073 | JGI IMG/M metagenome (GOLD analysis project Ga0265296, IMG submission 189073) | Groundwater microbial communities from a municipal landfill in Southern Ontario, Canada - Pumphouse #1 | ecosystem: Environmental > Aquatic > Deep subsurface > Groundwater | place...
AGGTTCAGAGCCGGGATGTCGACCAGCCCTGCCTCGAGCGGCAGAATGACTTCTGATTGCGCGGCGCCTTGGCCGAATGCGTTGAGTTTGTCCAGCGAAATCGCCTGTTCCAGGTCGAACGGCCCGGCCTTGGTGCGGCGCAGCATCGTGACATGGCCGACGGTGCCGACGGCGTGGGCGATGTCGCGAGCGAGCGAGCGGATATAGGTGCCTTTGGAGACATGGGCGATGAGGGTGACGGAGTCGAGCCGCTCCTGTCCATCCTCGTCGCCCCGGACCTGATCCGGGGTCCATTCCGCCGGCGCTGCAATGAATGCCGGATCAAGTCCGGCATGACGAAGCGAGAAAATGGTCACCGACCGCGCCTTCATCTCAACCACTTCACCCTTGCGCGCCAAGTCATAAGCCCGCTGCCCGTCGATCTTGATCGCCGAGTAAGCCGGCGGCACCTGCTCGATCGGCCCGGTGAAACGCGGCAGAACCGCTTCAACCTCCGCCAGCGTCGGCCGCACATCGCTCGTCGCGACCACTTCGCCCTCGGCATCAAGCCCGTCGGTCTCGGTGCCGAACGCGATCGTAAACGCATAGATCTTGCTCGCATCGAGCATCCGCCCGCACAGCTTGGTCGCCTCGCCCAGCGCGATCGGCAGCACCCCCGACGCCAGCGGGTCGAGCGTCCCGCCATGGCCGACCTTGACCTTGCCCAGCCCCGCCTCGCGGCACACGCGCTTGACCGCGCCGACCGCCTGCGTCGAGCCGAGCCCCAAAGGCTTATCGAGGATGATCCAGCCGTTCATCCCGCGCCGCTAAAGCATTTTCTGATCAGGTCAAACGGGCGGCGTCAAAAATGCGGCGCGGGCGCGGCGGCGTGCCAGCGGCAACAGCAGCAGCGCCACCGCGACCAGCGTGCCAACGTAAAGCAGCAAGCGGTGTAGATCGACGGTGAAGGGACTCCAGAATAGCAGGAGGTTGATGGCGTGACCGGCGATCAACGCCAGCCATAACGCGCGTGGGGTACGTCCAAACCAGCGCCGCAATGCAAAACGGTCGAGCAGCAGCGCGAATGCCAGCGTCAACACAGCGCACAACAGCCACACGAGACCCAGAATGAACCATATCAACCCCATGGCAAAGGTTATGCGCGGGTCAGCCAGTCCCCGGCAAGCAGGCTAAATAACCCGGTACTCCGCACATAGCCGGTCCAAGTCTTGCGCTCGGCGCGCAGCACGCCCTCTTTGACCGCGCCCAATTTTGCCACCGCCGCCTGGCTGCGCGCATTGCGCTCGTCGATGCGAAACTCGATGCGGCGGATGCCGACCGCAAAAGCGTGCTCGATCATCAGCTTTTTCAGACGGCCGTTGAACCCGGTGCCGCGCGCGTCGGGATGAATGAAACTATTGCCGATCTCGACCGTCTGCGCCGACCAGTCGGGGCGGAGCCATGCGGTCATCCCCACCAACGTCTCACCATCGAAGATCGCATAGGGCATCCGGCCTCCCCCGCCGATCAGCGCGTCAAAGCTCGGGTCGAAATGACCGGGGCCAAAGCTCGACGAATAGATCGTCCAGATATCGGCGTCCGCTGCGCAAACCGGGCGCAGCACCTCGCGATGCGCTTCGGTCAGTTTGACGAGCCGCAAATCGCCGTCGGCCAGCTCGACATACAGGCGATCGCGCATCATTTGACGCCCGCGGTCGCCAGCAGGATGCCCAGCCCGACCGAGGCGCCCTGCACGCTCTTGGTCTTTTCGACGTCGATCCATTCGTCGAGCGCATGCGCGCGCCCGCCCTCGCCGCCCGATCCAATTGTCACCGCCGGAATGCCGAGGCTCATCGGCAAATTGGCATCGGTCGACGAGAAGGTCGATGTCGGGGTCATCCCAAGCCCGCGGATGATCGCATTGGCATTGCGGACGATCGGCTGCGTCGCTGCGGTTTCGCCTGCCGGTCGGTCGCCGATCGGTTTGATGTCGGCGGTGATCGCGCCTTCCTTGACCGACCGCGCCGCATTTTCGGTTTCGACGCCCTTTTTGACGACCGCGAGGAAGGCCTGCTCGAGCTTTGCGAGTTCGTCTGGATCTTCGGACCGCATGTCGAATTCGATAAAGACCTCGTTGGGGATCGAATTGACCGATGTGCCGCCGCCGGTGACACTGGCCGCATAGGTTGTCTTGGGTTTTGTCGGGACCGGGATCCTGTAGAAATCGACGATCGTCTGACTCATCGCGGCCATCGGGTTGACCAGACCGAACGCGCTGAAGCTATGCCCGCCCGGCCCTTTAAAGGTAACGCGATAGCGTTTCGACCCAACGCCGCCGGTGACGATGCGCGACGGGTCGATCCCGTCCATCGAGACAAAGGTCTTCACCCGGTCCTTATATTTGCCCTTGGTCAGCAGGTAGCGGACGCCGCGCAAATCGCCCGGGCCTTCCTCGCCGACATTGCCGACAGAGATGATGTCCTGTTTCACCTTGATCCCGCTTTCCTTCATCGCGCGCGCATAGGCGAGCAGCACCGCAAGGCTGCGGGTATCGTCACCGACGCCGGGGGCGTGGAGGCGCGTGCCTTCGCGGCGAACCTTGACCGGGGTGCCTTCTGGGAAAACCGTGTCGAGGTGCGCGGCGATCATCACCGCGGGACCGCCGACGGGGTCGGTGCCGCGATAGACGCCCATCGCATTGCCTTCCGCATCGATTTCGACGTCCGTCAGCCCGGCGTCTGTCAGCATGTCGCGATAGGCCGCGGCGCGTGCCGCTTCCTTAAAGGGCGGCGCCGGGATTTCGGTCAGCTTGATGATTTCGTCGACCATCCGGTCATGGTCGCGATCGAGGATCTGGACCGCGGAAACATAGCCCTTGGTCTTGAGCACCGCTTCGGGCTTGGGCTGCGATGCGACCTGGACCGGCGCGGCGGCCAGCAGGGCAGCGGCAGTCATCAACAGCATGTTACGCATGAAAATCCTTTCGCGAAAATCAAATCATTGTGGTCGGCGAACCGGCGCGGCTCAGGCGTCAGGCGGGCATCGGCAACGCTTCGGCGGCCTCTCGCCGCTTGGCCATGAAGTGCCGCCGACACATCGCGACATAGCGGTCGTTGCCCCCGATCTCGGTCTGCGCGCCCTCAACCACCGCACGGCCATTCTCGTCGACACGCAGGTTCATCGTCGCCTTGCGCCCGCATTCGCACACAGCTTTCAGCTCGACGAGCGCGTCGGCGATGCCGAGCAGCGTCGCCGATCCGGGGAACAGCTCCGCCGAGAAATCGGTGCGCAGGCCATAGCAGAGCACCGGAATACCGCTTTCGTCGGCAAGCCGCGCGAGATCGAGTACCTGCGCCCGCGTCAGGAACTGCGCCTCGTCGACCAGCACACAGGCGAGCGGGCGTTCGGCGTTCTCGGCATTCACTGCGGCCCACAGATCGCTGTCGGGATCGAATTTATGCGCCTCGGCGATGAGTCCGATCCGGCTCGTCACCTGCCCCGCGCCATAACGGTCATCAAGCGCCGCGGTCCACAGCATCGTTTCCATGCCGCGCTCGCGATAGTTGAAATCCGCCTGCAGCAGCGTCGTCGATTTGCCGGCGTTCATGCTGGCATAGTAGAAATAGAGCTTGGCCATTGGGGTGCGATAACGCGTTGGCGATGCTTCGCCAATCCTCCCTGTGCCGCAGGCATGGGGAGGTGGCAGCGCGAAGCGCTGACGGAGGGGCTCTGGCGCTAACGTCGCAGCCCCTCCATCACCGCCTGCGGCGGCGTTCCCCCTCCCCATCGCTTCGCGACAGGGAGGATTGTTGGGCAGCTTGACTCACCCCCACCCCCCTTTCATGCTGCGCATCAAAGACGCAGCATAAATAGTGGGGAGAGCTGCCATGCGGCTGATGCCGGTGACCGACGCGATGTTTCTCGTCGCCGAAACGCGCGAGACGCCGATGCATGTCGGCGGGGTCAATCTCTACACGCTGCCCGACAAGGTCGACGAGACCGAGTGGCTGAACGAGATGCTCGCGCTACTTCGCCAGCATGAAGGGTTGCGGCGGCCATTCAGCGAAGTTCTGAAACTCACCCCTCTCGGCCAATATGGCCCGATCCGCCTGGTCCCCGACAAGGACATCGACATGCACTATCATGTCCGCGCCGCCGCGTTGCCCAAGCCGGGACGCTATCGCGAGATGTTCGAACTCGCCTCGCGCCTGCACGGCACCTTGCTCGACCGCACTCGCCCGATGTGGGAAATTACCTTGATCTCGGGCCTGCCCAACCGCCAGATCGCGACCTATTTCAAGATCCACCACGCCTTCATGGATGGCGCCAGCTCGATGCATTTCACCAACGCGATGCTGAGCAACGACAAGAATTACAAGCCCACGGCATCGCCGATGTCGGTCGAAGTCTATGAGGCCTATAAGCGCAAATTCCCGGTCGCGAAAAAGCCGCCGACCCCCAGCATCACTGACCTGAAAGCCATTGGTGCCTTCCTGAAGGAGCAATGGGGCAACAGTGTCGGGGTGACCAAGGCGCTCAACCAATATGCCGCGGCGATGTTCGGGCTCGGCGGCGGCGATCTGGCAACCCCGTGGGCGGGGCTGCCGCGCACCAGTTTCAACCGCAACATCACCGGCGCGCGGCGGTTCGTGGCGCAAAGCTGGTCGCTCGAACGCGTGCGCGCGATGGGCAAGGCGTATGACGGGACGATCAACGACGCGGTGCTCGCGATGTGTTCGGGCGCAATGCGCAAGTATCTGCAATCGCTGAACGAGCTGCCCGACAAGCCCTTGAAAGCCATGGCGCCGGTATCGATCCGCGCCAAGGACGATATCGATTCGGGCAATTCGGTCGCCGCGGTCACTGCCAATCTCGCGACGCATATCGATGATCCGGCCGAGCGCATGCGGACGATCCAGGCATCGATGAATGCCGCCAAGGCGCAGCTGCGCGAAATGACCGCGCAGCAGATCCAGATCTATACCGCGATCACGCAAATGCCGCAGATGCTGACCGCGCTGACGCGCACCGCCGACAAATTTCCGGCGTACAGCGTCACCATCTCGAACGTCCCGGGCCCGCGCGAGCAGCTGTACTGGAACGGCGCGCGGCTCGACGGCATGTATCCCGCCAGCATCCCGGTCGACGGCATGGCGATGAACATCACGCAGGTCAGCAACAACAAGAATATCGATTTCGGCATCACCGCCTGCCGCCGCAGCGTCCCCCACGTCCAGCGCCTGATCGACTATCTGGAGGATGCACTGGTCGAGCTTGAGGAAGCGGCGGGGATCAAGGGCAAATAGGCGCCCGCGACCGGTACATCTTAGCTTTTTACACCGTCGCCGCTGCCGCCTAAATACCGCGCGACACCAAGCGAGGGGGATCCGATATGCTGGGCAAATTCGATGCGCTGGACCGGCTCGTCCAGCTGTTGCTGCTGATCGCCGCGGTCGTGGCGATCGCCAATGGCGGTTTCATGCTGGTCGACCCGCTCGCATGGTATGTCTTCATCCCGACCGTCATCACCACCGGCCCGCCGAACGCGCATTTCATCCGCGACATCGCCCTGGCCTATGTCGGCTCGGGACTGATTTTGCTCTATGCTGCCGGACATCCGATCCTGCGCTGGCGCGCCGCGGTCGTCGGCGGACTATGGCTGACGCTCCACGGCTTGCTCCACATCTATGAAGTGCTGGCAGGCATCTGCGGCCCCGCGACCTTCTGGGCCGACGCTCCGGGCGTGCTCGGCCACCCCCTGCTCGTCATCGTGGCGCTGACCATCCTGTTTGTGCGCCAGCGGATCGCCCCCGCGGGGATCCCCGCACGCCTTTTCGCGCAGGCCGCCAACAAGGCGACCGGCGGCAACAGCCCCTATCTGCCCGATCTGATCGCCGCGCCCGGCCACGCCGCCGAAAAATTCCAGCATTTCATGCCCGTCACCGCGCACCGCCACGCCGCCCCCGCCGATGCGTTCCACGCCGCGCGGATCAGCGCGACGCTCGCGGCCGATTGCGGCCCCTGCGCGCTGATCGCCGCCGAAAGTGCGCTCGGCGATGGTGTCGCGCGCGATCTCGTTAACCGCCTGCTCGCCAGCGATCCGCCCGCCGACCTGGCCGAAGCCTTTGCCTTTGGTGCCGCAGTAGGCAGCCATGATCCCGCCGCCGACGCGCATGGCGCCCAGATTGAAATGCTCTACGGGCGCACCATACGCTTCGAAATGGCGCTGACCGCCGCGACCGTCACCGCCTATCCGGCGCTCAAGCGCGGCCTCGGTTTCGCCAACAGATGCGCGCTCCACAAGCTGGAGGTTTGACAGCGGCGACGGCGCGCGACACAGGGCGGGAATGACCTTGACGATCCGTCCCGCCACGCCCGCCGACCTGCCGCTGATCGCGCAGTTCATCCGCGATCTCGCGGACTATGAAAAGCTCGCCCACGAAGTCCGCTTCGACGAGGCCAAGCTTGGCGAAAAGCTGTTTGCTCCGCGCCCCTATGCCGAGGTGGTGATCGGCGAACTCGACGGCGAGCCGCAGGGCTTCGCGCTCTTCTTCCACAATTTTTCGACCTTCGAAGGGCGCCCCGGCCTCTATCTGGAGGATCTGTTCGTGCGCCCTACTGCGCGCGGATCGGGCCTCGGCAAGGCGCTGCTCGCGCATCTGGCCCAGCTGTGCGTGATACGCGACTGCGCGCGGTTGGAATGGAGCGTGCTCGACTGGAACACCCCCGCGATCGGCTTCTACAAAAACCTTGGTGCCAAGCTGATGGACGAATGGACCGTCATGCGCGTCGACGGCGACGCGCTGACCGCGCTGGCCGAAACCGCCTGACCGGCACCGGGTAGCGCCTACCCCCTCTGGTCGTTTGCCACGATCCGCCGATCATGCTCTCCTGCCCCCCGGGCCGCACCGGGTTCGCACGTTTGCGAACGAGTCGGTTTCCCGCAACGGGCACCGACATCATCAGGGGAAAGATCATGCGCAACAAGATGCTTGCCGCTTCGGCGGCCCTTTTCGTGATGGCGATGGCGCCGGTCGCCGACGCCCAGATGCCGACCTGGTCGGCCGAACAGACCGAGGCGTGGAAAGTCGTCCAGCAAAGCTGGGCCGACGATGTCGCGCAGAACGGCAAATGGCCAACGAACTACGCCGATCCGCAGATGGTCGTGTGGTCGGCCGAATTTGCAGCGCCGCGCGGCAAGGATTCCGCAATTCGCTGGACCAAGTTCGGGACGACGCAGGGCAAGGTCATCCAATATGAATTGAGTCCGCAGTCGATCTCGCTGAGCGGTGATACCGCGGTCGTCACCTATGCGCTGACCATCGTCACCCAGCGCGGCACCGACAAACCCGATTGGGGCAAGGAGGGAATCGTCGAAACGCTGGTGCGCACCACCACCGGCTGGAAATTCCTGTCTTCGACGAGCTTCGTGCTCGGCAAATAGCGGATTGCGGCGGCTAACGCGCAGCGCGTGGCCGCCGCCGTTCCATCGGCCAGCTTGGCCTATGCGCGTCGGACAGCCGTGTGGCTTCGTCGGGCGCGATGCCAAGTTCGATCAGCACACGCACGAGCGCCTCGGAGGGCGCGACGGCGATGTCGGGCTGCACTCCGTCGCCCTCCCAATCCTTGCCGGTGACCGGATCATAGGTCCGGCCGACCGGGATGAAGGCGCGATACCCCCCGCCCAGCTCGTCGCCGCGGCCAAAATGATTGGCGCCCGCGGTCGGCGCGCCGACCAGCGTCCCGCGGCGCGTATGCTTCATCGCCAGCGCAAAATGCTCGGCCGCCGACGCGCTCGCTCCCGACGTCAGCACATAGACTTTGGCGTCGCGCAGCCGCGCGTCGGCGTTCGGCGTCGCCCAATGCTCGCGCGTCACCATGCCAGCGTCGCCCTCGGCCGGCCGCATCGACGGCAGCCCGGCAATCGGCGATCCTCCACGCGCATCGACCGACGCGCGCGTTGCCATCGTCACCAGCCGCGTTTCCTTGTCGAACAGCCACGGAAGGATGACATCCATCTGGTCGAGCCCGCCGCCATTATGGGTGCGGATGTCAAAGATGATCGCCTTCGCATCGACGTGGTCGGCCATGAACTTCGCCGCCTGCGCGGTCACGTCGGCATCCATCGGAAAAACATTGAAGCGCACGAAGGCTATCCCCGGCGCGATCCACCCCGCCTGCTCGACGGGCACCTTCCGCGGGCGCGGCGTCGATGCCGCCCCGCCTGAAACGACGCCAGCACGCGCGTCTGTTTCCGGGGCGCGCAACCGCAAATGGCCGTCGGGCGATACCGCGTTCACGTCCCGCTCGATCGCCTGCCCCAGCGCCTCGCCAGTCAACGTCGTGTATCGCCCCGCGGCGATGCCCGCACGCAGTGCCGCGGCATAGCGCTTGCCGGTTTCGGGATAGACATAGTCGCTCTCGAGCAGCGCCGCATAGGTTTCGGCAACCTTGTCGGCGCTCACCTCGTCCGCCGCCAGCGCAGGCGACGACGCCATCATCGGCGCGGCTATCGTTCCGGCGGTCAGCAGCAGCGCAGGCAAAATATAGGAAGCGCGAATCATCCTGGTCTCCAATCCAACCTCAGTTGGATCGGAGTGTATCGTATCGGCAATACAGATCAACTACGCCTGTAGTCGTTGACTTCAGCGTTTACGCGCGAACCAGACCAGGAAGATCCCGACCACCGCCAGCACCACGCCGTTGCGCGTCCAGACCGTGTCGCCCAGCATGAAGCTGCTCGCCGGCCAGCGCACGATGTCGAGCCCCTGCAACGCCCACAGCCCGCCGACCAGGATCATCGCGACCCCGACAATCGCGAGAACGCCCTTCAATGCACCCATGATGTCTCCCCCTATTGGCGCTGCAATCCAATCAACGGCCGCAGCCACCCGATGCTGCGCCCGATCCAATAGAAAAGCCAGCACCCCGTCACTGTCGCCGCGAGCAGGATCAAGAAGGACGGCAGCGCGGCGACATTGGCCCCGAGCAGATACCAGCCGACGACGACGATAATCGTCTGGTGGATGATGTAAAAGGGAAACACCGCCTCGCCGAGCATCGCGCGGCGCGGATGGTCGCGGTTCCACCAGCGGTCGGCGATGCCCAGCAGCGCGACGATCGTCGCCCACCCCTGCACTTGCCTAGCCAGATGATACATCAGAATTGCCCAGCCGGGGGCGCGGATGTCGCCGGGCCAGGTCCATTCGACCCAGGCGATCGGCGCGAAGGCGAGCACCGCCAGCACCGCGGCAAGCTTCCAGCCACGCGCCACCGCTTCGAACAATATGGGCTGCACACGCAGCAGCCAGCCGATCGTGAACGCGACCAGATAGTGAAGATGCGACGGTACGTCGTCGAACAGCGCATGCGTCTCGTCATGGTCGGGGAAGGCGAAGTAAATCGCGATCCACAGCAGCATTGGCACGATGAGCAGCCCCCAGCCGCGCAGCAGCAGCCGCACCGCGCCGTCCGACATCCGCGCACGGGCCGATGCAGGGACAACCGCAATCACCAGCGCCGCAAGCATCGTATAAACCCACAGATAAACGACAAACCACAAATGCTGCCAGGTCGGCAGCGCAATGCCGTCGATAAACTGGAAACCGAAGTAATCGTGCCGCCAGAAATGCAGGAAACCGTGCGGATAGCCGTGCTGCCCCGCTTGGTCGATCCACGGCTGTGGCGGAATGATGACGATCACCGCAAAGAGCAGCGGGATCAGCAACCGCGCGCTCCGCGACCGTGCAAATGCGCCGCTGCCGCCGAGCTTGGCGAACAGCGCCGCGCTCGCATAACCCGACACGAGGAACAGCAACGCGAGCCGCCAGCCGTTCGTCGCGAGCATCGGAATGGTGACCCAATCGAGCGGCTCAGCGATCTTCACGTGCCAGCCCCAAGGTACGAAATACATGCCGATATGATAGAGGATCAGCAGCGCAAACGCGCCGATCCGCAGCCAGTCCATGCCGTAATGGCGCGTGGAATTCACGGCAAATCCCCCTTTACCGTTCGCCCTGAGCTTGTCGCTGGGCCGTCCTTTATTCGACAAGCTCAGCACAAACGGATTTGGGACAAGCTATCTAAGCACCCGCCACGCCAAGTCCGCAAACTCGCACAACAAAGGCCGCGTGTCGCGCGGGTCGATAATATCCTCAACCCCGAATTTCTCCGCCGTCCGGAACGGCGAGCGCACCCGGTTCAGCCGCTCGCGGATAGCCGCCAGATGCGCCGCCGGATCCTCGGCCGCCTCCAGCTCGCTCTTGTACGCCACCTCGACCCCGCCCTCGATCGGCAGGCTGCCCCAGTCGCCCGATGGCCAGGCGAAGCGATATTGGAAGCGCTCCGCATTCGACATCGCGCTCCCCGCGATTCCATAGGCGCGCCGCACCACCACCGAAGCCAGCGGTACCGTCGCGCGGTAGATCGCGTTCATCGCCTGCACCCCGTAACGGATCGTCCCCGTCCGCTCGGCCTCACCGCCGATCATGAAGCCGGGGTTATCGACCAAATGGACGATCGGCAGCCGGAACTGGTCGGCCAGCTTGACGAAGCGCTCGGCCTTCTCGCTCGTCTTCGCGTCCCACGAACCGCCGAGGTACGACGGGTCGCTCGCCAATACCGCGACCGGATAACCGTCCAATCGCGCAAAGGCGGTGATCACCGCTCGCCCCCACCGCGCGCCCATCTCAAAGAAACTGTCACGGTCGAAAACGGCGTCGCAAACGCGGCGCATCGCATAAACCTGCTTCGCCTCGCGCGGCACCGCCCCCAGCAGGCTCTCCTCGCGCCGATCGACCGGATCATTGCATTCCGTCCGCGGCGCCCAGTCATGGATCGACGAGGGCAGGTACGACAGGAACCGCCGCGCCGCCGCGAACGCCTCGGCCTCGCTCGCCACTTCGTCATCGACGACGCCGTTGCGCGTATGGACGTCGCTGCCGCCGAGCTCCTCGCGGTCCAATGTATCGCCGATCGCCGCCGCGACTGCCGGGCCCGCCGCGAACAGCTGCGACAGCCCGCGCACCATGATGCTGTAATGGCTCGCGACCACCCGCGCCGCGCCCAGCCCCGCGGCAGGCCCGAGCGCGAGCGCCACGACCGGCACCGTGTCGAGATTGGCGATGATCTCATGCCAGCCCGGGACGTGCGGGATATAGGTGTAGCCCATATCTTCCAGCGTCTTGACCGACCCGCCGCCGCCGGTGCCGTCGATCATGCGGATCAGCGGCAGGCGATATTCATGCGCCATCGCTTCGCACTGCACGAACTTGCGGTGCAGCGCCGCATCGGCCGCGCCGCCGCGCACGTTGAAATCGTCGGCCGACGCAACCACCGGTCGCCCGTCGATATTCGCCCGCCCGAAAATGAAATTGCTCGCCGCCAGATCTTCCAGCTCGCCGTCCGGACCATATTTGCCGCGCCCCGCGATCTTGCCGATCTCGCGGAAGCTGCCCGCATCAACGATCCCAGCGAGCCGCGCCCGCGCATCCATCTTGCCGCGGCTACGTTGGCGCGCGACCTTTTCTTCGCCGCCCATCTTCTCGGCCATCGCGCGGCGCTGACCCAGTTCGTCGATCTCTGTTTTCCAGCTCATGGCGCGAAAGCTAACTGACGTTGACGGAAACGTCATGCAAAACCTTGCCCACCTCTACCCCGCTGCTATCGTTGTCCGATGAACCGCAAATTCTTCGCCGCCCTCATTACTTCGCTGCTCCTGATGACGCCTGCGCTTGCCGCGGACGGCACCACCCCGCGCACCCTCCCCGGCGTCGAAGACGCTTATAAAAGCGACGTTTTCAACGCCGACCCAATGCCCGCCGTCGACACCGCACTCGCTGCCGCAAAGCAGTCGGGCAAGCGCGTTCTACTCGTGATGGGCACCGGCGGCTGCCACGACAGCGCCTGGTTCGCCAACCTCCTCGCCACCGACCGCTTTGCCCCCGTCCGCGATCGCTACGAGATCGTCTATGCCGACATCGGCATGCCGCATGTGCGCGGCTGGGGCCGCAATCCCGCGGTGCCGAAACGCTTCAAGTTCAAGATCAAAGGCACTCCGACCATCGCCGTGCTCGACGCCGACGGCAATGTCCTCAACCGCAAGGCCGCCCCCAAATGGCGCAACGCGGCGAGCCGCAGCGACGACGACATCTATAACGAACTGATGCAATAGGGAGAGACGCATGGCCGATAGGAATCTGACCGGGCGCGTCGCGCTCGTCACCGGCGCCTCGCGCGGGATCGGGCGCGGCATCGCGATCGGGCTGGCCGAGGCGGGCGCCGACGTCGCGGTCAACTATACCCGCGACGAGGAAGCCGCCGCCGAAACCGTCGCCGCGATCGAGGCGCTCGGCCGCAAGGCGAAGGCTTATCAGGCGTCGGTCACCGACGAAGCCGCGTGCGCCGCCATGGTCGCCGCGGTCGAGGCCGACTTCTGCCCGATGTCGATCCTGGTCAACAACGCCGGCATCGCGAGCCGCGGCCGCGCGGTCGCCGACACCAGCCCCGAAGAAGTCGACAAACTCTTCGCGGTCCACGCCGGTGGCCCGCACCGCCTCAGCCGCCTCGCCCTCCCGCAACTGCGCACGCACAAGCGCAGCGACATCATCGTCATTTCCAGCATCGCGACCTACACCCACTCGCCGAACGGCGCGCCGTACACCATGGCCAAGGCCGCGGGCGAAGCGCTGGCCTATGCGCTCGCCAAGGAAGAACTGGCCAACGGCGTCCGCGTCAATATTGTCGCCCCCGCGCTCACCGTCAGCGACATGGGTGAAAAACTGTCGCGCGCGATCACCGGCCAGGACGACATCCAGCATCTCGCCGCCAAAATGCCCTTCGGCCGCGTCGCCGTCCCCGCCGATGTCGCCGCCGCTGTCGTGTGGTTCGTCAGCGACGCGAATTCCTACTGCTCGGGCCAGAAACTCAATATCGACGGCGCGGGGCAAGCGACGTTTCGGTAGGCTCAATCCTCCCTGTCGCGCAGCGATGGGGAGGTGGCAGCGCGCAACGCTGACGGAGGGGCTTTGGCGCTACTGCTGCGGCCCCTCCGCCCCTCGCTGCGCGAGCGGTCCCCCTCCCCATGGCTGCGCCACAGGGACGGTCCTCAAACCATCCCATGCTCCGCCGGAATCCCCGACGGTGGCCCCACAGGCATCCGCATCAGCTCCGCCTCGCTGGCCCCCGCCTCATAACGCGCCAGCAATTCGTCGGGATCATATTCGATCCCGATGGGATTGCCGCCGAACGCCTCGCTTTTCATGTACGCGACCGCGTCAGTTACCGTCCCGTGATCGACCTGAAACTCCATTCGATTGCCGTCGGGATCGGCATAATAAAGCGACAGCGTCGTGCCATGGTGGATCGGCCAATAGGGCATGATCCCCACCGCCTTGAGCCGTTTATACACCTCCAGCAGATCGCCGGCGCTCGGATAAGTATAGGCGACATGATTGACCCCGACATCGCCGCGCCCACCGTCGCCGCCGGGTTTCAGCAGTTCGAGGTTCGCAAACGCAAAACGGTGATGCTCGTCGTCATAGGTCAGAAAGGCGAGCGCCGGATCCTGATGCACAACCTCGGCCTCGAACACCTGCTGGTACCACGCGATCATCGCGTTATAGCGCCGCGTCATGTAGACGACATGCGCGAACTTGCTTGGTTTCGTCATAGCCCCACTCCACCCATGACCCGGCGCGATGCTGCGCCCGATCGTTTCGTTGTGCAAGTCCGAACCCCCTCGGCTAGAGGCGGCCCATGCGCCCCGATTCGTCCTCTCCCGTCATCCCGTTCCTGATCGCGTGCGCGGGCATTGCGACCTTTTCGGCGATGGACGTGCTGATGAAGGGGCTGTCGATCGACATCGGCGCGTATAACGCCGTGCTTTGGCGCACCGGGGCCGGGACAATCCTCAGCGGAGCAATCTATTTCGCGAGCCGCCCGACGATGCCCGACCGCGCAACGCTGCGCATCCACGCGATCCGCTCGCTGTTCGTCACGGGCATGGCGGTCAGCTTTTTCTGGGCGCTGGCGCGGCTGCCGATGGCGGAGGCGATCGCGATCGCATTCATCGCACCGCTCGCCACGCTCTATATGGCCGCGATCTTCCTTGGCGAGAAGATCGGCCCACGCTCGATCATCGCCTCGCTGCTCGGCATCGTCGGAGTGCTCGTCATCGTCGCCGGCAAGCTGGGCCGCGGCGACTATGCGCCCGAGGCCTTGTGGGCGGTCGCCGCGGTCGTCGGGTCGGCGCTGCTCTACGCCTATAACCTCATCCTCGCGCGGCGGCAGGCCAAGATGGCCGAACCGATGGAGATCGCTTTTTTCCAGAACGGCTTCGTCGGGCTGATCCTTGCGTTGGGCGCCCCTTGGTTCCTCGCCGTACCCGGCAGCGATCACGCGATCCCGCTCGTCGGCGCCGCCTTCCTCGCGGTGACCTCGCTGCTCCTGCTGAGCTGGGCCTATGCCCGCGCCGAGGCGCAGATTCTGGCGACCACCGAATATACCGGCTTCCTGTGGGCAATGCTGTTCGGCTGGATGTTCTTTGACGAAGCCGTGACCTGGCCAACGATCGCCGGCGCGGTGCTGATCGTCGTCGGCTGTTTGATCGTGGCGCGCAAGACCCCGCAGCTCGATCCGATCGAGCCAGCGGCGGCCTAATCTTCTCCCCTCCCATTTATGGGAGGGGTCGGGGGAGGGCATGTCACGGCGAGATTTGCCGAAACAGGCCCTACCCTAACCCCTCCCGCAAGCGGGAGGGGGACTTAAACCGCCGCGCGCGAGAGCCGATCATTGATCGCCGCACCCAACCCCTCGACGGGAATCCTCGCCACCGCAATCTTCGCCTTCGCGCTCGCCGCCCCCGCATGCAGCGAATCGAACAGGCGCGCCGCCGCTTCGGTCAAATCGCCCGCTTCGCTCAGGCTATAGTCACCCGCAAGAGCGCCGAACCCGATCCCAAACTCGTCGTCCGTAAAATGCACCGCGCCCAGCCGCACCGGCTTGCCCGGCGCATAATGGCTCGCGAGCATCCCCGGCGCGACAATCTCCGATCCCGTCACCCCCATCACCGGTGACCCGCTCGCCTCGGACAGCATCTCCGCTGTCACCGGCCCTGGCCGCAATGCTTCAACGGCGCCGTCCTTCACCCGCGCGATCGTCGATTCCACGCCCGCCGTGCAGGGACCATCGTCGATCACCAGCGCTATCCGGCCGTCCAGCGTCGCTAGCACATGTTCGGCCGTCGTTGGGCTAACCCCGCCGCTCGCATTGGCGCTCGGCGCGGCCAGCGGCGCGCCGGCCTCGGCAAGCAGCGCCTGCATCGCGCGATGCCCCGGCACCCGCAGCGCAATCGTATCGAGCCCCGCCGTCGCAATGCTCGCCACTGGGCAGTCGGTAGTGCGCGGCACCACTAAAGTCAGCGGCCCCGGCCAGAACCGCGCGGCCAGCACCCGCTCCATGTCGCCAAACACACCCAGCGCCTCCGCGGCAGCCAGGTCGGCCACATGCACAATCAGCGGGTTGAAATCAGGCCGCCCCTTCGCCGCATAGATGCGCGCCACTGCGTCGGCGTTTCGGGCATCGGCGGCCAAGCCATACACCGTCTCGGTCGGCACCGCGACCGGCTGACCATCCGCGACCAGCGCCGCGGCGCGCGCTATCGCATCCATGTTAAACCGCCGTACCTCGGTCGCCATGTTCTCGTTCGTTTGACCCGTCGCCATGCCGCGCTATAGCCGCGCCGAGCATAGAATCGCCAGCAAAAGCGGGGACGAGATGACCTATACGCCGCCGACCACCGAACAACTGTTCGTCCTCGACCATATCGCGCGCATCGACGCGATGGCGGCGCACAGCAAATTCGCCGCCGCGACCCCCGACATGGTCGAGGCGATCGTCAACGGCATCGGCGAGTTTGCCGCCGAGGTGTACGCCCCGCTCAACCGCGTCGGCGACGTCCAGAACCCCAAATGGGAAGACGGCAAGGTCACCATGCCGCCGGGCTTCAAGGAAGCTTATCAGGCATTCGTTGACGCCGGTTGGGGCAGCATCGACGGGCCCGAAGAATATGGCGGCCAGGGCCTGCCCTTCACGCTCGCAACGGTGATCATCGAGGCGCTCGGCACCGCCGACATGGGCTTTACCCTGTGCAACATCCTGACCCCCGGCGCGATCCATGCGCTGATGGCTTATGGCACCGAGGAACAGCGCCAGACCTGGCTCCCCAACCTCGTCTCGGGCGCATGGAACGGCACGATGAACCTGACCGAGCCCGCCGCGGGCAGCGACGTCGGCGCGCTGCGCTCGACCGCCGAACCGGTCACCGAAGGCGAACATGCCGGGCTCTATAAGATCAAGGGCCAGAAGATCTTCATCACCTTCGGCGAGCACGACCTCACCGACAATATCGTCCACCTCGTCCTCGCGCGCACCCCTCGCGCGCCTGAGGGAACGCGCGGCATCTCGCTGTTCCTCGTCCCCAAATATCGCCTCGATGCCGAGGGTAAGCCCGCCCACTCGAACGGCGTTCGCTGCGCGTCGATCGAGCATAAGCTCGGCATCCACGGCTCGCCGACCGCCGTCATGATCTATGGCGAGGACGAGGATTGCCTCGGCGAAATCGTCGGCGCCGAAATGGGCGGCATGCGCGCGATGTTTGTGATGATGAACGCCGCGCGCCTGCTCGTCGGCTGCCAGGGCGTCCAGATCGCCGAACGCGCGACGCAGCAGGCGCAGCGCTTTGCCGCCGAACGCGTTCAGTCGGCGCTTGCCGGTGGCACCGATCGCACCCCAGTAACGATCGACCAGCACCCCGATGTCCGCCGGATGCTGTGGCGGATGCGCGCCCAGACCGAAGCGGCGCGGGCCTTGACCTATTATGCCGCGGCGCAGACCGATTTCGGCAAGCTGGGCGACGAAGCCGCCGCGATGCGCGCCGAAATCCTGATCCCGCTGGTCAAGGCGCACGCGACCGACATCGGCTGCGAAGTCGCCAGCCTCGGCATCCAGGTTCATGGCGGCATGGGCTTCATCGAGGAAACCGGCGCCGCGCAGCATTATCGCGACGCGCGCATCGCGCCGATCTACGAGGGCACCAACGGCATCCAGGCCGCGGACCTCGTCGGGCGCAAGCTTGGCATGGCGGGCGGCGACCTTGTCCGCGGCCTGATCGACGACATCGCGCACGGTGCGGCGGATTTCCCCGAACTCCAGCAGCTCGCCGACGCCTGCCGCGCAGTCACCGACTGGATGGTCGCAGCCAACACCGGCGACCGGCTCGCGGGCAGCTATCCCTATCTCACCATGCTCGCCACGGCGACCTGCGGCTGGCTGATGGCGCTGCAACATCAGGCGGCAAAGGCGGCGCTCGAAGACCGCAACGGCGACCGCGCGTTTCTCGAAGCCAAGATCGCCTCGACGCGCTTCTATCTGCAACAGATAGTTCCCGCCGCGACCGGTCTCGTCCCCTCGGCGCTGGCCGGCGACGCCGTGCTGGCACCACTACCGAAATTCGCCTGAATCCGGCGGATTCAAGCCGGTTTCGGACGCACCGGCCCCGGCAAGAATTTGTTCATGATTAACGCGATGATAACCATCTGAGACTAGGCACATCCGGCAATTGCTGGAGACGTGCGTGCCCATTCCGGTCAAAAACCTGATCATCAGCTGGCGCACGATCGCCCTGGCGCTGTTGCTCAGCTTGATGGTGGGCATCAGCGGCGCAGGCGAGCTGCCAGACCGGCTGTCTTCCGTGGCGACCAGCCGCATCACGGCCCGCGCCGTTTCGGGTGAGACTGTCATCGTCGCGCTCGACGACAAGACGTTGCAGGCGGTCGGCAATCAGGATTTCGACATCAACCACCACATGCAACTGGTGCGCGCGATCGACGCGTCGCCAGCAAAGCGCCTGTTTGTCGACTTTTCCTACGGTCGCCGGACCGAGGATCGGGATTTTCCAAAATTTGCCGCAGCAGTGCGCCAGATGGGCGATCGCATCATACTCGCGGTACCGTCCGCCAACTTCGATGGAACCACGGCCACCGCGCTGCGATGGCCCGATTCCCGTTTTGGCAATCAGGCGAAGCGTGGCTTCATCGGCTTGGAATATGAATTCTGGCAAGTGTGGAAAGTGCCCCTCGCGGTAAACGCCGAAGGCCGCATCTTGCCCAGCTTTGCATCACTGCTAGCAAATCGCCCGCTTGACGCTCCCGGCCAATTCGCCCTCGACCTGTCATACGACCCGGACACGATCACACAATATAGTGCGATCGACGTCATGACTGGCAAGCTCGATCCAGAACTTCTCCGCGGCAAGGATGTGATCTTTGCGTCGGCGTCGGCGACCTTGCCTGACCAGCATTATCTGCCTGGTCGTGACAAGGTTCACGGCGCCTATATCCATTTGATCGCGGGAGAGGCACTGAAGCGCGGACAGCCGGTCGATATCGGTTGGCTCCCTGCACTTGTGGCCAGTTTCGCCGCCATGCTTGCGGCGCTCGCGTGGCGAAACGGCCAGTGGCAGGGCGTCGTGGCGGGGGTGATCACCGCGGCGCTGCTGGTCGTCAAAGTGATCAGCAGCCTTTCGCTCGTCACGGTCCACATTGGTGCCGCATTGTTCCTGATCGCAGCGATAAGTGCCAACGTCGCTCGCACGCGTCGCCGATCCTCGGCGCAGCGCGAGAATCCCGTGTCGGGCCTGCCCAATTTCGAGGCATTGCGCACCCAGGCTCCATTCGGCAGCGCGACGGTCGTTGCGGCGAAGGTCGTCAATTTCGAAGATCTCGCCGCCTTCATTCCCGGCGACGGTATCGGCAAACTGGTCGAACAGGTCACCCGCCGCCTGCACTTGGCGTCGCAGGGAACGACGCTGCACCACGATCTCGACGGCACCTTCGCGTGGCTTGTCCCCTATTATCAGCACAGTCAGATCGAGGGACAACTCGCAGGTCTTGCCGCGCTGTTCAACGCGCCGCTGACCATCGGCGAATTGCGCGTCGACGTTGCCATCGCCTTTGGCGTCAACGACGAGTTCGAGGGATCGAATGCGCAGCGCCTCGCCGCCGCGCTCGTCGCCGCAGAACGCGCGATCCGCACCCGGGCGCTGTGGACCAAATATGTCCCGCGGCAAAAGGACGACGCCGGCTGGCAACTCTCCTTCCACTCGCAGCTCGAAGACGCTCTCACCGGCGGCGACATTTGGGTCGCGTTCCAGCCGCAATATGCCATCGCGACGGGAAGGCTCGTCGGAGTCGAGGCGCTGGCGCGCTGGACCCACCCGACGCGCGGGCCGATTCCGCCCGACGAGTTCATCGTTCAGGCCGAAAAGAGCCAGGATATCTATCGCCTGACCCTGTTCGTGATGGATCAGGCGATCCGTTCGGCGGCGCAGCTTCACGAGCGCGGTCATCGGATCAACATGTCGGTCAACCTGTCGGCGACGCTGCTCGACCACAGCGATTTGGTCGGCACGATCCGCGTGATGCTGACCGCGCATCACTTGCCGCCCGAAATCCTGACGATCGAGATCACCGAAACCGCCCAGATCGAAAACAGCCTTCAGGCGCGCCAGACTCTCGCCCAGATCCGGCGCACGGGCATCCGGCTGTCGATCG
>Ga0265296_1002304_pt1 | contig 19569 bp, 13 predicted proteins | sample MunlanPumphouse1_FD_189073 | JGI IMG/M metagenome (GOLD analysis project Ga0265296, IMG submission 189073) | Groundwater microbial communities from a municipal landfill in Southern Ontario, Canada - Pumphouse #1 | ecosystem: Environmental > Aquatic > Deep subsurface > Groundwater | place...
GAGGTACTCCTGGTCGCCGACCTTGATTTCGTCCGGCGAGTACTTCTTGAAGAGCACGGTGTCCCCGACCTTCACCGACACCGGCGCGCGCTGCCCGTTCTGGAGCAGCTTCCCGGGACCGACCGCGATAACCTTGCCCTGCTCGGGCTTTTCCTTCGCGGTGTCCGGGAGCACGATCCCCGACTTCGTCACCTGCTCCTCCTTCGAGGGCTGCACGATGACGTGGTCGCCAAGCGGTATGACATTCATACGACGTAAATTACGATCAAACAAAATTGCCTAGCACTCTCGACCGGTGAGTGCTAAACGTATTATCCACAACAGTATCAATGCCGGTGGCACCGTCAAGGAGCACAAGTCGGAGTAATGGGGAATTGCTCCGTTGAGAGAAAGTTTGATGGCATCGCCCGGGATCGCATGTCGGTACCAAACAAAAGATCGCCCTCGCGGGCGACCTTTTGATAAACCGGGCACCGGCGCAAACGGGGCTGCGCGGTCTCGCGTTGCTCGACATCGCTCCGCCCGCCTCACTGGCTCGGAGCCAAGTAGTTGGCTCCTCGCTCCAGTTCGGCCTCTCCCGGGATATCGCCCGGGAGGGTAGGCCGAACATAACGCAAAACGACCCCGCATGGGGGTCGCTTTGCGTTATAACCGGGCACCGGCCTACTCTCCCGGGGGTTAGTTTACCCCAAGTACCATCGGCGCTGGCGGGTTTCACGACTCTGTTCGGGATGGGAAGAGGTGTGACACCGCCGCTCAAGGCACCCAGACGATAATGCACAGGTGGACGTCCCATGCACAATCGTCTGAGTTCTGGTCGCCGCTTCCGCCAGAGGCGGATCCCGCTTCGCGGGACAAGGCACCCAGATCAACCCCGTGGAATAGTGCGCTTGCGCGCCCATTCCACGGGGCAAGATCTAGGGGAGTGCAGGATGCACTCCGTCGGGACGTCGCCCTATCAGTACAGCTCGGCTGAAGCCCTTGCGGGCCGTACACCTGCTGCCTGTCAACCCGGTCATCTCCCGGGGGGCTCAACGAGACCTTATCTTGGGAACGGCTTCACGCTTAGATGCTTTCAGCGTTTATCCGCACTCGACGATAGCTACCCAGCAATGCCCTTGGCAGGACAACTGGTACACCAGAGGTCGATTGTTCCCGGTCCTCTCGTACTAGGGAACAGTCCCCTCAAGTCTCGAACGCCCGCGGTGGATAGGAGACCGAACTGTCTCACGACGTTCTGACGTATATTCCATTGTTTCCAATGGTACTGACTATACCTTACTACGCCCACACGCGTAGTCCTGCGTGTTGTGATGGCGAATGCCACCACCGGTCTGGATCGTCATTCCAGACACAGTCGATACGGGGACAATCTTTGCGGAGAGCGATGCGATGATGTACGGCGCTACGATGCGCGACAACGTGTTCGCGTCTACTCGACCGAAACGAAGTCGAAAATTATTTCGATCTCGATTGATCGAGCCACTGATCTTGTAGCGTCGCTTCATCTCACCGAGAAGTCGCCGTTGCTCATCAAACGTAAACGATTGCGTGTTGAGGATGATTGCGTCTCGTGTTCTGCATCCGTCATCCATCACCCAAACCGCTACTGCTTGAGGCGTGAGTTCATCCCCGATATTCTCGGGAATGATCTTCGTTCCTTCTCGATAGAATCGCTTGTGGAATGGTTCGAATACGGAACTGGTTACGGTGTGGAAGAACCACGACCCGTAGATCTGTCCATTTCGCTTATCGAGCCATTCCGTTCTCCATGGCGCGCCGCGAGTCAAATTCTGGAAGTGTCGATATTTCCAGAACAAAAATTCGCGTTGTGATTCCGCGTGATGTACGCGGAAGCGCGCTGTGCCGCTTTTCGCGCGACACTCCAACCGGCCATCTCCGAGTAGACATCCGACGAGAATGTCTTTCTGTGCGTCGGTTAGGCGTTGATTGTCTTCCCACGGTATTACCTTCATGCCTCCATTGTACCAATTTGGAGAGGAAGGCTTCACCGTTATGAGCAGGTTTTTGCTGGGCTCACGAACGTTCACCCAGCTCACGTACCGCTTTAATAGGCGAACAGCCTAACCCTTGGGAGCTTCTTCACCCCCAGGATGCGATGCACATTCCCTTCAATTACTTGAAGTGTAGACTATACCTTCATCCTTCTCTGGTTCGAGGAGGAGACGAGCGTCTGATAGAGGGTCCTCCTCTATCTCATCCCGACTCTGTCGGGAATCAGTCGTTACGGGGTCAAGCAAGTTTATACGCCATCGAAGGGATCAGGTGCGGGCGCGCGAGCGCTCGTAGCCGATCCATCGCATGCGATGGGACATACACCACGAAGTGCGATAGATGCTTCTGGATGGTGGTTTCGAGAGAAAGTTTCGCGAGTGCGCGTTGCACGATTCGTTGTTCGGCGAATTCGTACCCTTGCGTATTGAGACGCAGCGCATTGCAATCATTCCTCCGATACCCATCGTCCATGATCCATGTTGCCAGCACTTGTGGGTTCATCATGCTTGGTAGTGTCCGTGGAACGCACTTTCGCTTCCCTCGATAGAAGAGGGAAACGTAGCGCTCCAGCAGTGGGGACGTTCTCGTCCTTAGGACACAATGGCGATACGTTCGTTCCGTTCGCACATCCAATCGCTCCTTGAGAACAACCGATGGCGCAAGCTCCGATAACCATTCTGCCTTCCACCGTACGTATGCTTCCTGTTTTGCAGAATGATCGATAACGAGACGAACGTTCGTGCCATTCCGCTCCAAACATCCATCTCCGAGGAGCGTTCCGATAATGATGTTCTGTTGCTGACTTCCCACGGTATTGTCCATACGCTCTGGATTCTATTGTAGCGCATGGAGTCCACCGTTATGAGCTCGTTGTTGCCTGCCCGATTACTCGGGCACCGACCCTATTGAGCCGACATCGAGGTGCCAAACCTGGCCGTCGCTGTGGACGCTTGGGCCAGATCAGCCTGTTATCCCCGGAGTAGCTTTTATCCGATGAGCTCCCGCCGTCCTACGTCGAACGGTCGGATCACTAGCTCCTACTTTCGTAGCTGCTCGGCGTGTCAGCCTTGCAGTGAAGCCGGCTTGTCCGCTTGCAGGTCCAGCGCGATTTCCATCCGCGCTAAGCCGACCTTTGTGAACGCCTCCGTTACCTTTTAGGAGGCAACCGCCCCAGTCAAACTGCCCACCAGCTCCTGTCTCCCACGCCGGATAACGGCGCGAGATTAGAATACACACAGCGCAAGGGTGGTGTCTCATTGGCGGACCATCTTGCGATGGCCCTCCCACCTACACTGAACAAGCGAAGCGTGCACCCAAGAGCAAGCTACAGTAAAGCTTCACGGGGTCTTTTCGTCCAGCCGCGGGAAAAGCGCATCTTCACGCTTCTTGCAATTTCGCCGGGTCCCTCGTGGAGACAGTCGCGAAGTCGTTATGCCATTCGTGCGGGCCGGAACTCACCCGGCAGGGGATTACGCTCGAATTGTTGCTCCCACACCGGAAAGTCGCTGCGCGGCAATCAGGCGGGTGGCGCGGTCGTTTCCGCCGCGCTCTGCATGTCGCCATGCAGGTCGGACTCTATCTTCCCGCCAACATCTTTCAGAAGTTGTGGCGGATCCGGCGTTGAGTCTCTGAGGATTCTCGTGCGCACCGCTTTCCGATTCATGCACTCCGCCATCCCAGCAATCGTATTGATGCCAGCCGGATGGAGATGTTCGCCCCGTTCCATGTGTTCAAGGATCTGTCGAAAGATTCGAAAGTCCTCTACCTTCGCGGTTCGAAGTGGATTCCGTTCAAAAAACGGAATAATCTTCCCGCGAAGATGTACCATGGAACGCACGCAGTATCGGTACAGCGGTTCGTTATGGTTGTCGTGGCGATGATTCACCGAGATGTGTCCGCACCCAAAGTAATCGCGAAGTTCTTCTAGAACATGGCGACTCCGCGCCCCTTGAGTAACGACGAACTCGGGGAATACTTGCCAACCGGTCTTGGTGGTGGTGTTGCGGAAAATGCTCACCGTGAAACATCCTTCACCGTCAACAAAACCAACGACCCAACCCACGAGCCTTTCCTGCTGATTGCCTGCCCGAGTCAAATTATTACCTGACATAGTAGAGAACTTCTAAGGTTCTACTATACCATAGGTACCGCTCGGATCACAGGTATTCCAGCATATGGCCGAATTTTCTCCTACGTCTCCGTGGCATACGAAGTTCGGAGAGGGTCTTTCACCCCACTAAGGCAGCAGATCCACCTTAGGACGATTATGGTTATCGCCGGCGTTCATCAGCGCTTCGGTTCAAAGCTACATGCAACCTTGCGGCTGCGTTTCACCTCTCTCCTTAACGTTCTGACACTGGCCAGGCATCAGCCCCTATACATCCTCTTTCGAGTTCGCAGGGACCTGTGTTTTTGGTAAACAGTCGCTTCGCGTCGCTTGCTGCGGCCCGTCTTGCGACGGGCAGGCCTTATCCCGAAGTTACGGCCATTAGTTTGCCGAGTTCCTTCACGAGGGTTCTCCCGTACACCTTGGCACACTTGTGCCCACCCACCTGTGTCGGTTTCCGGTACGGATCCGCGCCGCTCATCATCGCAGCGTTTTCTGGACACCGCTCTCGCTCCCATCGGGCTCGTCTTGCGACTCACCCTGCGGTCCGTGCGAAACACGAACCAGACGTATAGCCAAAACGCCCGGGAACTACGGCGATGCGTCAACTGCGGGAGCACGGCACGGAGGGCAGGAATATTCACCTGCTGTCCATCGGCTACCCCTCACGTTTCCGCGAGGACTCACCTTAGGGCCGCCTCACCCTGGGTCGATTTGCGTTGCCCAGGAAACCTTGGGTTTACGGTGGGGAAGGTTCTCACTTCCCTTCTCGCTACTCATGCCAGCATTCTCACTTCCCTGCGCTCCACCGGCCCTCACGGGTCCGGCTTCACCGCAGCAGGGAACGCTCCCCTACCACCGCACCGCGATCGCTCGCAGTGCGATTCTCAGCTTCGGCACTCGACTTAGCCCCGTTGAATTTTCGGCGCAGCACAGCTTGACCGGTGAGCTGTTACGCTTTCTTTGAAGGATGGCTGCTTCTAAGCCAACCTCCCGGTTGTCTGAGCCGTCCCACCACCTTTCCCACTGAGTCGAGATTTGGGGGCCTTAGCTGGAGATCTGGGCTGTTCCCCTTTTGTGCCGCGGAGCTTCGCCCCCGCGTACTGACTGCGTTGGTATAGCTTGCCTGGTATTCGGAGTTTGGTTGGGAAACGTAGGATCACTCCACCGTTCCCCATTCAGTGCTCTACCCCCAGGGGCCACCAACGCGCTAGCCCTCAAGCTATTTCGGGGAGAACCAGCTATCACCGAGTTCGATTGGAATTTCTCCCCCAGCCACAGGTCATCCCATCGCGTTGTACGACGAACGGGTTCGGGCCTCCTCCCGATGTTACTCGGGATTCACCCTGCCCATGGCTAGCTCACCCGGTTTCGGGTCTTGTTGACGCTGCGGTGTAGGAGCAGATGGACGCGGCGGCCGCGCAGCGGATTGCTCCGCGCACGTCGCACGTCCATCAGTTCCTACGGTCGCCCTGTTGAGACTCGGTTTCCCTATGCCTCCGGCCCGTAGGCCTTAGACAAGCAACGTCAACGAACTCACTGGCTCATTCTTCAATAGGCACGCCGTTGTCCTTGCGGACTTCGACTCCTTGTAAACGTAGGGTTTCAGATCTTTTCGTCGCCCTCACCGGGCTACTTTTCACCTTTCCCTCACGGTACTGGTTCACTATCGGTCACCAAATGTATTTAGCCTTGGAGCGTAGTCGCCCCGATTTCCCGCGGGATTTCACGTGTCCCGCGGTACTTCCGCGAAGATCGCACTGGAGCATGACTCCTTTCGCCTACAGGGCTGTCACCTTGTCTCGCTCCCCATTCCAGGGGGATTCGACTAGGAATGTCATCACCCTTACGGGTGTACTCTCCAGTCCGGGTCACTGGACGGACCCGACCGATCACGCGATAACCTCCCATGGACCATCGCCGTCCCGCGTGAGGACATCCTACTGATCGTGCCGCCTTGCGGCGGTGCGATGCTCGGTCGTCCTCGCTCCATGGAATTTAGGCTGTTCCCCGTTCGCTCGCCACTACTAGGGGAATGATCAGATGACGGATGACAGCCGTGGGGCTCGCACGTTGCCGCGCGAGACCCGCAACAGTCAAACGTCATCCGACTTGTTTTCTGTTCCTCCGGTTACTGAGATGTTTCACTTCACCGGGTACCCGCAACGTGCACGAGACGTGCATGCTGCGACGTCGCTCAACACGACGCCGGGTTTCCCCATTCGGACATCCCCGGATCAAAGCTTGCTTGGCAGCTCCCCGAGGCGTATCGCCGCCTGCAGCGTCCTTCATCGGCATTTGGTGCCTAGGCATCCACCCTACGCCCTTATTTGTCCCGACGGAGTGCATCACGCACTCCAACTTTCTTTGAGAACCTTTCACCTTCCCAATTGCAAGGTTGTACGTATTGATACGCTTTTCTCTGATCTTCTTCGGTTGTGAACGTTCTGCCGGCACAACCGAAAGATGATGATCGAACCCGTCCATCACCATCTCCCGATTGTGACCTCTCCGAACGCAGGGAAGACGAACCCGAGCAGGGGAAGAAGGGCAGCATCCGCGGCAGTAGGGCTTTGCCCGCTGCGGATGCTGGGGTCGCGCAGGGGCAGAGCCCCCTGCGAAGAGAACCATCCGACCCCTGCGAAGTGGTGAGTCGGGGGTCGCACAGGGGGCGAAACCCCTTGTGACAGAAAACAAATCGCCGCTCTCCAGCGGCGTACCGAAAACGACGGGTACCGCGTGGAGTTTATTAATCTCCTTCAATGGGGATCATACTTCGCGGCCTCAAAACCATGTGGACATCGTGTTGATGCATCGTTTCGCCTACACCTAGGGTAGGGTGTACGGAAAATACTGTCAAGCGTGGAAACGTTCCGCGGAGTAGAGCGAAAAATATCCAGCAGAAAAAGGAATCGCCCGGCCCTCATGGGAGAGGACCGGGCGAATGTTGGCCGAGGATTGCGCGCGTTCAGCGGCGGAGGAACCGATTGATCGCCTTCTGCGCGAGCGGCGACCCTCTGTTGCACCCGAGCTGTTGGAGTTCGAACGCGAGCGCGCGGCGCGCGTCCCCCTTGGGGGTCGCCGTGCAGACGCGCTTGATGAACCCGGGTGCGAACCTCCCGCTCGTCGTCGCGATGAGACCGGCGATGGGACGAAGGTTGAGGCCGGTCTCACGCTGGATCGCGGCCTTCTCCGCTGCGTACGCGTCGGCGCCCTCCGCGCGGGCGCGGAGGAGCCGCAGGCGCAGCTCGTCGCGTTGTGCTCCGGTCATCTCGGCTGACCTCGCGTTGGTCGCCACCGGCGCGGGGGCGGAATCCGCAGTGGGAACCGGAGGCGGTGCCTCCGGGGCAGGGGGATCCGGCTGCGGCGCGGTGACTGACGGCGCGGGATCCGGATGCGCTGCCGCACCGACCTTCCCCGTGACGGCTGCGAGCACCTCGCGCAGACGATTCTGCGCATGCGTCGCCTCCTCGGCGAACTGCATCTTCGTCTCGATGTCCCGGAGTTGCACGAGCGCGACAGTCACCCGCTCGTTGAGCGTGTCCATCGCACCGGTACTGTGTCCGAGATCGCGGAGCCGCAACGCGAGCTCTTCCACAAACGCCTCGACGTCCTCGATGATCCTGTTGACCAGACCGCAGCCAACTCTCGACTTCGGTGCTGCGACTTCCGTCGCGCCATTGCCTTGCGTTGCTTCCATCGCCACGACCTCCTTCTTTTGCCCCTCTCGTGGAACATGCTCCCGCCGCATGGCGGGAACGGTGACCGTGCGAATGTGATCCTTGCTGTCGGATTTCACCACCGAGAACGGGACCAAAATGACGCCCTGAGCGAGAAGACGTGCGGCATCCCGTAGAGAAATCGGTTCGATGCAGCGCTGCACGTGCATCCCGATCGTCCGCATCCGGAACCCGCAACGCTGCGCGGTGCCCGCACGCGAGTAGTACACGAGGCGAACGAGATCGTCCGGGAGGAATGTCACCTCGGGCTCACGCCCGCCAGCGAACGATGCCGCGATGTCGAGTGGCTCGCCGCGCTCCGATGCTGCGCGCGTCCGATCGAGCGCTGAGAGCCCCATGCTCTGTCCGTGTACGACGGCCTCGCCGTCGCACCGGAAGTCGCACATGACGAGGAGGAGATTGAGGTACACGCCGAGCTCGCGCGTGACGGCGTTCACGGACTCCGCCTCGGTGAGCCCGCGCTCCTGCGCGCGGTCGTTCTGCGCCTCGAGGTATCCCCGGAACTCGCGAAGCGTATTCGCGCTCCCGAGGAACCACTCCCACCACGCGTTGACGACGCTCGCCTCGTCGAGCGACCGGTTCCGCCGCTGGTCTGCGCACGTGACGAGGAGTACCCGGCTCGCGCTCGCCGCGATGAGCGGGAACACCGCGCGGAGCTCGCGCGCGCTCGGCTCGACGGTCTTGTGGAGATCCCAATGGAACACGTCGAGCGTGCCCTCGGGGTGGATGCTGCGGAACGCCTTCGGGAAATCCTGAAGCTCGCCGACGTAGTGGTGCGCCGCTCGCGCGCGGGCGATGAGTTTCCGCGCGCGATCCGGGTCGCGTTCGATGAGCCAACAGTTCGTGAGCGGCACGCCGAGCCGCCGCCAGACCTCGAGTTCGTAGCCGTCGCCGCCGAGCGTCCCGAATCGGGAGCGCCCGACATCGAAGTGGCGCGCGAGCGCTCGGAGTACGCGCGTGATCGCCCGCTCCTTCGTGGTGTTCGCCATCCTTGCCGCCTTTCTCAGGCATTGGGATGCCTGTCCGTTTGGTTGGAAAAGAACCGCCCCACCATTACGCGACGACACCGTACCAACGTGCCCGGGAGCCGTCAAGCCCACCCAAACGTCAGACACGGTTGACACGCGGGGGGGCGCATGGTACGGTCACCGCAGGAACGCACCTTCGCACATGGAAGGAGAGGGCATGGCACCAGCAGACGCAGGGCGCGGATCGTCAGCGGGCGGGAGCCCGGGCGCGACGGTCATCGAGATGTTCTCGAGAGGACTGCTCTCGAAATGGATCTCACCAGTTCCGTGTTCGGACGCCGGCAAGCTCCTCGCCGACCTCACCCGCGGCCAAGTCCGCGATAGGGAACTCACCAACCAACTCGTCGCGACGCTCGCGCAGATCTTCTGGCAGCTCGCGCTCGGGAAGGGCGAGCAGCGAGACGGGAAACGCACGCTCGACGATCTCGTGCTGCATGCGAGCGAACTCCTCGCCCTCATTGATTGGCAACTCGCGAGACCCGCGCAGACGGCGGGGGACGCGGCGCGCACCGCAGAGATGGAGCGCGAACTCGCCGAAGCGCGTGCGGCGCTTGATGCGATTCGCGGCGAGCTCGACGCAGCGAACGCCGCGCTCGCGCAGGAACGCGCCGATCGCGAACGCGAACGCGCGGGGCTCATCAGCCAAGCGGAAGGCCTTGCACGAGACCTCGCGAATGAACGCGCAGCGCGCGAGACGACGGAGCGCGCTCGCCTCGATGAGCTCCGACGCGCGCTCGCGGCGCTCCGCGAGGAGCACGCGAGCGCCGCTGCAGTGATCGCGTCGCTCACCGAGCTCGCAGCGAAGGCGGGCGCCGCGCACGCAGCGATCAACGACGTGCTCACGGCGACGGGCACGGCTGCGCAGACGAATGGCACCGCGGACCTCGCCGCGCTCCGCATCGGGCTCGCCGCGCGATTGCGGACGCTCGAGGCGTGGATCGAACGTGTGGCTTCCGCACTCCAGAGCACCCAGGCGGAGATCGAGGAGATCGGGGAGGAGGACGAGCAGCTCCAAGCCGAGCTCCGAACGGGAGGCGCGAGGCCGTCGGAGGACGTCCGCCGAGCCATCGCGCTGAACGCCGCGCGGAAGCGACAGATCGAGGCCTACTCCGCGCAGATCATCGCCGCGAAGAAGCCGGTCGAGGAGGAGCGGGATCGCATCCGCGCGCTCACCCGAGCGATTGACCTCGTCGCTGCGCCGCCGCCGAGCCAGACGGCGCTCCCGGAAATCCCGGACTACCCGGAACCGCCGGAGATCGAAGCGGTCGAGAGTGCGGCGGGTACCGATGCGACACCGACTGGCGACAGCGTCTCGGCATCACCGCTCTCGATCCACCTCGCGGTCGTGCTGTACGAGCTCGTCCGCCAGCGAATCAACGATGAGCCGCGCGTGCTGCTCTGGGTCGCGCGGTGCGCGAAGGAGGCCGGTATCCTCGCGCGGCACGCGCTCGGCTACGGGACATTCACCGGATCGGTGTTGTCCGGCGTGCACCGGGTGCTCGCGGATCAGTTCCTCGCGTTCCGCGGGCGCATCGGGGGTGTTCCGCACATGAGCTACCTCGTTCGCACCGACACACTCGTTCCTCCGGAATGGGAGCAGCTCGTCACCGACGAAGAGCGCGAGCGGTTTGTCGCGGCATTCCGCGCGTGCATGGCAACGGCTGCCGCAGCGAAGCTCGCCAGAGCCGCGGAGAAGGCCAAGAAACCGCAAGACGCCGAATAAGAAACGCCCCCGATGACTCATCGGGGGGCGCATACTGTACGCCATACCTACTTCTTCTCCTCCGCCTTTCGGAGCTCGCGCCGACGCTCGGCGACGAACCGCTGCGCGTCCGTCGTCTCGAACGGGTGCTTCTCCCGTGCGATCGCCCAGAGGAGCCCGAGGAGCGCGTGCTCGGCAGCCGCGGGCCTCGCCTTCGGCGTGATGTCGTACGCGGTGTTCACCATGGCAATCTTCCGTTCGCCATCTTTCGCGACGGCGAACAGGTTTGCGTCGTCGCGCGTGACACCGATCCACCACGTCTCGCCCCCGATCTTCAGGGCGAAGTAGTGTGGCTTCCTCACCCTCGGACCTGGGCTCTGCGGACCGTACTTCCCGCGCGGCCCGCGCGGCGGCCCGGGGGGCGACGGCGGCGGCGTGATTCCGTCCGGCGGAGGGTCCGACAGGTCGGGATCCCCGTACGTCTTCCGGAAGAGATCGCGAATGTCCGTGCTGAGGAGCCGACCGATCTCCGATGAACCCACGGCGCCCGCGTCGTCGAGGAGCGCGGTCGCGGCTCCGGTCACATGCACCCGGAGGAGGTCCGCGAATCGCTCCCACGTCTTGCTGCGGAGGAACTTCGCGCGCAACCCGCTCCGCGTCGTCTCCTGCTGGCCGAGGAGCCCGGGGAGGAAGATGTCCCCGGCGAGGTCCGGACGTCCGAGCGGGTACGGGAGGTGCGCGACGAGCGCCGGGCAGAACCCGACACGGAACCCGGTCGTGAGGTCCACGAGGTAGACCCCGCTCCGCATGCCGTGTTCCGCGCGCTCGAGGTACGCTTCGAGTGCGACGCCCTCCGGTTTCACGATCGCGCCGCTCGCGAGCGGCGGCGGCACGAACCGATTCCCGCCGATGAGGATCGTCCCGCAGAGCTCCGGCTTCCGTGGGAGGTACGGGGCGAGCTCCCGCTCGAGCTCGTCGTTCGTTCGAATCTGCGGGTTCGGGATGACAACGGCCGAGAAGCGGCCGCGGTAGTTGCGGTACCGTCCGAGCTCCGTCGCGTCCGCGGGGAACTTCCCGTTCGGAAGGTCCTGCTGCTGCGCGAGCGCCCGCGGCGTCACCCTGATCCACGTCACCGGCCCATCGGTTGACGTGCGGGTGAGGATGGTGAATCCCTTGTCCGGATCACGATCCCGCCGGAGCGCGAGGTACGCGAAGCGTCCGAGCTGGTTCCTTGACGCTCCGCCGTGGCGTCCGACGAATGCCTCGTCCGTGTCGTCCGGACCGATGGTGAGGAATCGTGCGACGTCCCCCTCCGTGAACCCGTGCCCGCGGTCCATGCCGACGAGTGCGTCGGTCCCGGCGAGCGGGTGTTTGGCGATTTCGAGCTCGACGTGGATCCGAGCGGGATCCCACGGCGCGCCGTCGCGATCGTCTTGACACGCGACCATGCCGTTCCGGACGAGTTCGCAGATACATCGTCCGGGCGCGTAGAGATCACCCCCCGAGCGGACCGCTGAAAAGCCCCAATCCGATGCGCACCCGGAACCCCTCGGGCGTCCGTGGTGCTGCGGTCATCGTATCTTTCACCGTGTCCTCCTACTGTTCCCGCGGCGCGCGTGTGCCGCGGAGTTGTGAGAATGCATCGCGCAGCGCCCGCATGGCCGGAGAATCCTCTCCGCCGACGACGGGTTCGCTGCCCTGCTGCTGATCGAAGTCCGAAGCGGTCAATCCGCCGAGCTCCACCGCCGCGCGTGCGATGCTCGCGAGGTGCCGCCGATTCGCTTCGCTCGGCCGCCACCCCGCCTTGCGCATCGCTTCGAGCCCGCGGCACATGCTCGCCATGGCGATGACGAAGTCGGGGGCACCGCCCACGACCGGTACCGCTTCCGATGCGGGCACCGATGACGGAGCTGGTGCGAGCGCAGGGACGTGGGCAGCCGCCGCAGTCTCTTCTAGAGGCAACGACGGATGCACACCATTGAAGGGCACGAACTCGGCCTCGCCGCTCTGTACCTCCCGTAGAGACGACGGCTGTGCGCGCTTCCCCTCGAGGCGTTCGAACAACTCCTCGAGGCGCGGGAGCATCGTGTAGTCCGGAAACGTGCGACCGTTGAACCAGCCAGCGAGCTGGTGTGCGCTGAGCCCCAATCGAGCCACCGCCTGCGCGGTGGTCAGTCGGGACTGCTCGTACGCGATGCACAGCCGCACGAACACGACCGCCGCAAGCTCCCCGCCGCGGCAACGGGATCCGAGGAACCGATGGGTCCCCGCGCGCAGCTGCTCTGCGATGCGATCCCAACGCACGGTCGTATGTTCCTTCATGGAACCCTTCGGCCGCTGCGGGCGCGCGGTGAGGATTTCCAGCGCGCGAGCGACAGCCGTCGCCGCGATGCGCTGATCCGTGCCGATGAACTGCTCCGGATGTGCGTCAATGTACCGCGCGAGGCCGACGAGCATGCCGGCAATGGCACCCGCACCGTACGAGAGGTGCGTGCGCATCTTGCCGCAGAAGTAGCCGACGCACGAATGCGACGCTTCGATCTCGCTCGCGAGCATGCGGGACGTCTTCCCGGATCGCTCGCGGACCGCGACGACCGCTCGTTGAATCTCGGCGTGGATCTGCTCGGCGGTTGCGGACGGATCCGTAACCACGCGCTCTACCGCATCGAGCGGCGGCGGGAACGCTGCACGGAATCGTTCTCGCGCGACGCGCACAGAACGTCGGTACGCGGAACACGCGAAGTCGAATCCGATGCGCCGCTCGACCTCCGATCGAACGAGGTCGAGCGGGATCTCGCCGAAGCGCTCCCAGCGTGCGCCATGCCGAGCGGTTGTCCCGACCGCCACGGCGAAATCCGCGGCGGTGACGCGCTCTCGGTGTAGGTACGCCGTGAAACGTGTCCGCCACTCCAGATCGCAGGTCTCGCTGTCCGCACCGCGGCGCTTGAGCGCGACGAGGTGTGACTCGAGCTTCCGGTGCACCGCCGGCCAGTCGCTCTGACGCTTCGGAGCCGCCCCCATGTTAAGCCAACCCGTGATCACGGATGTGGCCCCGACGCCGACAACCGCGCGGAGCGTCGCGTAGCTCTCGCCCGGGTACTCGAGGCACTCACGCAGGAGCGCACGCGTGGGCTCAAAGGAATTTGCCATCGGACTTCCTCCTTCTCTCTTGGCTTCTTGGTGATGGAAAGGAGCTCGCGGGAACCGTACCAGACCCGCATTCCGCTGTCAAGAAACATCAACACTGCTCCGTGTGCTCCGCATCCACCCGATAATACCCCCGAGGATGAGGAGGTCGGCGACATTGAATGCGGGGAATAGCGACGTGAATGACAGGTAGTCCGTGACCCCGCCGAGGAACGTACGATCGGTGAGGTTAGAAATTGCCCCAAGAATGATTGCAAGGAGCGCGGCGGAGTGGGGATTTGAAATTTGAGATTTGAGATTTGAGATTCGTCCGAGTGCTCCGACGAGCACCGCGACGACGATCCACCCGATCGGCCAAATCCACGCGTTCGGAATCGGAAGCGAGAATGCGAGCACCGCATTCACGGATGGGACGATGCCGATCGGACCCGCGGGCGACCAAAATGCAAAACGTCCCGCGGATGCGGGAAGTTGTCGAACCCAAATCTTCATCGCGACATCGAGGAGGAATGTGATGACGAGCAGGAATCGCACAACGATCTCCGAGTGCAGCGAGCGACGAGTTGCGTGGCCGTAGGGCTTTGCCCGCTACGCTGCGAGGAGCGAGCAAACGTCTTTTGTGGAGGGAGGGGGCCCGCGGGGGAACCGGAAGGTTCAGCCCGCGATTTTTTTCTTTTCCTCCTTGCACGACACGCACGCGCTCGAGGTCGGTCGCGCGAGGAGCCGCTGCTCGGGGATCGGATTGCCGCAGTACCGACACATCCCGTACGTTCCGCCCTCGATGCGCGAGAGCGCATTCATGACATCACGGAGCTCCTTCTCGAGCGTCCGCTCGAGCGAAAGATTGTCCGAGTACATCGTCACCTCGGCGGCGTTCTCATCCTCGCTCCGCCCGAAGTCCACGTATTTCGCCTGCCAATCGCCGGTCGCGTGCGGGTGCTTCGACGCGAACTGCTGCAGCTCCTCTTCGAGCTGCACTTTCCGCTCACGGAGTTTCTCCGTGATGGATTCCAGACGGTTGCTCGTGAGCGGCGCGGAGGTGGACGTCGTCATACCGGTATAGGCCCCAGCGTACCCCGACCCAAAACGCCTGTCCAGTACACCGTACAAAAGGAAAGAGGCGCAAGTCGTGCTCCGCCGGGTTGATGGCGGTAATGGTTGATGCACGTCTCGCGCCCCTTCAGGGCCAACGGCTGGTCCCTGGCCCGCTGGTCGCTCACCCGAATGCGTATTCGGCTGAACGATCAGCGAGTCAAGGAAGTCCGACCGATGGCGGCGCGCCGCACTGACTCGGCGCAATCCCCCCCTGCCGTTCACTGGGTGGCCACAAGCTTTTGGCAAGGGACTGCACCCGTTTTGCTTTTGGTTTGATAAAGCGGTGATGGCCTCGGTCAGCAGCGAGGCCTCTCGAACAGGAGAGAGGGAGGGAACTCTGCTCGTCTCAGCGGTGGTGCCCGCTCAGGAGAAGAACACGAACTGTGGCTGGGCTGTTCCGCCCGCCACCGGAGACCAAAAGAGGTCCCTACGTCTGAACCCATCCGCCACCGGGAAGTATACCACGGAGCCCCGTTGAGTCAAGCGAACGCGCGAACCCGCTGGGGATAGCTATTTTCGCTCAATGGAGCGAACGCGATCCGCTTCGAGTTGAGCGCGCCTCGCTGGCACGTGTTGATCAAGTGCCTAGGAACTCTGTCAGTATCTCTTCCTGTGCGTATGTTTTCCACAAAGCAATTTGGTGCCGTTGAGCCATTTTCAATCATATATCCGGACTCCCTCCACATACTCTGAACGCGGAACCATCGCGAAGCATCGCAAAAAAGATGGAGAACTGTGGATAGAGCGAAATGATGGCACTCACCTCATCACCGGACGATGGTTGAGCGCACCGCCTTGGGATTCGGAGCGATGGACGCGTGCGCGCAGCCGCCGCCTCGAGGGACGGCTCGTCCGTCGCGATGGTGAACCCGTCGCCGATCACCGCGGCGAACGCGACCCGATCGTCAGTGCGTTCGATCACGTAGCGATTCGGTCCTGCGGGAACAATGCGCACCGACGACGGGTCCGCCACCGCAACAACCGACGGTTGGCCGTCAAGCATGCGTCGCTGGATGGTCGGCCACACCCGAGCAACGACGGCGCGCAGCGCATCCTGCGTCCGTTCGCTCTCGAAATCCGTGTTCGGAAAGTGCACGGAGACGCCTGTCTGGCCAACGACGACATCCGCAGCGTCAGGCATTGCTGCGGCGATCGCCGTGAGGAGCTCGCGGTGGGTTGGCGCAGCGACTGCGCGGAGGAACTCGCGGACGGGGACGCGTAGTGCCTGCACCGACCCCACGGTTGGGGGCATGAGAAGCGGCACGCTGCGGCGCGGACCGAGGAGTATGCGCCGACCATCCGATCGCACGGAGAATCCGCTGCGACCGATCGTGCCGGACGCGGTGAGGATCTCCGGGAGCACATCCCGCGCGGCGTCGAGCGCGGGGATGGGGAGCAATCGCGGACGGAGGAACGCCTGCACCGGCTGGCGAGGGCGCATGCGCTTCGCGTCGGTCATTGCGAGTCCGACCACTCCCCGTCCTTGGGAGGGATCGGGCGCGGCAATCCCGCCGCGAACCCGCACCACGAGGACGCGAACCTCCCGCTCACCAATGCTGATGGTTTCGGCGGACACGACATCCGGCTGCGCAGACGTCCGCTGCCCGACGAGCACCGCGAGGTACGGGCGATGCGGCTCCGACGCGATCCACGCAAGGCCGAGCTCGCGGACGTCGCGGGAACGGACAGTGACTGTCAGCACCGCGGCGAGCCGCTCGCCGATTTGAAATTTGAGACCTTCCGCCAGAGGCGGATCCGCCTTTGGCGGAGAAATGAGGAATTCAACCTCACGTCGCACGCGCGCCGTGAGGTTGATGTGCGCGTACGCGATGGTGTCCTCCGGGAGCAACCCCGCAATGCCGTCGCGGAACGGAAAGATCGTCCGCCACGCGAACGCGAGCGCGACGGACGCAACTGCGAGTGACCCGATGGCGCCGATGGCGCGGGAACTCATAACATTCCCCTCCCTTAGGGTAAGGGAGGGTTAGGGTGGGTTAGGCATCGGGCCAAAATAATTTGCTCAAATTGCGCCCAGCGTTCGGCCAGATCTCGACGCTCCGACCGAGCGAAACCGGAGGCGTAGCCGAGCTACGGTGAGGATTTCGCGACCGAGGAGCGGCGAGAGATGGTCGGACGATGGGATGCAAGTTGGCAAACTTAATTTTGGCCCGATGCCTTAGTCCGGACGATTGCTAACCCCTCCCAACCTCCCCTTGCTCCAAGGGGAGGGAACGGGAGAAATTTCTACAGCATCAGTACCGTCTCGGTGGGCCGCGCCGCGGCCCGCCGTGTGGTGGCCCGCCGCGGAAGCCGCTCGGACCATGCCCGTGTCCCCGAGTTCCTTGCGGACCCTGTCCTCCGTACCCGCCGCCGTCCGGCGGCGCCGGCGGGTACTCGAACGCTTCCCCGGCCGCGACCGCTGCCTTGAGCGAAAGGTTGATGCGCCCGAGGTCGTCAATCTCCTTCACCATGACCGGCACCTCGTCGCCGATGTCCACGATGTCCGTCACCTCCGCGACGTGGTACGGCGCGAGCTCGGAGATGTGGATGAGCCCCTCCTGCTTCGGGAGAATCTCGACGAACGCGCCGAAGTTCAGGAGTCGCGTCACCTTTCCGCGGAAGATCTCGCCGACCTTCACCTCGCGCGTGAGTTGCTTGATCCATTCGATCGCGCGGTCCATCCCTTCCGCCGACACCGACGTGATGAAGATGAGCCCGCTCTGCTCGATGTCAATCTCCGCGCCGGTCTTGTCAATGATCTCGTTGATGATCTTCCCGCCGGGCCCGATGACGTCGCGGATGCGCTCGGGGTTGATCTGCAGCGTAGCCACGCGCGGCGCGTACTTCGAGAGCTCCGACCGCGGCGCGGCAATCGCCTGCTCCATGACGCCGAGCACCTCCATGCGACCCGCTTGCGCCTGCGTGAGCGCCTGCGCGATCATCTCCGGCGTGAGCCCGGTCGTCTTCGTATCCATCTGCACCGCGGTGATTCCGGCTCGGGTCCCGGCAATCTTGAAATCCATGCCACCCTTCCCATCCTCGAGGTCCTGAAGGTCCGTGAGCACCTTCCAGCGCGTCCCGTCTGATGCGAGCCCCATCGCGACGCCAGCAACCGGCGCCGTGATCGGCACACCCGCATCCATGAGCGCGAGCGTCGAACCGCACGTCGAGGCCATCGAGGACGACCCGTTCGAGGAGAACGTCTCCGAGACGACGCGCATGGTGTACGGGAAGGACTCCTTCGATGGGATGACCGGCTCGAGCGCGCGCTCTGCGAGTGCGCCGTGTCCGATCTCACGTCGTCCGGGTCCGCGGTTCGGCCCCGCCTCCCCGACGGAGTACGCCGGGAAATTGTAGTGGTGCATGTACCGCTTCTTCACATCGAACTCCATCGTGTCAATGATCTGCTCTTTCGATGGTGCGCCGAGTGTGACGGTGGAGAGGATGCGCGTGTCGCCGCGCGTGAAGTACCCGCTCCCGTGCGTGCGCGGGAGCAGTGCGACCTCGGCGCCGAGCGGCCGGATCGCATCGAGCGCGCGGCCGTCCACGCGCTTCCCGTCATCGAGGATGAGCGCAACCACGCCTGCTTCGACGAGCGGTTTCACGAGGTCGGTGCACCGCTTCCGCTTCTCCTTGCCCACCTGTTCGGAGGTGAGGAATGCGTCGAGCTCCGCCTTGAGCGCCGCCATGAATGCGCTGCGCTCGCGTTTCGTCTCCCGCACGCCGCTCCGAAGCGCCTCGCGGATGCGCGTCTGGAGGAACGCACGACTGCGCTCCTCGATGCGGGTATCCTCATCGGTGAGCACCGGTGCGGGCGGGACCCACTTCGGCTTCCCGACCGCGGTTTGTATCTCCGCAATGAGCGCGGTGAGCGGTCGGAGGTGCTTCATCGCGAACGCAATCGCCTCGCGGAAATCATCCTCCGGCACCTCCCTCGCACCCGCTTCGATCATGATTGCGCGCTCGTGTGTCCCTGCGACGACGAGGTCGAGCGACCCCTTCTCGCGCGCGGTGTACGTCGGGTTGATGACGAACTCCTGTTTCGATCCATCTTCCGACGCGATGCGCCCGATGCGAATACCCGCGATCAACCCGTTCCATGGGATGTCCGAAATGGAGAGCGCGATGGATGCACCGATGATGCCGAGCACATCGGAATCGTTCTCGCCGTCCCATGAGAGCGTCGTGATGACGACCTGAACGTCGTTCCGAATTCCCTCCGGGAAAAACGGACGGATCGCGCGATCAATGAGTCGTCCGGAGAGAATCGCCTCGTCCGACGGCCGCCCCTCGCGCTTGATGAACCGCGATCCCTTGATCTTCCCGGCGGCGTAGAGCCGCTCCTCGAAGTCCACCATGAGCGGGAAGAAATCAATGCCCTCACGCGAGTTCGCGGAGAGCACTGCGGTCGCGAGGATGACGGTGTCGCCGTAGCGCACCGTGCATGCCCCGTTCGCCTGTCCTGCGAATTTCCCCGTGTCGATCGCCAACGTGCGGCCACCCCACTCCAACTCGAAGTGGCGCGGCGTTCCTGACGGTTGGTCAGCCATATCGTCTGTGGGCTGACCGTGGGACACGAATGCTCCTCACGCCCGACTCGAGGAGAACTCTCTGTCTCGCGGCCAGCCTTTTACTTTCTCCTTTTTACTTCTCCGCCGTGCGGCGCTGGCGTCGGTGAATAACGAATCGCTTCTGATCTGCCGCGAGGTCCACGAAATCATCCGCGAGGTCTTG
>Ga0265296_1002305_pt1 | contig 19569 bp, 19 predicted proteins | sample MunlanPumphouse1_FD_189073 | JGI IMG/M metagenome (GOLD analysis project Ga0265296, IMG submission 189073) | Groundwater microbial communities from a municipal landfill in Southern Ontario, Canada - Pumphouse #1 | ecosystem: Environmental > Aquatic > Deep subsurface > Groundwater | place...
AATAGCTAGCCGTATCCAAACAATTGCCATGGTGGGCTTATTGATTAGCATCTATTTTAGTATTAAATTATTACCGCCGAAACCCCTAAGATACAAAAATCGACACCGGCTTTATATGATTGCCCAGTGGGTATGGTTGCCAGTTACAACAATTGTGTTCAACTCTTTTGCGGCTCTATATTCGCAGACACGTTTGATGTTCGGGTGGTATCTTGGCAAATTTGATATTACCGAAAAAGCCGTTAAAAAATAAACTACAAAGATTTTAGAACTTTTTTAATATCTCGCGATGATTGCAGGGTATGTTTGTAAGACAGATATTTGATTGCCGCAGCTGTGTCGTAGCGCTTTAGAGCTAACGCCGAGATTTTGCCAATCTCGCTGGAGGTTATTGTGGGCAGGCTAGTGGCGCAATAAACATGTCGTAAAACAGAGTCTAGTACCAACTTGGCTGCAATTGTGTTGTTTTTAAAATTCTCTACGGCCTTAAAGATGCTAATAAATAGTTTATGTTCGTCAAAAGCTTCTAGCTCACCACTGTTTTTAATAACCTTTACAGACTGTCTGGTGTCGATCTGCTCGTAGGTGGTAAAGGTGGCGTGGCATTTGGTGCACTTATGTCTACGCCATGTTTTAAACAGTTCTTTATTAAAGCGGCTATTAACAATGCCGGTTTTAGACTTACAATAAATGCACACCATGACAATATGTTGTCATTTAACTATTAAAATATCAAGTGGAAAAATAAGATGAATTGTGGGAAAGTGCGTGTTTATATCGTTTGTTTCATATATAATTAGGGACAGTGGTAAAACTAATACTGTTGCCAGAAGGGTAGCGGTCGTAAAATAAAAAATGACAAAAATAAACAAATTAGCACAATTTTTTATCGTACTGCGCAAGGTAGTGCTGTACGGTTTTGTTTTTATTGTCTCTATTGTTTTTGCTTTTATTAGCTACATAGCCCCTCAAAACGCTAACGCGGTGGCCCAGACCTATTATGCTAAATCTGGTGCTGTGCCAAATTTTGCCACAACTGATGGCACAGCCTCTAATCTTGTTAATCAAGTTGATTCATTCGACGGTATTTATAGTATAGATCTTGAATTTGGGAAAAAAACAGGGAGTACTTATACTGCTTGGGGGAGTGCCTCGATGGCCCCGCAGTATAATGGTACTTATACTTGGTCTGGTAACCTTACGCTTGCGACTGATAAAACGCTCGCGGTTGGTGACAAACTATATTTAAAGATCAGCGTTGATGGCGAATACGGTACTGCTTCAAAATATTACGATAGCGCCGATGTTGGAACGGCAAATAGCGGGGTCTCCGCGGGAACGCTCCCCTTTGTCGTAAAGTACAATGACCAAGATTATTTTATGAAGACTTACGAGGGGGCAAGCCAGACTTATGTTGGTGGAATTAATTTGGTTGCCCGCAGTAGCAACCAAAATCCAAACAGTCCAGCTTCGCTTACTCAAAAAACCTCGCCGGCTGGGGCCAGTATCTCTGAATCGGCCTATACTACAGATAGCACCCCAAACCTAGGTTTTACAGTCTCTGACCCAGATGCAGCCGATACGGTTAAGTATCAAGCTCAGCTAACTACTGCCGCCGATACTGGTTTTGCTGCTCCGATTATTGACTATACCCACGGCTCGTTATCGGCCAACAACACTACTTTTGCCTTTACTATTGGTTCTTATGGGGGTGGTTCGTGTACTGGTACATGCCCGGCAAGCCTATCCGACTCGTCGTCGGGTTATTTGTGGCGGGTAAGGGCAATAGACAACAGCGGGGTGACTTCTGCTTGGGTCCAATTTGGCGTAGCAGGGACGGTTGATCTTAGGGTTGACTCGGTTAACCCCACTACCACTGGGGCTATTACTGCAGGCTCACTGGGCACCAACGGTTGGTATATTTCTAATATTACCTATACCTTGACCCCAGCCGACACCACTTCTGGCGTTGCCTCTACTCTATACTGTGCAGATACTGTTGGCAGTTGCACCCCAAACTTAACTTATTCAAGTGCTTTGACCCTTTCTACCGAATCAGCCACCAACCATATCCGGTGGCAATCAACTGACAACGCCGGTAACGCCCAAGCGATTCAAGATTCTGGGGTGATCAAAATTGACAAAACTAATCCGGTAGCCGCAAGTGGTTTGGTTTTTACAAACACAACAACCAGTTCATTAACATTGAGCTGGGATGGATCTTCGGACGGGGGTGCTGGATTGGCTAACCCGGCGTATCATATAGAACGAGCACCTGATAATTCCGGGACACCGGGGGCCTTTGTTGAGATAGGGACCTCAAACACTACTAGCCATGATGATGTGTCACTAACTGCCGGAACAAAATATTGGTATAGAGTCCGATCGCTTGATAGCGCAGGCAATTATTCGGCGTATTCATCGGATGCAGGCAAGGTCACCCTGACAAATGTCCCGACCTCCCCCACCATAAGTACTCCCAGTGAGACTCAAATTAACCTTTCCTGGGGGGCTCCCGCCCAAGGCTCGGTGGATCACTATCATGTATATTCCTCGAGTGATAATTATGCCACCCCAATCTATAATCTAGCCGGGGCTTCAACTAGCCAAAGCGGCCTTAACCCAAACACTCAATATACCTACCGTATCTATGGTGTTAACGCCGATAACGCAGAGAGTGCAACATATGCCAGCGTATCAAAATATACACTGGTGGCTGTGCCGGTTCTTGATGTACCGGCTACACCAACAAATAACAACAAACCAACAATAACAGGTACGACAACTGCCAATGTTACTGTAAAACTTTATGATAATGTAACCTTAGTGGCAACAACAACATCTGATGGAGCTGGCAACTTTACATTTGATGCCCCAACCTATTCACAAGCTTTTGCCGAGGGTAATCACACCCAAATAAATGCTCAGGCAACTAATGGGGATGCAGTTGTCTCGGCCTCGTCTAATAATGTCACTGTTCTGGTTGACATCACCGCTCCAGTTACTGTAGATAGTGGCACCGATACTGCCTGGCACAGCACGCCAGTCACGGTGATATTAACCCCAGCAGATGGTGGTAGCGGTGTGGCTAGCACCTATTACACAACTGATGGCACCGACCCAACTACCAACTCGGCTCAAGGGGTATCGATAGTATTGTCTACTAATGGTACATATACTATTAAATACTTCTCGGTAGATAGTGCTGGTAACAGTGAAGCCATTAAGACGACGGCCAACACTGTTAAGATAAATATTACCGCGCCAAACGTACCCGTGGTGCCTCCAGCCACTATCAATACTGCCATAGTTAGCGGTAGCTCGGTATCATATGTAACTAGTTCCGAGGTGGCTGTAGATAGTGCTCTGCAGCAAGAGGCCCCCAGCAAAGAGCACCAAGAGACGCCCCAGACTAACAAAATAGTCAATACATCCCCCGATAATCACCAAAAAAATTGGTTCAATCCTTTTGTGAACGCTTTCACTGGCATTGGTAGTGCTATAAAAAGAGTGGCTAACGGTATAGGCCATAGCTCGGTGGTCGCATTTGATGCGGTTGGTGATATGTTTGGTTGCTTAGGTAGCAATATAGCCAAGTTTGCCCATAAATCTATAGTGGTTGCCGACAATGCTTTAGATATAGCTCTAAAAACAGTCAAGGGTTCGGTGGCAGTCCCTCGACATATGGCGGTGTTGTTACAAGATTCATTTGCTTGCACAAAAAACTTTATATCGGATATATCTTTTCGATCAGGAACAAGCATTCAGGGCATTTCGAACACAGTAGGGGTTTCGATAGTTAATTTTGGATATTTGTTTGTAAAGGAGCCAACCCAAATATTTGATGTACGGATAGATGAGGTTTCATCGACTTCTGCAAAAATTTCTTGGGCAACAAATGGCCCAGCAGACGGCAAGGTTAATTATGGTTTGAGCGAAGCATATCCGTTAAGTGTTCAGTCATCATCTAGGTCTACCAGGCACGAATTTACTTTAAAAGATCTAACCCCTAATACCCAATATTATTTTGAAGTCATGAGTCAGGGCAAAACATATGTTTACGATGCCAACAGAAAGTTCAAAACACCCGAATAAATACCTTGATAAGTCTCCAAAATTAAAAATAAGGCTTTTTTACAAGCCTTATTTTATTGCTCATCATCTGTTGTGCCAGCTATTGCTGGTTTGCACCAACCGTAGCCTTGCGGGCTCTCCGAATTCGATTTACGAATTCTTTTGATGAGCGAAGTTCTTCATAAAACAGTTTAAAACTGTCTAACGCTGAAACGTTACTCAAAAACTATGCCTCGATTAACCTGGGTATATTAACAAATAATACAAAAAACGTCAATAATATGTTAAAGATAAGCATTTTAATGTGCCCACCGTAGATAGAGTACGATATACTTATTAATATAAATGAAAAATATTAAATATACAGTTGTGGTGCCAGCCTATTGCGAAGAGAAGGTAATTGCCGACAGCTTGCAACGGCTCTCTGGTGCTCTAAAAAACGATTCTAAGCGATTTAAGGTGACCGAAGTAATAGTGGTGGCGGCCGACGGTGGTGATAAAACAGCTCAAATAGCTCGGTATAATCAAGGTTTATTTGCTAACTTTGTGCTGATAGAGCCTGGCAAAAAAGTGGGCAAAGGCCGTGATGTACGAGAGGGGGTGTTGGCTGCAAGAGGTGAATATGTACTTTTTTTGGATGCTGATCTGGCTACACCGCCGCATCATATAGTCGAAGCCTTTGATGGGCTTGAGCAAAATAATATTGATTTATTAATTGCTAGGCGGCCACTGTCTAAGATCCACAATACCATATCGAGAAAAGTATTCTCGGTCTTGGCGAATTTGCTAGTAAGATTTTTGGCGACGCCTGGTATCCAAGACTCACAATGTGGTTTTAAGGCTTTTAAAACCATGGTTGCTAAACAGTTATTTAAGCCACTCGAGACTATGGGGTGGGGTTTTGATATCGAAATACTGGCTCGCGCTAGGGCTAAGAAGTTAAAAATAGAAACCCTAAAAATAGATGATTGGTATGACCCCAAAGAAGATGTTATGGGGCTGGTGGGCGAATCGAACATGCATGCTTACCTTAATACCCTAAAAGAACTGTTTATAATCGCCGCGAGGCGTTTACTCGGCCGTTACAGATAGGTTATTTTACAGAGCTATAAGACTTAATGTTATAGTTTATAACACTTTTGGGCATTGGCAATTTGTCTACTTTAACCTTGGCTTTGGTAAAAAAATCATAAGCCAGAGTGTCGTGAAAGTCAGAAAATATGACGACTCTATTTATCCCGGCCGCTATTAAGGCTTTGGCGCAAGTGGTGCATGCCATGTTAGTAATATAAGCTGTTGAGCCATCTACTACTTTACCGTGTTTGGCGGCTTGGGCTAGGGCATTCATTTCGGCATGTACTGTTCGGACGCAATGGTTGTCTATAACTATGCAGCCAGCATCATCGCAGTGATCATCGCCAGGTATAGAACCGTTATAGCCAGTGGCAACAACATTTTTTTGCTTAACCAACACACAACCGCAATGCATACGGGGGCAGGTTGACCTTTCGGAGGCTAGCATTGCTAGCTTTAGAAAGTATTCATCCCAATCTGGTCTTTTATGGGGGTTGTTAGTCATATATAAATTGGTGGGCCCTAGAGGATTCGAACCTCTGACCTCTTCCACGTCAAGGAAGCGCTCTAGCCAACTGAGCTAAGAGCCCGCGTCAGAATCGACTATCAGCTTTCGTAAACGGATAAACCCGCTTACTCTCGCTTTTCGTCGCCTCTTCCTTTTAGTTTTTCAAACGGTCGCTAAATGCTCCCTGGTTTGAAAAACTATTTTAAAAAGAACTGCATGTAATATATCAATCTTATGGGGTGTAAGGCAAGTATCCACAATGTGGATAAGATTGTACTAGCTTTAATAGGCTAGTGCTTATATACTAGCTGCAGGTGAAGTTTTATCAGGTGTGTTACCAGGCTGCTTAGGGTGAGTGCTTGTCTAAAAAGGCAGACAACAACCTGCTTTGCGAGATTAGATAAGCCAAAAGCAAGCCTTAAAGGTCCTACGGTTTTGTAGGGCTTTTTAAATTAATCAGTACAAGAAAACCAAAAAACAATATGTCGCACATTGATATTACAGATAGAGACTTTATTTAGTACAATATATGTTAAGGAGAAAACTTATTAATGGCAAAAGAAGACGGGTTACAGGTGTCAAGGCATAGTGCGGCTCATATTATGGCAGCGGCAATCCAGCATTTATGGCCAAAGGCAAAATTTGGGGTAGGTCCAGCTGTCGAAAATGGTTTTTATTACGATATTGATTTGGGTGACAAAACGATTTCAGAAGACGATCTGCCAACAATCGAAAAAGAGATGAAAAAGATTATTGTTGCCAATCAGCCATTTGTTAAAAGTGAACTGGCTATAGACGAGGCTATTGCTTGGGCTGACAAGGCCCACCAGCCCTATAAAAAAGAACTACTCGGCGACCTCAAACACAAGGGTACTACTGACCTAAAAGAGGTTGAGGATATTATAGGGTCAACTGGTGCTAAGTCTGTTACTTTTTATCAGGTTGGTGACTTTATAGACTTGTGTCGCGGGCCTCACCTAACTAATAGTGGCGATCTTGGCGCTTTTAAGTTAATGCGTTTGGCTGGTGCCTATTGGCGTGGTAAAGAGACCAATCCCCAATTGCAAAGAGTTTACGGGGTGGCTTTTAAGACGCAAAAAGAACTTGATGATTATCTGGCTATGCTAGAAGAAGCCAAAAAACGTGATCACCGCAAACTAGGCCAAGAGTTAGATCTGTTTACTTTTTCTGATCTAGTGGGGCCAGGCCTACCACTCTACACCCCTCGGGGAACGGTAATTATAGAAGAATTAAAACGGGCTCTACGAGATATGAGCCAAGAGTACGATATGCAGCAGGTTTCTATACCGCATTTGGCAAAACTTGAGCTTTACAAAACATCCGGACATGCTGATAAATTTGCCGAAGAGCTGTTCCATGTAAAGAGCCATTACGACCAAGAATTTGTCTTAAAACCGGTAAATTGCCCACACCATACGCAGATTTATGCTTCTCGGCAACGAAGTTATCGCGATCTACCCCTAAGGTATGTTGAGCAAACTATGCAATACCGCGATGAAAAGCCCGGACAAATAGGAGGGTTGCAGAGGACTCGAGGTTTTACGGTTGATGATGGCCACACTTTTTGTAGGGTTGACCAGATCCAAGAAGAGGCGAGTATGCTTGTTGATATAATCCAACAATTTTATCAGAGCTTGGGGTTGTGGGGTGACCACTGGGTTTCTTTGTCGGTGCGTGACAAATCGGTGCCCGAAAGATATATAGGTGAGCCGGTAGATTGGGACACAGCCGAAGAAATGTTAGAGCAAGTAGCCACTAAATTTAAACTTGGGGCCAAGAAGATGGTGGGTGAGGCCGCAATCTATGGGCCCAAATTAGATTTTATGTTTAAAGATGCCCTTGGCAGAGAGACTCAGCTGGCTACGGTTCAGTTAGACTTTGCTATGCCCAAGAGGTTTGGGCTTACTTATGTCGACCAAAACAGCCAAGAAATAACTCCCGTTATGATCCACAGGGCTATTTTAGGATCCTTTGAGCGGTTTATTATGCTTTTGATTGAGCATTTTGCCGGTAGGTTCCCGGTGTGGTTAGCACCAGAGCAGATCAGGTTCTTAACGGTCAACCAAACAGATAAAATTGTAAATTATGCTAATGATTGGTCCGAAAAAGCTAAGGATTTAGGCCTAAGAGCCTCTGTGGATGCATCGAACGAATCGGTAGGTAAAAAAATTAGGTTAGCAGAAGAGCTAAAAACCCCCTATGTTGTGGTAGTGGGCGAAAAAGAACTCGAAACCGAAAGTACCACCCCAAGAATCAGATCAGACCTTATAGTTAAGCAGCCAGACAAACCTATGAAGTTAGAAAATCTGATAAAAACAATAGCCAACGAGTCAAAATCGCGTGTAAATCGCACAACAATGTAGTAACAATGGATAGAAGTTTTAGGGATAGTGTTTACAAAATAGTTGCATCTATCCCTAGCGGCAAGGTTATGGCTTATGGGCAAATTGCTGCTATCTGTGGGTACCCTAGTGCTGCTAGGGCAGTTGGGCAGATTGCCCATTTTGGCCCAGATTATTTACCGTGGCACAGAGTGGTTGGTAAGTCTGGCAAGCTGGCCAATGGTTTCCCGCTTGGCGGCCCACATTTGCAGGCCAAGCTCTTGGGCGCAGAAGGTGTAATAATTAATAACTACAGATTAAATATAGAGGATTATCTATGGCAGCCCCAAAAATAGAATTACTGGCGATTGTTGGGCCGACGGCAAGCGGTAAAACCAGCCTGTCTTTACAGATTGCTAAACAATTGGGTTCAGAGATTATTTCAGTAGATTCAAGGGCCCAGTACCAGCAAATGGATATTGGTACCGCTAAACCTTCGAGCAATGAACGCAATACGGTGCCTCACTGGGGCATTGATATAGCTTCGCCAGACAAACCAATATCGGCTAGTGATTTTAAAGATTATGCCTACCAAAAAATTAAAGATATCCAGGCTAGGGGTAAGCTACCTATTTTAGTAGGTGGCAGTGGCTTGTATGTTGATAGCGTACTGTACGACTATTCGTTTGCTCCTGCAGACAACAATCTAAGAAACCAGCTAAATTCTAAAACAACCGACGAGTTGCAGGCTATTATTACCAAGCGGCATCTAACAATGCCAGAAAATTACAATAATAAACGCTATCTAATAAGAGCAATCGAAATCGGTGACCAAAAAGCTACCAAAAAGCAATTGCCCGATAACACAATTATTGTTGGTCTAAATCCGCCACTACCAGAACTAAAAAAGATTGTTACCAAAAGAATAAATAAAATGATTAAAAATGGTTTGTATAAAGAGATAAAGCATCTAAAACTAAGATATCAGGCGCAAACCGAACCAATGAAGGCCAATGCTTACCGTATTTTTGGGGAGTATCTTGATGGCAACATGAACGAATCTGAAGCGATTGAGGCTGCTATTCGCCAAGATATGCTTTTGGTAAAAAAACAGTTAACTTGGTTTAGGCGAAACCCTGATATTACTTGGTTCGACAACAAAGAAACGGCGTTTGCGTGGCTAATGGGCGTTATTAAAGGTAAAATATAAGCAATATGCGCTTAATAGCACTTTATCTGGGCAAGACTGTCTACTGTTTAATGAAATTATTTGGTCGGCACGGTGCTGCTTTGCCTGGGCTAATCGCCGAAAAGCTTGATGCTAATTTTTTAAATAGCAGCCTCAACCAATTAGCCCAAGGTGTCGTAGTTATTACAGGGACTAACGGCAAAACTACCTCCACTAAAATGCTAAGCGCTATTTTAAAGACTAATATGCGGGTTTTGACCAACCCAACCGGCAGTAATTTTACGCGTGGTATTGCTTCGGCCATAGTCAGGCATAGTGATTGGCTGGGGAGGCTAAAATATGATATTGGCGTTTTTGAGCTTGACGAGGCCTATGCCGCCAAGTTTGCAGAAGTTTTTAACCCATGCATGACTATTGTCTTAAATGTAATGCGTGATCAAATGGATCGTTTTGGCGAAATAGACCATACAAGCAATCTAATCGCCAAAGTGGTTGCCAAGACTACCAATATAATAGTTTTAAATCATGATGATTCACGAGTGCGTAAAATGCACAAACTCAGCGATGCCAAAACTTTTTGGTTTGGCGTTGATGATGGGCTAAGTGACATATATCGCAACGATGATGATTTGCATGGCAATGCCAAAGCTAGGTGTAGTGATAAAAAACTTGATTGTATGTTAAAAAAGATAGATCAAGATGGCCAGTTGCAATTTATACTCGGTGGCCAGACTTTAGACATTCATTTAGAGTCTGCCACTACCTATAATGCCCAGAACGCAGCGGCAGTTATTCTAGCTGCCAGCCGGTTGGGGATTGCAGCCGATAATATCGCAGCCGGTTTGGCCAGAGTAAAGCCAGCCTTTGGTAGAGGTGAGCATATAAAAGTGGGCAAAAAGTCGTTAGTTTTACAGTTAGTTAAAAACCCTGGGGGTTTTAGGCAGGCATTAATAAGCAGCCGAACTAATGATCATTATGCAACTATGGTTGCCATTAACGATGATTACGCCGATGGTCGTGATGTATCCTGGCTTTGGGATGTAGACTTTGGCCAGATTAAAACAAGTAAATTTGTCATAACTAGCGGGGCAAGGGCGGACGATATGGCGCTTAGGTTAAAATATGACGGCATTAAGACCCACGTAACAGAAGAAGATCTAGAGAAGGCTGTCACTATATTTCTAGATAGTCTAAAAGGTGGCCAATCTGGTGTAGTCTTTACAACCTATACGGCTATGCTAAAACTGCGCAAACTAATCGCCAAAATAACAGAGATAGACAAGATATGAGCAGTAAAATTAACATCGTGCATCTCTACCCGCAAGAAATGAACATCTACGGCGATAATGGCAATATATTGGTCTTGGTCAAACGCCTAGAGTGGCAAGGTTTAAAGGCGAACATTATTAATATTGGTATTGGTGATAAGTTGCCCAACAACACACATTTGATTATTGGCGGTGGCGGGCAAGATGCCGGGCAACAGTTGATTGCCAAGGATCTGCAGACAAAGGCGAATACTATTGCACAGATGTCTCGCGACGGAGTCCCTATGCTTATGATCTGTGGCATGTACCAAATGTTTGGTCACTATTTTAAGACCCAATCTGGCGAAACAATTAAAGGTATAGGATTATTAGATGCCTATACTGTTGCTGGGGCTGGTAGATTAATCGGCAATATAACAACACAAAGCCAGTGGGGCGAATTGGTTGGTTACGAAAACCACAGTGGCAAGACCTACTTGCAAGCGGCATGTGAACCTCTGGGTATCACCGTCGAACCCCAGCAGGGCAATAATGGCCAGGACAAAACAGAGGGGGCAATAGTAAACCATACCTATGGTAGCTATTTGCACGGGCCACTGCTTGCCAAAGCACCAGAGTTTGCCGACAACATACTTTCGCAAAGCCTTAAAATCGCCGGATACTCAAAAAGTTTATCTAATTTAGATGATCGGCTAGAACGCCAAGCGGCAGCTATTGCTAAAAAACGCCCAAGATAGGGTTTAAAAATAATCGCCAAATAAACTACATCTTGATACAATGGCTATATGATCGAACAACTGTTTGGCTCAAAAACACGTGTTAAGCTACTCAATCTTTTCTACCAAAACCCTAACAGGTCGTTTTATGTGCGCGAAATAACCAGAAAAATCGAAGAACAGATTAACTCTGTTCGTAGGGAGCTTGCTAATCTTTTGAGCATTGGTATTATTGGTTCCGATACCACCAATAATAAACTTTATTACGAGGTGAACCAGCAGTTTGAACACTATGCTGCATTGCGTAGTATTTTTGGTGGCAAGAAGTTTAAAACTAGCAAAAAGACTGTACAAAAAAATGAAGAAACAGTTGATGCCGAGCCAGAACCGGTGGTTGTGAGTGCTATTGAACTAGAAAATAAGGACCCATTTATCGAAGAGCTTACCAAGAGCGGTAATGTCAGTATAGCGTTATATACAGGCCAATTTACAAGAGACGAAACCAGCGGTATTGATATCTTGGTGGTTGGCGATATCAATAATGCGGCTATGGATAAGCTGATACAAGATTTAGAAAACACCGAGAAAAAGCAACTACGATACGCCGTCCTCAGCCCAGACGAGTATCGTTATCGCAAAGAAATTAATGATCGTTTTGTTTCTAATGTGAATCTTGCCAAAAAAATTGTCTTTATTAATAAAAATAATCTTTTGTAATTTTAAGAGGAGAAGTAATGGATATTAAATATTATGGTGCTAACTGTGTTCGGCTAAGTGATAAAAATATTGTTTTAGTGGTTGATGATAATCTTGAAAACCATGGCCTAAAAAATATTACCAAACAAGATAACATTTGTATTTTTACTGACCCCAAAAATCATAAAAATAGGGGTAAATTTATTATTAACAGCCCGGGTGAATACGAAATTTCAGAAGTTTCTGTTACCGGCATACCAGCCAAAGATCAGCTGGATCAAAAAGATGGTGGCTCCGTAGTCTACAAGATTGTTCACAACGACCTAATCATAGCCGTGGTTGGACATATTAACCCAGATCTAAACGATGATCAGCTTGAACAGTTAGGGCTGGTGGATTTGCTTATTTTGCCAGTCGGTGGCAATGGTTATACTGTTGATGCTCATGGCGCTAGCCAATTAGTTAAAAAAATGGAGCCCAAGATAGTGATCCCGACCCATTATAGCGATCCAGCAGTAAAATATGAGGTGCCACAGGCTGATATAGACTTGTTTTTAAAAGAGATGGGCGCCGCTGAACAAAGCTTTCAGGACTCTTTTAAGTTAAAAGAAAGCGAACTAAGTGACAAGACAAGACTAGTCTTGTTAAATCTATCTAAGTCCTAAAACTAGAGTAGGCCTTTTTTCTTGAGTGTCCTTATTGCCTGGGTGCTAATTTTTAGCTGTACCTTTTTACCGTTGACAGTAACGGTTTTGTTTTGCAAATTAGGCTTCCAAACTTTCTTGGTATGGCGCTGTGAAAAACTAACACTATTGCCAAATTGGATACTTTTTCCGGTGAGTTCACATTTTTGCATTTAATTATCTCCTTAGCGGGTCAGTTGTAAATTCTACCCTGTATGTCGTCTGTTGTCAAGATTGACTCTGATATACTAAAACTAATGTCTGGTAGCACAATCACATTATTACTTACAGCGTTCGCTGTGGTTATCATAGCCATTACCGTGCACGAATTTATGCATGGTTTGGTTGGTTATTTATTAGGAGACGATACGGCCGCCAAGGCAGGGCGGTTAAGCCTTAACCCGCTGGCGCATATCGACCCAGTTACTACAATTTTGCTGCCAGTGGTGTTGGTACTCTTTAGGTTGCCGCCATTTGGAGCCGCCAAACCGGTACCAATTGACTCTAATAAGCTAAAATATGATGAATTTGGTATGGCTCTAGTAGCCGCCGCCGGCCCCTTGAGTAATTTTGCATTAGCCTGTTTGGGTGGGGTGATACTGAGGTTCACCGGAAGTATTGGCGCTGGTGTATGGGCTACTTGGTGGGGGCTGTTCATATCTATAAATGTTGGTTTTTTTGTGTTTAACATGATTCCATTTCCGCCACTAGACGGTTCTCGTATACTGTATGCCTTTGCGCCGGATGCTTTAAGACGAATCATGGCTCAGATAGAGGCGTGGGGCTTTGTGGCGTTGATAATATTTATGTTTTTTGTGTTTCAATTTTTATCATCGGCGCTTTTGTCTATAGATAAGTCAATTATAGGCTGGGTAGTTGGGGTCTAGGGCTAAGGCCTATCAGTATTGTATACTTATCCTTGAGGCTCACCGTCAAGCATTGATTTCTGATTATTAGATGCATACGGGAGCTCAATATTTATTAATCTCATGGGGTTAATGTGAGAGCACCCACCTGGGTTCGAGCAGGAATCCAAACGGGCGATGGGCCTCCAACATTTTAAAAATACAAAAGTAGGAGTCGCCAATAAAGCGAAGAAGGGGAGCTGTTTTTTGTTCTAATACAGTTGTCCAAACCAAGCTTTAGCTGTTTGGATAACTGAGACGAAAGACCGCCTATAAAGTGAAGTTTTAATTATTTAGATAATTAAAACGAACAAAAAGGCGAGTCTCGAGGATGACGGGGTGTAGCGCAGTTGGTAGCGCGTACGGCTGGGGGCCGTGAGGTCGCAGGTTCAAGTCCTGTCACCCCGACCAATAACATAAAAGGAAACTATCTTGAAGCATTTAAAATTTTCGAACGATCAAATTAATGGAATTATTAGTGGTGAATTTAATAAAACATGGCGGCTATTTGATGATAAGGATTTGTATGTCGGTGACATTGTTAACTTTATTAATAGCGATACCAATGAATCTTTCGGCCAATCCGAGATAACCAAAGTTACTATTAAACGTTTAGGCGATATCTCTGATGATGATAAGAATGGCCACAAGCCATATGCATCTTTTGGCGATATCGTTAAAGATTTTAACAAATATTATTCTAAAGAAGTCTCGGCCGATACAATTGTTAAGGTGGTCGAATATAAACTTATTCAAAAAAAGGGCTCTAAAATAGTTGCACAAAACACAACAAACGTGGGCGAGGTAAAGATATTCACCGATGGTGGGTCACGAGGCAACCCCGGCATATCGGCCTGTGCTTACGTCATTACCGACATGCAGGATAACGTTGTCAAAAATGATGGGCTATATTTAGGTATTACTACCAACAACCAGGCAGAGTATTTAGCCGTCAAGGCAGCCCTGCAGGCAGTGGTGGAGTTTGGGGCTAAGAACCTCCATTTTTATTTAGACAGTTTGCTGGTGGTCAATCAGCTTAACGGTGTATTTAAAATACGCAATCGTGAACTATGGCCCATTAACCAAGAAATTAAAGAACTTATCAAGGGCTTCGACAGGGTTAGTTTTGTGCATATACCGCGCGAACTGAATAAATTAGCTGATCAGAGGGTTAATATAATTCTGGATCAATCTATTAAAGACGGTCTGACTCCAAATTTGGTATAATAATAGTTGCTAGATTGTCGACTGGCCGCTCGTTTACGGGAGGAAAGTCCGGGCAACATAGAGCAAGATAGTTGCTAACAGCAACCGGAAGTAATTCTAGGGAAAGTGCCACAGAAACGAAACCGCCCATAGCTTTTTTAAAGCTGTCGGTAAGGATGAAACGAGCGGGGTAAGAGCCCGCAGTTTATCGGGGTGACCCGGTAAAGAGGTAAACCCTATCTGTTGCAAGGAGTGGGTTTTTGTTCGCCTTAAACAAGTAGACTAGCTGCTCGTTAAAACTCACGATTATCCGCTAAAACTTTTTAGCAATAAGAAGTTTAGATAGATGGCCAGATAAAACAGAACCCGGCTTATGGATTGTCTAGCAATTAAAATAACCCCCTTTAAAAAGAGGGTTATTTTAATAACAAAAGCTTAAGCTAATTATTTAACTTGGCATTCTTTGACAATTTGCTCAAAAACTTTTGGTTCGTTTACAGAAAGCTCGGCTAATATCTTGCGATCCAATACTATGCCGGATTGTTTTAGGCCATTAATAAACTGGCTATAGGTTGTGCCGTTGATTCTAGCGGCGGCATTAATTCGGCTGTTCCACAAAGCTCGAAACGTACGTTTGCGATTGCGCCTATCACGATAGGCATATTGCAACGACTTAATTACACCTTGCCGCCCCAGCTTGATGCTATTGCGCCTGGAATGGCTCATACCCTTAGTGGCGTGTCTAATTTTTAGATGCTTTTGATGTGAAGCAACACCTCGTTTAACTCTCATTGTTCTTTAAGCTACCTTTCTCTTGATAATCTTCTTAATTCTACCGGTAAGTGTTTTATAGCCAGCATAGGTACGCTTTCTAGACATACTCTTTTTTTCTAAAAAGTGGTTGCTATAGCTTTTTCTTGCTTGCACCTTGCCATTCTTGGTGATTCGTACTCTATCTTTGGTACCACTATGGGTTTTTGCTTTTGGCATGCTGACTACTACTCCTTATTACTACACTTAATTGTCGGCCGGCAAAAACTGGTTGTTGATCGGTGGCAGCTTGGTCTTGCAATTGCACAAGCAACTTATCAAGCAATTTGTAACCGATCTCTTTGTGTGCCAGTTCGCGGCCTCTGTACATTATGCATAAACGGACCTTGTCGCCGTCTAGCAAAAAGGAATTTACTTTTTTAAGCTTTACAGAGATATCGTGGTCACTAATCTTTAGGCCAAATCTCATTTGACGAAGTTCGCTGGTTTTAGTTTTGCGCTTATTTTTCTGAAGCTGCTTGGTACGCTGGTAGTTGTACTTGCCCCAATCGATGATTTTAGCAACAGGGGGGTTAGCTTCTGGCGATACTTCTACTAAATCCAATCCGGCTTCGTGGGCGGCCTTTAGAGCTTCTTGTTTTGACAAGACACCCAGCTGCGAGCCGTTTTCGTCAATCACCCTTAAAACTTGTGCTTTGATAAGTTCATTTAGGTGAGTGTGCTTTTTTATAAAATAACTCCTTTTTCAACGCGCTATTATATCAATGTTTTTACTCGAGGTCAACAGGGTTACAAGAAGTGCTGCTTCTGGCGATACTGTATAGCCTCGGTTATGTGGCTAGTTGATATGTTGGGGGATTTATCTAGGTCGGCAATCGTGCGAGCGACTTTAATGGTCTTCATATAACTTCTGGGAGATAATTTAATAGCTTCGGCGGCCTTATTTAGCAAAGTCTCTGCGTTATTATCTAATAAACAATATTTTTTAATATTACGATTGTTTAACTTTGCGTTTAATATAGGACCCTGACGATTAGTTTGTACCGCCCTAGCGGCTCGTACCCGTTCCAATAGGGCTGGGGTTTGTTTATTATCTGGTGTTTTTAGTAATTTTGAATGTTCAATAGAACCGACATATACATGCAGGTCGATCCTATCCATGATTGGTCCGGATAACTTTTTGTGGTAATTATTAATTTGACTAGCACTGCAGGTGCAGTTTTGATCGGTGTTTAAAAATCCACAAGGGCATGGGTTGCAGGTAGCAATTAATATAAATTTGGCCGGAAAGGTAACGCTGTTTTGGGCGCGTGATATGGTGACTTCGGCATCTTCTAGGGGTTGTCTTAGTGATTCTATAGCATAACGCCCAAATTCTGGGATTTCGTCTAAGAACAGCACGCCGTGATGGGCCAAACTGATTTCACCAGGTTTTAAGTGGTTGCCGCCACCAATAATCGCCACATTACTAGCAGTATGGTGTGGTGATCTTAGTGGTGGCATTAGTATAGGCTTGTCAAAAATCCTCGAAGCTAGGCTATGAAGATGGGTGACTTCGACCGCTTCATCTGGCGTGAGTGGCGGCATTATATTTATAAAAGCCTTGGCTAACATTGACTTACCGGTGCCCGGTGGGCCGGTCATAAGTACATTATGTCCACCGGCGGCTGCTATCAGTAGGGCTCGTTTAGCAGCCTCCTGGCCCTGGATATCACCAAAGTCGATGCAAGATTCGTCTTGTGGCAAATGATCAGCTGTAGCGCGTCTTATGGCTATGGGTGATAAATGATTTTTTTGATTAATGTCATCTACTAGCTCTCTTAATGTCTTGACTGCATATATATTAGTTAGATTCACTAACTCTGCCTGGCCAATGTTGCTACTAGGTATGTATATTTTCTCCATATTTTTAGCGGTCTTGCCGATTAGCTTCCCCAATAAGCCTCTCACGCCTCTTATGGAGCCATCTAGGCTTAATTCTCCAATAAATACTGATCTATCAATATCCTTGCTTTGGATTTGCTTGTCGGCGGCCAGTATGGCCAGGGCAATGGCGAGATCTAGGCTGGTGGTGTCTTTTGGTAAATCGGCTGGCGCCAGGTTCACTACTATTCTTTTGCGAGGCATTAATAAATTAGAAGCTTTTAGTGCGGCACGAATTCTTTCTTTGGCTTCGTCGACAGATTTACTGGCCAGACCCACTATAGTTAGGGTAGGCAGCCCGTTAGTTATGCTGCACTCGGTATCAACAACTATATTTTCAAAGCCGCTATCAATGATGCTTTTAACTGCCGCCATATATTGATTAAATTATAAAATTTAATAATACAAAAAACAAACCACTAGTTATAAAAAGTAAGATATTTTAGTTGCCCTAAGCCTAATATTTTTAGGCTAAAAACATCCCCATATATTGAAACAACGGCTTGCGAGAAGCCGTTGTTTGCAGTCTAGGTTTTTGTTTTTGAGCACTTTTTTTGTTCAAGTGCTAACCCCATATTAATCATAAGCAAAAGCACTGTCAACAATAAAAAATAAAAAACTGTGTATAACTTTTGATATTTAGCTAAAGGGTCAGCTAGCAGTTGAAGATTTTTTGGGCCACTATGGCTCAAAAACACCTGATTTTAAAAACACTAATAGGTATATAGCAGTTTAGTTAAGGTTAAAAATTAAAACCGGTATCCATACTTACTCTTAATAAAATACCAGCAGGCAGTGATGGGTAACCAAATACAGAATAAGCGTAGGGTGGCCAAGGCTATGAAAAAAATAATAGTTGTTCTATATAGATAGGTTGCGGTTTGGTTGTATCAAAAAGTTAAATAAGGCACTTATAATTTGTTTTAAACAAAATACAACCAACAGGTGGCAGTGGGCGACTGAATATTGTAGCGACACGATCAATTTTGGCCCAAGCTAAAAATAATAGTTTTGTTCTATCAAAATGTGCCTCAAGTGCTTAATTGTTCAGCCGCTAGAGCCATTAATTCAAAAAGTAACAATAAAAATAACAACACAAGAACATAAATCAATAACAGATGGTTGTTGTGATAAAGGCAATAAAATATGATTGACATATTGGGTTGGTTGTGGTAAGTTAAAAGACGTAAGCAAAAAATAAAAACTTACAAAACGACCGCGAACAATCGCGGCACGGATAACGCTCAAATGCTTATGCATGCGAGCGATCAGTCAAAGCTCCGCCTGACGGTAACTGCTAATTAAGTCACTTATATAGAGCGGTTTTACCGTCTCGGAGCAATAGGTAATTTAAGCTTTCTGTTGTTAATACCCGCTAAATTGGCGGGTATTTGCTTTTTACATTTATAATATGTTTATGCTTCAAAAATTAAGGTTAATAGCTGTTGTGTTTCTGGCCGCCGCTCTGTTGGTAATTTTTTCTAACATTTCTCCTGTTAACGCCGACATAAAAATCTACTTATTGATATATTTTTTGGTCTACATCCTATTTGTACTGATCGTGTGGTCGTTGCTTGACTTTGTTTATCACAAAATCAGCAACTCTTTGAAAATTTTTAGTGCATTGATTATATCTACTTCGCCAGTGTCGATTTTGGCAATTGCTTCTTTAAGTAATTTGTCTTTAATAGATATAGTTTTGTCTATCGCCATCCCGTTGGTTTTGGTATGGTATATCCGCAATAAAAAAATTATTGATTAAATATTATTTTGCTACAAGCTAAAGCTCTTTTTTGCTATACTAACCTCTGATGGATACAAGATCTTACGAACTACCACCCGAGTTACCTAGGCCCGAGCAGCCTGATAATATTGAGGCCACAGAAGAGGGGTTGGATAGCAAGAAGGCCGAGCACCAAGAAGCCGCTAGTGCCGCCGAGGCCGTAGGTGCTGCCAACAAGGCTATTGGTCAGGCACTGTTGACCGGTACCCCGCCACTTGATGATGGCTCAAACCCGACACTTCCGGCTGCAGATGTAACCACGGCCGTCCAGTCCAATAACACCCCAATAATTGCTGATGATGTTGATGTAATTGAAAAAGAATGGGTCCAAAAGGCCAAACAAATAGTTACCAAAACAAAAGAGGACCCACACCAACAATCGGTTGAGCTAAATACTTTCAAGCGTGATTATATAAAAAAACGCTATGGCA
>Ga0265296_1002307_pt1 | contig 19551 bp, 16 predicted proteins | sample MunlanPumphouse1_FD_189073 | JGI IMG/M metagenome (GOLD analysis project Ga0265296, IMG submission 189073) | Groundwater microbial communities from a municipal landfill in Southern Ontario, Canada - Pumphouse #1 | ecosystem: Environmental > Aquatic > Deep subsurface > Groundwater | place...
CCTGCTTGTCCTCGCGGCCAAAGCGCATGTCGCGCGGCGTGATCGACAGGTCGGCGGGGGTCGGGGAGAGGGAAAGGCTGGACATATGGTTCATACCGTCGAAAAGGGGCGATGGGGAAATATCTAGGGTTTACTTACAAGCATGTCAATAGTGAAGAAGCGCCTGAGTCCTGAGGAGAGCCGGTTCGTCGCCCTTCAGGCCGCGCGCGAAATATTGATCGAAACCGGGCCGGCGGCGGTGACGCTGAAGGCCGTGGCGGGCCGCATCGACCGCACCCACGCCAATCTGCTCCACCATTTCGGCAGCGCCGCGGGGCTGCAAAAGGCGCTCGCCGCCTATCTCGCCGAAACCGTGTGCGCGACGATCGGCGCAAAGATGGCCGAATCGCCGCCGGGCGAGCGCAATGTGCGCGAGATTGTCGATCTGGCGTTTGACGCGTTCGACAGCGGCGGTGCGGGCGCGCTCGCAACCTGGATGGCGGCGACGGGCAATGAGGACGCGCTGGACCCGATCGTCGAGGCGATCCACAAGCTTATCGACGGCATGGCCCCCGACGCGCACGAAAAACGGCTGATGCACGAAGATACGCTGGCGCTGGTGCTGATGGCGCTCGGCGACGCGCAGCTCGGCGGCGCGATGGCGGAAGCGCTCGGCCTGCCGCGGGATACCGCGCGCGCGCTGGCGTGCGAGCTGATCACCGGCCGCATCGCCAATTTCTGGGCGGCACAAAACCCCAAATAAAAACGGCGGCCCCGAATGATCGGAACCGCCGTTTCCATGCTTCTCCGGGAGGGCGGGAGAAGGTCTTAGCTGGCGTTCAGCTGATGCTTGAGCGCCGACATCTGGTCATGGCCGTCGCGAACCGAGGCAAAGCTGCTCTGGATCAGCTGCTGCACGGCGAGGTCGAGATCGCCGTCCTTCAGCGCGCTTTCGAACTTCGCCTTGATATGGTCCTCGCCGCGCTCGACTTCGGCAACGACCGCCGAATCGTCACGATCACCGGTCAGCGCGTCGCGCAGGCCCAAAAACGCGCGGTGCGCCGATGCCAGCACGGTGCCGTCGTCTTCGGGATTGCCGCCAAGCTCGCGCACCTTCGCCTGAAACGCGGCGACGATGGTCTGGCGCTCGTTGGCGCGGCTCAGAAAGATGTCGCGAAACTGTGCCGCATTGGCTTCTTCGGCGGCCTTGCGATAGCCATCGACGCTGTCGAGCGTGGTGGCGATCAGCGAATTGAGCGTGCCGACATTCTTGTTGTCAAACATTTGAAATCCTTTCGGGAAAATTCCGGGGCAAGCATCATGCGATGCCTTACCCACCCAACGAGCGCCGACCCGTAAAGTTGCGTCAGTCTGGCGCTGGCGCAGCGCATTTCATCGAACCGTTGGCGCACGCATCACAAAACTGGCCATTTCGGCGCGCTGCGACTAAGGGGTGGGCAAACCAACCACATAGTTCGTGCCGAGCGACGTTGCCAAAGGCGACGCCGCCACATGAATGAGGACCATCGCCGACGCCGCTTCATGCGACGCGAACGCGATGTTTTCCGCTCCAAAGGCTTCCCATGCATTTCCTCGACCAAGCAAAAATCTACATCAAATCCGGTGACGGCGGCCCCGGCGCCGTCAGCTTCCGGCGCGAAAAATATGTCGAATATGGCGGCCCCGACGGCGGCAACGGCGGCAAGGGCGGCGACATCATCTTCGAGGCCGTCGCCGGGCTCAACACGCTGATCGACTTTCGCTACACCCAGCATTTCAAGGCGAAGCGCGGCACCCCCGGCGCGGGACGCGACCGCACCGGCGCGGGCGGCCCCGATCTGGTCATCCAGGTGCCGATCGGTACCCAGATCCTCGACGATGACGAAGACCGCAGCCTGCTCGCCGACCTGACCAAGGAAGGCGAGACGCTCGTCTTCCTGCGCGGCGGCGACGGCGGGCGCGGCAACGCATCGTATAAAACCAGCACCAACCGCGCCCCGCGCCAGCACGGCCCCGGCTGGCCGGGCGAGGAAAAATGGGTGTGGCTGCGGCTCAAGCTGCTCGCCGATGCCGGCCTCGTCGGGCTGCCCAACGCGGGCAAATCGACCTTCATCAACGGCGTCACCAACGCGCAGGCCAAGGTCGGCGCCTATGCCTTTACCACCCTGCGCCCGCAGCTCGGCGTGGTCAGCCACAAGGGTAACGAGTTTGTCGTCGCCGACATCCCCGGCCTGATCGAAGGCGCCGCCGACGGCGCCGGGGTCGGCGACCGGTTCCTGGGTCATATCGAACGCTGCCGCGTCCTGCTCCATCTGGTCGACGCCAATGACGAGGATGTCGCCACCAGCTACCGCATCGTCCGCGACGAGCTCGAAGCCTATGGTGCCGATCTGGTCGACAAACCGGTGATCGTCGCGCTCAACAAGATCGACACGCTCGACGATGAGCTCGTTGCCGCGCTGTCGGCCGAGCTGGCAGAAGCCAGCGGCGCGCCCGTCATGGCGCTGTCGGGCGCGAGCGGCGCGGGTGTGCCTGCGATCCTCGACAAGCTGCTCGAAACCATCGGCCCCGAAAAACGCCCGGTCGTCCGCAACGACGACGGCGAAGAAACGACCGACTGGTCGCCAGTCTAGAGTCAGAAGCTTAGGAACGAATTGGGGCGGGGCGCCTTGTAGCATAAACAACAAGGAATTCCGGATGTTCTCTCCCCGTCGTGCGATCAAGTTTCTGCTCTGCGTTTCGCCCATTCTCGGCGTCGCCGCCCTTCCCGCCCATGCGCAGGACACCGTCAGCGGCGCTGAAAAGCGCACCCGCGTCATCTTGGGGCCGCAGCTGTCGCCGTCATGGCCGGGATCGAAAGATCTGTCGTTCGGCCCCTATGTCGACGTCTCGCGCGAGCGAGTCGGAACCGACTTCACCTTCGAGGCCGCCGACGAGAGCTTTGGCGGACCGCTCATTCAGTCCGGGAATTTTGCCTTCGGGCCGGCGCTGGGCTTCATCGGCAAGCGCACCGCCGCCGACGTCGGCGCCGACCTGCCCAAAGTCGGCTTTTCATTCGAAGCCGGTGGGTTTGCGCAGGTCAATGTGACCCCGGCGATCCGGGTCCGCGTCGAAGGCCGCAAGGCGCTGAGCGGTCACAAAGGCTGGGTTGGCGAAGTCAGCGCCGACTATATCGCACGCGAAGGCGACGACTGGCTGTTCTCGATCGGCCCGCGCGTGACGCTGGGCGATGCCAAATTTTCGAATGCCTATTTCGGCGTGCCCCCTGCCGCCGCGGCGACCTCCGGCCTGCCCGCCTATGATACCGACGGCGGGATCCATTCGGTCGGTGTGACCGCAGGCTATCACCGGATGCTTGGTCGAAATTGGGGCGCCGCGATTTACGGTCGCTACGACCGGCTGGTCGGCGATGCGGCAGACTCGCCGGTGACGCGCCAACTCGGCAGGCGCAGCCAGCCGTCGGTCGGTGTCGCGCTCAGCTATACCTTCGGCGGCGACCGCTGACGTAATAGCATTGGCGCGGGCAGCGCCGCGCGCTATCGGCGGCGTCATGTTGTTCGCGCCTTCCTCCTGTCTCAGGCTGATCATCAAGATCGGGTCGGCGCTGCTCGTCGATCCCGACGGGGCGGTGCGCCGTGACTGGCTCGTCGGGATCGCCGCCGACATCGCCGAACGCGCGCGTGCGGGCCAGCAGGTCGCCGTCGTGTCGTCGGGCGCCATTGCACTCGGCGCGCGGCGGCTCGGGCTTGCCAAGGGTGGACGAGGAACTTTGGAAGACGCGCAGGCGGCGGCCGCAACCGGCCAGATTGCATTGTCGCAGGTGTGGGCCGAGGTGCTGGCGGCCGAAGGGCTGACCGCGGCGCAGATCTTGGTGACGCTCGACGATCTGGAGGACCGGCGGCGTTATCTGAATGCCGCGGCAACGCTCGACCGGCTGCTCAGCCTGGGCGTCGTGCCGATCATCAACGAAAATGACAGCGTCGCAACCGAGGAAATCCGCTTTGGCGACAACGATCGCCTCGCGGCACGCGTGGCGCAGGCGGCGGGGGCGGGCGGTGTCGTCCTGCTCTCCGACATCGACGGGCTTTACGACAAGAACCCGGCGCTGCCCGGCGCCAACCATATCGCGCGCGTCGACCGCATCGATGCCGTGATCGAAGCGATGGCCGACACCGGATCGGCGTCCGGAATGGGGTCGGGCGGCATGGTGTCGAAAATCGCCGCGGCGCGCATCGCCAATGCCGCAGGCGCGCATCTGGCGATCGCCTCGGGACGGATCGACCGGCCGCTGTCGACCCCGGCGCGGCACAGCCTGTTCGTCGCTGAAAAAGGCGCGAGTGCGCGCAAGGCGTGGCTCGCGGGTGGACTGACCGCCAAGGGCCGGCTGATGATCGATGCCGGAGCGGCACGGGCGCTGCGCAGTGGTGCCAGCCTGCTCGCCGCCGGGGTCCAAGCCGCAACGGGAAGCTTCGCGCGCGGCGACGTGCTCGATATCGTCGGTCCCGATGGCGCGGTGATCGCGCGCGGGCTTTCCGAATATCCCGCAACCGATGCGGCAACGATTGTCGGCCTGGGCCGCGACGCGCAGGAAGCCGCGCTCGGCTATGCGCCGCGCAGCGCGATGGTCCACCGCGATCACATGGTGCTGCTGTGACCCAGGCCGTGCTGGCGATGACCGGCGCCACCGGCTTCGTCGGCGGCGCGACGATGCGGGTGGCGATCGACGCGGGTTGGCATGTCCGCGCCCTCACCCGCCGCCCGCAGCCAGAACGCGAAGGCGTAACCTGGATCGCGGGCGCGCTCGACCAGCCCGACAGCCTTGCCGAAATGGCCGCGGGCAGCGATGTCGTGATGCACATTGCCGGGGTGGTCAACGTCCCGACCCGGGCAGCCTTCGAGGCGGGCAATGCCACCGCGACCCGCCATGTCATCGATGCCGCCCGCGGCGCCGGGGTGTCGCGCTTCATTCATGTCTCGTCGCTGGCGGCGCGCGAGCCCGGCCTTTCCAACTATGGCTGGTCGAAGGAACGCGCCGAAAACATCGTGCAGGGCAGCAACCTCGACTGGACCATCGTCCGCCCGCCCGCGGTCTTCGGCCCCGGCGATACCGAAATGCTCGACCTGTTCCGCATGGCCCGGCGCGGTATCGCGCTGTTGCCCCCCACGGGACGCATGTCGGCAATCTATGTCGATGACCTGGCACGGTTGCTCGTCGCGCTGGCCAGCGATCGCGATGCCAGCATTGGTGCAGTTTACGAACCCGACGACGGCAAGCCCACCGGCTGGTCGCACCGCAGCTTTGCCCGGGCGATCGGGCGCGCGGTGGGACGCAGCCATGTTTCGACGCTGGCGATCCCACGGTCGGTGCTCAAAGCCGGTGGGCAGATCGACAAACTCGTCCGCCGCGGCCGCGCCAAGCTGACCCCCGACCGCGCGCGCTATATCGCCCACCCCGACTGGGTCGCGACCGCGGGGGCGCACCCGTCTGCCGATCTGTGGCGTCCCGAACGCGATACCGACGACGCGCTCGCCGAAACCGTGCGCTGGTACCGCCGCGAAGGCTGGCTCTGATGTCGCCGATAGGGCTGGGTGACCCGCCGGTCGAAGCGTGCATTGCCAACGGCGAGCCGCGTCCCTAGGTTTGAGAGCATGACCGAAACCACCGCCACCACTCCGAACGATCCCGCCGGCCCTTGGGCGATCCCTATGCGCCGCCCGCTCCCCGGCGACGACAAGCCCAAACCGCGGACCAGCTTTCCGCGCAAGGTTTGGAACCTGCTCGTCGGGATCAAGGACGCGCTGGCGCTGATCTTCCTGCTGCTGTTCTTCGTCGTTTTGTTCGGCCTGCTCGCCGGACGCCCTAACGCGGGCTTGCCGGTCAGCGAAGGCGCGCTGCTGATCGAACTCGACGGCGTGGTCAGCGAACAGCCTGCCGAAGTCGATACCTTCACCGCATTGTCGGGCAACGACCAGCTCAAAGAAATCCGCGTCCGCGATGTCGTCCACGCGCTGGAAACCGCCGCGAACGACAAGCGCGTGACTTCGGTCGTGCTCGACCTCGACCGCTTTCTCGGCGGCGGCCAGGTTTCGCTCGCCGAAATCGGCGCGGCGGTCGACAAGGTACGCGCCAAGAAAAAGCCCGTACTGGCCTTTGCCACCGCTTACACCACTGACAGCTACCAGATCGCATCGCACGCCAGCGAAATCTGGGCCGACAGCGTCGGCGGCGTCGCGATCGCCGGTCCGGGAGGATCGCGCCTTTATTACAAAGGCTTGATGGACCGGCTAGGGATCACCGCGAACATCTATCGTGTCGGCACGTTCAAAAGCGCCGTCGAGCCCTTCCTGCGCGGCGACCAGTCACCCGAGGCGAAAGAGGCCAATCTCGCTTATGCCAGCGTGCTCTGGGACAATTGGCTGACCGACGTCAAAAAGGCGCGGCCGGCGGCCAAGATCGACGCCTATATCGCCGACACGGCGAGTGCAGTACGCGCTGCGGGCAATGATATGTCGAAGGCGTCGCTCGACGCGGGGCTGATCGACAAAGTCGGCAGCCGCATGGCGTTCAGCACCCGCGTCGCCGAAATCAGCGGCGCCTATGACGACAGCAAGCCGTGGGAATATAATGCGATCCCGCTCGAAAACTGGGTCGCCGCCAACCCGCCCGAACTGAATGGCAGCGCGATCGCGGTTGTCCCCGTCGTCGGCGAGATCGTCGATGGCGAGGCGCCGACCGGCATCGCTGGTGGCACCACCGTCGCCCAGCATATCCTCGATGCCGCGTCCGACAGCAGCACCAAGGCGATTGTGCTCCGCGTCGATTCACCCGGCGGGTCGGTGCTGGCGTCCGAAGAGATCCGTCAGGCTTTGCTCGCCGCCAAGGCGAAGAAGCTGCCGATCGTCGTGTCGATGGCGAATGTTGCGGCATCGGGCGGCTATTGGGTCTCGACCCCCGCCGACCGCATCTTTGCCGAACCCGAGACGATCACCGGATCGATCGGGGTGTTCGGCATCCTGCCGAGCTTCGATCAGGCGCTCGCCAAGATCGGCGTCACCGCCGACGGCATCGCGACGACGCCGCTGTCGGGCCAGCCCGACGTGTTCGGCGGCGTCAACGAGGAGTTCAACGCGCTGGCGCAGGCGAGCGTCGAGGACATCTACGCCCGCTTCACCGGGCTGGTCGCGAAAAGCCGCAAGCAGCCGCTGGAGAAGGTCCAGGCGATCGCCGAAGGGCGCGTCTGGGCCGGCGGAACCGCGCGCCAGCTGGGCCTGGTCGATCAGTTCGGCGGCCTGCCCGACGCGCTGGCGGCGGCGGCGAAGCTCGCCAAGGTCGACGGCGATTTCCACGCCAAATATTATGAGGACGAGCCGAGCGAATTTTCGAAAATGCTCGCCAACTGGGGCAAGAGCGAAGAGGAAACCGCCGCCGCACCGCGCGGCTGGTTCGGCATCGCCGCGATGAACCGCCAGCTGACCGAACGGCGGCTGATGCAGGATATGGCGCTGCTCACCCAAACCGGGTCGGTGCAGGCCGCGTGTCTCGATTGCCGCGGCTACCTGCCCGCCGTTCCGCGCCCGGGCAAGGCCGAGGCGAAGGGGTTCTTTGCGACGATGGCGCTGCTGCTAAAATAATCCCCTCCCGCTTGCGGGAGGGGAGAAATTACGCCGCCACCGCAACCCCCTTCGCATGCCCCGCAATCGCATCGGCCAGCGTATCGACCAGCGCCAGCGGCAGGTCATGCCCCATGCCAGGGATCGTCAGCAGCTGCGCCCCCGCGATATTGTCGGCGGTGTCGCGCCCCGCCGCCAGCGGCACGAGCGGGTCATCCTCACCGTGCACGACCAAAGTCGGCGCGGTGATCGACTTCAGCAACGCGCGCCGGTCACCATCGGCAACGATCGCCGCCATCTGCCGCGCAACGCCCTGCGGATACCAGCCGCGTTCGAAATCGGCACGGACGCGCCGCTGCAACCGCTCCTCGGCGGCGGGATAGGCCGGGCTGCCGATCACCCGCGCGGCGCGGACCGAATAGGCGATCATATCCTCGGGATCGCCGCTCATCGGACGGTTCGCCAACACCTGCATCGCTTCCTTGCGCGCGCGCGGCAGGCGACGGTTGCCGGTACTCGACATGATCGAAGTCAGCGACAGGGTGCGACCGGGATAGCGCGCCGCGATATGCTGCGAAATCATCCCGCCCATCGATGCGCCGACGATATGCGCGCGATCGATCCCCAGATGATCGAGCAGCGCGATACCGTCAGCGGCCATGTCCGCCAGCGTATAAGCAGGGCGCACCGGCAAGCCGATCGCCGCCTTCACGAACATCCACTTCAGGTTCGGCACCCCCGCGGCGTCGAAGCGCGTCGACAGGCCGACGTCGCGATTGTCGTAACGGATGGTCCGAAACCCGTGCGCGTTTAGCGCGTCAACGAATTCGTCGGGCCACAAGGTCAGCTGCCCGCCCAGCCCCATCACCAGCAGGATGACCGGCGCGTCGCGCGGTCCCTTGTCTTCAAAGGTGATCTTGATGCCGTTGGCAGTCGTCTGCGCGATAGTCATGCTGCGGAAATCCTTTGGCCGGTTTCCGCCACCATGGCGCAGTTGACGCGAACGTCAAGCCGGGTGCCTAAGCGCCGGTTTTAGGATCGCGATAGGCGGGCAGCGCCAGCGACCAGCGGATCGCGGCGCCGCGCAAGATGAACCCGGCGACCGCGCCGACCACCGCGGCTACCGGCGTGCCGACGCCAAGCCACAGCAATAGCAGGAACAGCCCCGACGCCAGCGCCGCCGCGGTAACATAGATTTCCGGACGCACGATGATCGACGGCACCCCCGCCAACACGTCGCGGATGATCCCGCCGACGCAGCCGGTGATCACCCCCATCAGCAAGGCAGGCATCGGGGGCACGCCCCATGCCATCGCCTTGGCGGTTCCGAACACGCTGTACGCGGCCAGCCCGACCGCGTCGGCCCATTCGAGCAAGCGCCCCTGCCACCAGCGCTCAGGCGTCGACCAGACGATCAGCGCGATCGCGATGCACACCACCGAAATCGCTTCATCCTGCACCCAGAATACCGGCGCGCCGATCAGCAGGTCGCGCACGCTGCCGCCACCGACCCCGGTGAGCAGCGCAAAGAAGCTCGCAGTGACGAGCGTCTGGCGCAGCCGCACCGCCATGAGCGCACCGGACAGCGCAAACACGCCAATGCCCGCGAGGTCGAGCAGGCGGACGATCAGCGCGTTGTCGAAATCGAACATCGGCGCCTATTTCGTGCCCGGCCGCACCCCGCCGATGACCGACAGGACGATCGCCGACACCGCGCCGCGGATCACCGGTTCGGCCTGCGGGGCAAAGAAGGGCGAATGGTTGGTCGGGATCGGCTGCCCCTTGGCCTTCAGCTCGGCGAGCACCGCGGGATCATAGCCGCCAATCGCGAAATAGAGCGACGGGATGCCGGCGCCGACAAATTCCGAATAATCCTCGCTTGCCGACACCGGCGGCGCGCTGGCGGGCGCGAACAGCAATTTGTCGCCGAACACCGGCTTCAGGATCGCGAAGCCATTGGCCGCCATCGATTCATCGTTCACCAGACTGGCGGTGCCGGTCAGATAGGTGATCGTCGGTTCGGGCGCATTGCCCATCATCGCCGCCGCCTTTGCCGAGCGTTCAGCACCCGAACGTAGCAGCTGGCGCACTTCGGGGGTCAGCGAGCGAATGTTGACCTTTACCTCGGCGCTGTCGGGGATGATGTTGGGGGCGCTGCCCGCATTGATCGCGCCGATCGTCAGCACGCCAAAGGCATAGGGATCCTTTTCGCGGCTGATCACCGTCTGCACATCGGTGACGAAGCGCGCCGCAATCGGGATCGGGTCGAGCGTCGCCGACGGCATCGAGCCATGGCCGCCGCGACCGTGAAAGGTGATCGAATAGCTGTCGGACGCCGAGAAAGCGGTGCCCGCCTTGATCCCCACCGTCCCGGTCGGGCCGTTCAGCACGTGCGCGGCAAAACCATAGTCGGGCTTGGGAAAGCGCGTCAGCAGCCCGTCGTCGAGCATCGCCTTGGCGCCCTTCAAAATCTCCTCGGCGGGTTGGCCGATCAGGACGACGGTGCCCGACCAACTGTCGCGCATTGTGCTCAAGGCCTGTGCGACGCCGACCAGATAGGCGACGTGGGTGTCATGGCCGCACGCGTGCATGACCGGCACATCCTTGCCCTCATAGGTCGCGCGCGCCTTGCTCGCCCACGCGAGCCCGGTCTTTTCCTCCATCGGCAGCGCGTCCATGTCGGCGCGGATCAGGATGGTCGGGCCGTCGCCATTTTTCAGGACGCCGACGACGCCCGTGCCGCCGACCTTTTCGGTCACGGTGAAGCCCGCCTTGCGCAGATGCTGCGCCAATATGCCTGCGGTGCGCACCTCCTGCATCCCGAGTTCGGGGTTCTGGTGCAGATCGCGGTACAGCGCGTCGAGCGCCGGGTAATTTTTGTCGAGCAGCGCGGTCAGCCGCGCGTTGGCGGCATTCAGATCGGGCGCCGCCTGCGCGCCCGTCGCGGTGAGAGAGAGGGTCAGCGAAGCCGCTACCCCGAGCCAATGCTTCGCCATAATCTCTCTCCCCCGTTAATGCCTCAGACGTGGATCGGCTTGCCCGTCACCGCCATCGCGGCTTCCTTCATCGCTTCGCTGTGCGTCGGATGCGCGTGGCAGGTATAGGCGATGTCTTCGGACGTCGCGCCAAATTCCATTGCCTGCGCGGCCTGTGCGATCATCGTGCCGGCAACGCTGGCAATACACCACACGCCGAGCACGCGGTCGGTCTTGGCATCGGCGATGATCTTCACGAAACCGTCGGGCTCGTGGTTGGTCTTGGCGCGGCTGTTGCCCGCCATCGGGAATTTACCAACCTTGACCTCGCCGCGTTCCTTCGCCTGCTCTTCGGTCAGGCCGACCCCGGCGATTTCGGGCCAGGTGTAAACGACCGACGGGATGACATCATGGTTCACAATGCCGGTCTGACCCGCGATATTTTCGGCGCAGGCGATGCCTTCGTCCTCGGCCTTGTGCGCGAGCATCGGGCCGGGGATGACGTCGCCGATCGCCCAGATGCCGGGAACCTGGGTGCTGAAATCATGATCGGTATCGATCTGCCCGCGCGCGTTGACCGCGAGACCGGCCTTGTCGAGCGCCAGCCCGTCGGTGTTCGGGCGCCGCCCGATCGACACCAGCACGACATCGGCCTCGAGCGTTTCCGCCGCACCGCCTGCCGCTGGTTCGAGCGTCAGCACGGCCTTCTTGCCCTTGACCGTCGCGCCGGTGACCTTGGTCTTCAGCTTGAATTCGATGCCCTGCTTCTTGAAGATGCGGTTGGCATCCTTGCGGATGTCGGCGTCCATGCCGGGCAGAATCTGGTCGAGATATTCAACGCAGGTAACCTTCGCGCCTAGGCGGCGCCACACGCTGCCAAGCTCAAGCCCGATCACGCCGCCGCCGATGACGACCATATGATCCGGCACCTTGGCCAGTTCGAGCGCGCCAGTCGAATCGACGATGATCTGCTTGTCGTTATCGACATCGACGCCCGGGAGCGGGGTGACCGACGAGCCGGTGGCGATGATGATATTCTTGGCGCGATAGGTCTTGCCTGCGACCTCGACGCTGTCCTTGCCGGTGAAGGCGGCATAGCCCTTCAGCCAGTCGACCTTGTTCTTCTTGAACAGGAATTCGATCCCGCCGGTCAGCCCCTTGACCGCATCGATGCGCTGCGCGTGCATCGCGGGCAGGTTCAGCTTGGGGGTCACATCGATCCCCATCTTCGCCATCGCGCCGTTCGCCGCAGCGTCATAATATTCCGACGCGTGCAGCATCGCTTTCGACGGGATGCAGCCGACGTTCAGGCACGTACCGCCGAGCGTTTCGCGGCCATCGGCGCACGCGGTCTTGAGCCCGAGCTGCGCAGCGCGGATCGCGGCCACATAACCGCCGGGGCCGGCACCGATGACAAGGACGTCGTAGTCGTAATCAGCCATTTGTCGTTCCTTTACCCCTCGGGGGGACGGGGAGAAGTCTTTTAGAGGTCGATGAGGAGACGCGTCGGATCCTCAATCGCTTCCTTGATCGTCTTGAGGAAGGTCACCGCCTCGCGGCCATCGATCAGCCGGTGGTCATAGCTGAGCGCCAGATACATCATCGGGCGGATCACGATCTCGCCATTCCGCACGACCGGGCGATCCTCGATGCGATGGAGGCCAAGCACCGCCGACTGCGGCGGGTTGATGATCGGGGTCGACATCAGGCCGCCGAACACGCCGCCGTTAGAAATGGTGAAGGTGCCGCCGGTCATGTCGTCCATGGTCAGCGTGCCGTCCTTGGCACGCTTGCCGAGGTCGGCGATCGCCTTTTCGATTTCGGCAAAGCTCAGGCCGTCGGCGTTGCGGACGACCGGCACGACCAACCCGTTCGGCGCGCTGACCGCGACCGAGACGTCGAGATAGTCGTGATAGACGATCTCGTCGCCGTCGATGCGGGCATTGACCGCCGGGATGTCATGCGCGGCGAGCGCGACCGCCTTGGTGAAAAAGCTCATGAAGCCGAGGCGGACGCCATGCTTCTTTTCGAACGTCTCGCGATATTTGTCGCGCGTCGCCATCACCGCCGACATATCGACGTCGTTGAACGTCGTCAGCATCGCCGCGGTATCCTGCGCCGCTTTGAGGCGCTTGGCGATCGTCTGGCGCATCCGCGTCATCTTGACGCGTTCCTCGCGGCGGCCGGGGGCGCCCGATGGTGCCGGGGCGGCGGCGGGAGCCGGAGCGGCTGCAGGCGCCTCAGGCGCAGCATTTGCCGCAGCAAGAACATCTTCCTTGGTTAGGCGCCCATCCTTGCCGGTGCCTTTGATCCGGCTCGGGTCGAGGCCATGTTCGAGCACGAGACGGCGCACCGCGGGCGACAGGGTGGTGACGCCATCGCCGCTGTCCTCGGTTGCGGGCGCCGGAGCGGTCGCAGCGGGCGCGGGAGCGGCCGCTTCGGCTTTTGCGGCGGGAGCAGCTGCAGGGGCGGTAGCCTTGCCGTCACCCGCTTCGATCGTCGCAATCGTCGCGCCGACGTTGACGGTGTCGCCGACCGCGGCGACCTGTTGACCCATCACCCCGGCCACCGGCGACGGCACTTCGACCGCAACCTTGTCGGTCTCAAGGCTGGCGATCGGCTCGTCGAGCGCGACCGCATCGCCCGGCTGTTTCAGCCATTCGCCGATCGTCGCTTCGGTGACGCTTTCGCCCAGCGTGGGGACTTTGACTTCGGTGCTCATCGGTGCAGTTCCTTGGGGGCTTAAGCTTGGATCAGGCTTTGTTCTTGCTGCGGCGGATTTCAGCGCGGACGCTCAGGCCCAGCGCGTCGGCGACCAGCGCCGCCTGCTCGGTCTGGTGGCGGCTCATCAGGCCCGTCGCGGGCGATGCCGCGGCGGTGCGGCCCGCATAGCGCGGCCGCATGCCCTTTTTGCCCGCTGCGGTCAGCGCGTCCTCGACAAACGGCTCGACGAAGGACCAGCCGCCATTGTTGCGCGGTTCTTCCTGCGCCCACACCACATCTTCCAGTTTCGGCATACGCTTCAGCCGCACGGCGAGCGGATCACCGGGGAAGGGATAAAGCTGTTCGATGCGGATCACCGTGGTGTCGGTCAGCCCCGCAGCGTCGCGCGCTTCCATCAGGTCGTATCCGACCTTGCCCGAACACAGCACGACGCGCTTGGTGTCGGCATCCGCGGGCGCGGTGCGGTCGGACATGATGCGCCGGAAATGCGCCTCGCCGATGAAGTCGCTGCGCTGCGACACCGCCAGCTTGTGGCGGAGCAGCGATTTGGGTGTCATGATGATCAGCGGCTTGCGGAACGGGCGCAGCATCTGGCGGCGCAGGACGTGGAAATAATTCGACGGGGTCGAAATATTGCACACCTGGATATTGTCGCCTGCGCACAGTTGCAGGAAGCGTTCAAGGCGCGCCGAGCTATGCTCCGGCCCCTGCCCTTCATAGCCGTGCGGCAGCAGCAGCACGAGCCCGTTGGCGCGCAGCCATTTGGCTTCGCCCGATGCGATGAACTGGTCGATCATGATCTGTGCGCCATTGGCGAAATCGCCGAACTGCGCTTCCCAGAGCACCAAGCTCTTCGGATCAGCCATCGCATAGCCATATTCGAAACCGAGCACGCCATATTCGGATAGCGGGCTGTCGAGCACTTCGAACCGGCCATGCGGCACGGTGGTCAGCGGCACATATTTGCGCTCGTCCTTCTGATCGACCCAGACGGCGTGGCGCTGACTGAAGGTACCGCGCCCCGAATCCTGCCCCGACAGGCGCACCTGATAGCCCTCGCTGAGCAAGGTGCCGAACGCGAGGCTTTCGGCGGTCGCCCAGTCGAACACTTCCTTGTCGCTCTTGTCGGCGAACATCGCGCCGCGCGCGTCTATGACGCGGCGGAGTGTCTTGTGGACGTCCAGATCGTCGGGAACCGTCGTCATGATCCGGCCGATCGAATCGAACAGCTTCTCGCTGACCCCGGTGGAGATATTGCGCCGCGAATTTTCCGGATCGGCGGGGGCGTGCAGCCCCGACCAGCGCCCGGCGAACCAGTCGGCCTTGTTCGGCTTGTAGCTTTTGGCACCCTCGAAATCATCCTCGAGCCGCGCGATGAACTCGGCGCGGCGGGCGTCGGCCCAACCGGCGTCGATCACACCTTCGCTTTCCAGCTTCGCGGCGCACAGCTGCGACACCGGCGGGTGCTGGCGGATGCGCGCATACATCAACGGCTGGGTGAACGACGGCTCGTCGCCTTCGTTATGGCCGAAGCGGCGATAGCACCACATGTCGATCACGACGTCGCGCTTGAACTGCTGGCGGAAGTCGATCGCGAGCTTGCAGGCAAAGGTCACCGCTTCGGGATCGTCGCCATTGACGTGCAGGATCGGCGCCATCACGCCTTTCGCCACGTCCGACGGATAGGGCGACGAGCGCGCATATTGCGGGCTGGTCGTGAACCCGATCTGGTTGTTGACGATGAAGTGGATGCAGCCGCCAGTGTTGTAACCGCGGATGCCCGAGAAGCCGAGGCACTCCCACACGATCCCCTGCCCCGCGAACGCTGCGTCGCCGTGGATCAGCACCGGCAGCACCTGTTCGTGCTTTTCGAGGTCGTCGCGCACCACCTGCTGCGCGCGGACCTTGCCCAGCACGACCGGATCGACCGCTTCGAGGTGCGACGGGTTCGGGACCAGCGACATATGCACCGACGCGCCGCCGAACTCGCGGTCGGTCGAGGTACCGAGATGATATTTGACGTCGCCCGAGCCACCGATGTCGTCGGGGTTCGCCGATCCGCCGGCAAATTCGTGGAAGATGATCTTGTACGGCTTGGCCATCACGTTCGCGAGCATGTTGAGGCGCCCGCGATGCGCCATGCCATAGACGATTTCCTTGACCCCGTACTGGCCGCCATATTTGATGATGGCTTCCATCGCGGGGATCATGCTCTCACCGCCATCGAGGCCGAACCGCTTGGTTCCGACATATTTTTTGGCGAGGAATTTTTCCCACTCCTCGGCCTCAATCACCTTGTTCAGGATGGCGCGTTTGCCTTCGACCGAAAATTCGATGATCTTGTCGGCGCCTTCCATCCGTTCCTGCAGGAACTGGCGCTCTTTCAGGTCGGCGATATGCATATATTCCAGGCCGACATTGCCGCAATAATTGGCGCGCAGGACCGCGACGAGCTCGCGCACCGTCGCACGCTCAAAACCCAAAGTGCCGCCGAGCCACACCGGCCGGTCCTGATCGGCACCGACAAAGCCGTGATATTCGGGGGTCAGATCGGCGGGCAGCTCGCGCTGGCTGAGGCCGAGCGGGTCGAGATTGGCGGCGAGATGCCCGCGCACGCGATAGGTGCGGATCAGCATCATCGCCCGGATCGAATCATTCGCCGCGCGTTCGACTTCGGCGTTCGACAGCGGCGCGCCGCCCTTGGCTGCGGCGGCCTTGACCGCAACCTGCATCTGCTGCGGATCGAGCGCCGCGGTCAGGTCGTCGCTATCGATCTGTGGCCAGTTCTTGGGCGCCCAGCTGGGGCCAGCCTGCGGCTCGTCGATGTCAAAGCTTTGTCGTTCGAGGTTCATTATCTTTTCCATTCTCGAAAGAGAAATGGCTCCGGGGAGGATATGGGAGCAACGCCCGCTAACAACGACTGTTGCCAGCGGGCGCTTAAATCACACGCGTTCTTTCAGCACTTCGACCAGCGTGGTGCCCAGTTCGGACGGGCTGGCCGACATGGTGATACCCGCGGCTTCCATTGCCGCGATCTTGCTTTCGGCGTCGCCCTTGCCGCCCGACACGATCGCGCCGGCATGGCCCATACGGCGACCCGGAGGTGCGGTGCGGCCCGCGATGAAGCCCGCCATCGGCTTTTTGCGGCCGCGCTTGGCTTCGTCGATCAGGAACTGCGCCGCCTGTTCCTCGGCATCGCCGCCGATTTCGCCGATCATAATGATCGACTTGGTGGCTTCATCGGCGAGGAACAGCTCGAGTACGTCGATGAAGTTGGTGCCGTTAACCGGATCGCCGCCGATGCCGACCGCGGTCGTCTGACCCAGACCCGCATTGGTCGTCTGGAACACCGCTTCATAGGTCAGCGTGCCCGAGCGCGAGACGACGCCGACGCTGCCCTTCGAGAAAATGCTGCCGGGCATTATGCCGATCTTGCATTCGCCCGGTGTCAGCACGCCGGGGCAATTCGGGCCGATCAGGCGCGACTTCGAACCCGATAGCGCGCGCTTCACCTTGACCATGTCGAGCACCGGAATGCCTTCGGTGATGCAGACGATCAGCTCCATCTCGGCGTCGATCGCCTCGAGGATCGAGTCGGCAGCGAACGGCGGCGGCACGTAAATGCAGCTCGCGGTCGCGCCGGTCGCAGCCTTGGCTTCTTCAACCGTGTTGAAGTTGGGCAGGCCGATGTGCGTCGTGCCGCCCTTGCCCGGCGTCACGCCGCCGACCATCTGCGTGCCATAGGCGAGCGCCTGTTCGGTGTGGAAGGTGCCAGTGGCGCCGGTCATCCCTTGCGTGATGACCTTGGTATTCTTGTCGATGAGGATGGACATAGTTTAATTCTCCTAGGGAGAGCCAGCGCGCCCGGCGCCGAGCGCCGGGCGCCGGGCGCAGCAAAAAAGGATCAGGCGAGGCTGGGGTCCAGCGCCTTGCACGCGTCGAGCAGTTCCTTGACCGCGTCGACCGACACCTGCAGGCCCGCCTTGTCTTCCGCGTCGAGTTCGATCTCGACAATCTTCTCGACCCCGCCCGAACCGATCATCACCGGCACGCCGACATAGAGGCCGTCGAGGCCGTACTGGCCGTCGACATAGGCGGCGCAGGGCAGGATGCGCTTCTGGTCACCCAGATAGGCTTCGGCCATCGAGATGCCCGAGGCTGCGGGCGCATAGAAAGCCGAACCGGTGCCGAGCAGCGCGACGATTTCGCCGCCGCCGCCGCGGGTGCGCTTGACGATCGCGTCGATCTTTTCCTGGCTCGACAGGCCCATCTTCACGAGGTCGGGAACGGGGATGCCGTTGACGGTCGAATAGCGCGTTACGGGGACCATCGTGTCGCCATGGCCGCCGAGGACGAAGGTGTTCACATCCTTCACCGACACCTCGAACTCGTCAGCGATGAAGTGGCTGAAGCGCGCCGAATCGAGCACGCCGGCCATCCCGACGACCTTGTTGTGCGGCAGGCCCGAAAATTCGCGCAGCGCCCAGACCATCGCGTCCAACGGATTGGTGATGCAGATGACGAAAGCGTCGGGAGCGTTCGCCTTGATGCCTTCGCCGACCGCCTTCATGACCTTCAGGTTGATGCCGAGCAAATCGTCGCGGCTCATCCCCGGCTTGCGGGCGACCCCGGCGGTGACGATGATCACATCGGCGCCCGCGATGTCGGCATAGTCGTTCGAGCCGATGATCTTGGCGTCAAAGCCCGCGATCGGACCAACCTGCGACAGGTCGAGCGCCTTGCCCTGCGGCACGCCTTCGACGACGTCGAACAGGACGACATCGCCGAGTTCCTTTTGCGCGGCGAGCAGCGCCAGCGTCCCGCCGATATTCCCGGCTCCGATCAATGCGATCTTATTGCGTCCCATGGCGCGCGGCACTCCCTTCCTGGCAAGCCCGGCAATGCTTCACAGACCGGCGGCACACGGGCTAAAGTGCCGTGCCGATCCCAAGACTGGGGTCGCCCCTACGCCGATTCCCTTAACGAAACAACCGCGAAAAGGTCGAAAATCCGCCTTTTTTTGCAAATAGTTCGCAATAACAAAAGGTGGCAATGGAACCGATCTCGCACGGGTTTGAATGGACAATGACGTGTTCGCGTGACAGGTTTGCGGACGTCGGGGGATGGCCGCGCAGCCAAGTTAACCCTCCTTTATCGCTGGGGTGCTAGGCGCAAGCGGATGACGCGGGCAATCATCAGTTTCGACACCGAGCTGTCCGCCGGGCTGTACCAGCGCGGCGCCGATGCGCGCGCTAATTTCGAAAGCTCGATCCTCGGCCGCTGCCGCGACGGCGATTTCGGCATCCATTTCCAGATGGACATGCTCGAACGCCATGGGCTGACCGGAGTGTTCTTTATCGATCCGATGCCGGCGCTGGTATATGGCCCCGAAGTCATCGATGCGATCGTGCGCCCCGTCGTCAAGCGCGGGCACGAGGTGCAGGTGCATATCCACACCGAATGGCTGGCCTTCGCACGCTTCAATCCGGTAGGGCGGCTGACCGGGCGCAATATCGGCGATTTTCCGCTGGCGGCGCAAAAGAAACTGATCGCGCTGGCGCGTGACATATTGGTTGGCGCGGGTGCGCCCAAACCGACCGCCTTTCGCGCGGGCAATTTCGGCGCCAACGACGATACGCTGCGCGCGCTGGCAGCGCTTGGCTTTCGCTTCGACAGCAGTTTCAACGCTGCCTATCTGGGTCATGGTTGCGCCATTTCGCTCGATGCGGGCAATCTGGGGATGCGCGAGCACCATGGCGTGGCCGAAGTGCCGGTCAGTGGGCTGATGGACCGCGCCAGCCGCTTTCGCCCCGCGCAGCTATGCGCGATGTCCGAAGAGGAAATGCGCGACGCGCTCGACCATTCGGCCGCCAGCGGTGCGATCCAGTTTTCGGCGTTCAGCCATAGCTTTGAGTTGCTCAGCCGCGATCGCAAGGTTGCCAACCGGCTCGCCATAGCGCGGATGGAGGCGCTGTGCCGCGCCGTGGCCGACGATCCGCGCGTCACCAGCGGCGGGCTGGCCTCCCTGCCCGCGCCGCCCGCGCGTCCGGCGCGGATCCATGTTCCCGCCCCGCGGCCACTGCGCACGCTGCGCCGTGTCATTCAACAGGGGTTCGGGCATCTTGCCCATGAGGTGCGTTATGTCCGCGACGTCATCGCGGTGACCATCAACTCGTCACGCTGGGGGAAGATTGCCAGCGGCGTCCTGCTGGCCATGGCCTAGCCCGAGATAATCGTCCGACTGCATTTCGGCGAGGCGGCT
>Ga0265296_1002308_pt1 | contig 19542 bp, 21 predicted proteins | sample MunlanPumphouse1_FD_189073 | JGI IMG/M metagenome (GOLD analysis project Ga0265296, IMG submission 189073) | Groundwater microbial communities from a municipal landfill in Southern Ontario, Canada - Pumphouse #1 | ecosystem: Environmental > Aquatic > Deep subsurface > Groundwater | place...
GGGTTTAGAACACGTTGAACACCATCTTCTTGGTCCACTTATGGTCATAGACTCATAAGTTTTCCAGAATGCCGCTTAACTTAGAAGAGAAACAAGATAATTACCAACTTTAAAGTTTCATTAACTCCAAAATAGCCTTCGTAAGAAAAGCTCGATTTTGCGACCGACCCACCAAGGTCGCTCCCACGATTCTCCCTTCTCGCATAAAACGCTGAACCATACCTGTTTCTTCCGTCCCTTCCACAACGATCTGCTCTGCGGCATCTCGAGAAGTATCCCCGATAAAAATAGCATCCAATCCCAAGATGCTCATGGAAAACGCAGAGACTGTTTTAAAATATTCCGTTCCTCCGGTCATGTTCGCTCCGGCAATACGACCTTGCAAAATGGCATTGGTCCATGTGCGAGCGACAAGAGATCTCTCAAAGAGAGGATCTTCAAATTCCACAATGTCTCCGGAGGCATACACTCCAGGGACATTTGTTTCCATGGATGCGTTCACACAAACACCTTCATGCGTTTTTACTCCGGCTTCTTGCATCCAATGAAGTTCGGGGATGGTTCCGATACCCACTCCCAAAACAGTCCCCTCCAAAACCCCTTGGTTTGTTTTTACTCCTTCGAATGTTTCTTCTCCGATCAATGCTTCCACAAAAGCGGACGGAACAACACGCACACCTTTTTTCTTCAGCCATGTTGAAATCATCCGCCCGCTTTTTTCATCAAGCACTTGGGACCAAAACCAAGGTCCGCGAAATAAAATGGTTGTCGGTATTTCATCATGCGTGAAAGTCCACAAATATTCGCACGCGATAAATCCGCCGCCGTAGATAAGCGCTTTTGCTTCTCTTCCTTGTTCATGCAAAAGCTGGAGAAGGTGATCCGCGTCGTCGAGGGTTCGCAAATAACTGACGCCGCGCAAATCCTGATCCAAAAAACGCGGCTGGCAACCGGTCGTGATGAGCAACTTGTCATAAGGAATCTCCCGACCGTCCGAAAGGGCGATACATTGATTTTTGGAATCAAGCGCTGTCACACGCATGCCGCGCAACCACTCAATCTTTTGCTCTTCATACCACTTTTCTGTTTTGAGAAAAATTTTTTCCCTCGGAATTTTTTCCGTAAGATACGCGCCTAAAAGCACGCGAGAATACAAAGGATGTTCTTCTTCATCCACAAGAATGATTTCTCCTTTTGGATCTCTTTTGCGAATAACTTCGCAAGCGCTGACCCCGGAAATTCCTCCACCGACAATCACATAGCGCATAGGCTAGGCCGGATAAATTTGCTCTCCTGCCTCGTCAAAAATGCTCACCGCAAGGGTGGGGCAGGATTGCGCGGAAAGAAGAATGTTCTCTTTTTCCTCTTCACTCACCTCGATGGTGCGCTCATAGGTAGGTCCTCCCGGCTCCTGACCGTGATCGAGGACATAGGCTTTATTTTCGTCATTCAAGCGAAAGGTTTCCGGGGCAACCGTCACACAAGAGGCCGCACCGATGCAAAGGTCTTTATCTACTTTGATGGTGATTCGTGGCATAAGAAAAATTATTCCTTTATATATTTTGTAATAATTTCCGCTACTTTTTCAGGACTAAGTTTGCTCGATACACCTTGCGGTGATCCGATAATCCCAGGACTACCGCCCCATTTGGCCTGATCTGTCACAGCAGGATCAATATCATTTAATTCTTTTAATGCGCCAATAAAATCAACAAGTCCTATCTTATATTGGGCAACGGTATATTTTGCGTAAGCTGGTACTTTTGGATTTGGAGAAAATTCCGGATTTAAAGCAACAACAATAGGAGACAGTGAGTATCCGATAGTCATGGCGTCTCGATGCCTACCGACAACGACAGCGATTTTACTGTTAGTAATCAATTCAGCTTTCATCTCACCTTTTTCGATGGCCATGATGAGTTGTTTTCGCGCTTCATCCACCTGTTTTTCATAGAGAGCCGGTATGACACCATCTTTCAAATAATTTTCCATACTCAATACACGACTGGCAAGCGGGATTTTGAAATCCGAAACGGTGGCACTTAAAATCGCGATAACTCGAGGGTCTTGAAAAAAAGTGGAGGGCCAAGGATTTTCATTACTTGGGAGATCTTGTTGTCCTGGCCATGAGTGAGTTGATGCGCGATCCGCATCGGCAATAAACAATATACGGCCTTTGGATTCCTCTGAGATTTCCTCACCGCAACGACGCATTTCAAGAACAGCCATAGCTCCGACCGCATCAATATCAGGCTTCATTGTTGCTAAGACAGCTTGTTCTGGTGGAATATCCCATGTTATTGCTACTTCTACGGCCGAGGCCATAGCATCTCCGCCCGAATGTTGAGGATCAAGATTGGCTACGCAACGGTCAGCAAGTTTTTTGTTTGTCACTTCGATCCCATAAACATCCCCCTTAACAAATATGGCTTCATTTGTTGCCTGTACTTCAGGAATAGATCTTGGATCAAACATCACATATTCATACGGACACTTTTTTCCTGTTTCTGGTGACATGCTGGCCTCGCTACCCGCAGTTTTTAATTCAGACATAATTTCAAATTGATTAAGAGTAATTTTTTTGATACTGATTGATGGCTTCCAAAAGCGCTTTATCGCATAAAACGGAACAATGAATTTTCCGATCCGGCAGACCTCCCAAATGTTCAATGATGGTTTGAGGCTTTAAGTGCTTTGCTTCCTCCAGTGTCATCCCTCCTTCTTTTGTCACAATCTCGGAGGTAATGGATGTTGCCGCAATCGCGCTTGCACATCCAAATGTCCGCCATTTAAATCCTGTGATCCGTTTTGTGTGTGGATCCACCTTGATCCACACATGCATTTCATCCCCGCAAGCAGGTGATCCATAGGAACCCTTGGCATCATAATCTTTTACCTCTTCGTCATCTTTGACAAAATTACGCGGATGAAAAAAATGATTCTTCACAATATCGGAATACACCCAAGGAGTTTGTGTTTGTTTTTTGCCGTCAGAAAGAGAGGGAGACATATTAAGCGAGTGGACTTAAGATACGAAGCTTTTGAATCACCTTGGGGAGAACGTGCAAAACTTTTTCAAGATCTCCTTTGGTTGTGGATCGGCCAAGAGTAAAACGCAAGGAACTATGGGCCTCCTCATGTGAACAGCCAATCGCCAAAAGAACATGACTGGGATCGAGTGATTGACTGGTACAGGCCGATCCTGTGGAAACGGCAATTCCTTCGTGATCGAGATAAAGAAGCATGGCTTCCCCCTCTACTCCAGAAAAAGAGATATTGATGTTATTAGGGAGACGAGTGGTCGGATGACCGTTGAGACGAGATTTTGGAATGGAAGAAAGAATCTGTTCGATCAAAAAATCACGGAGGGGACAAAGGCGTTCAGATTCTTTTGTCCGCAAAGACTCTGCTATTTCCAAGGCTTTTGCAAAACCGACAATCCCCGGAACATTCTCGGTTCCCGGACGGATATTGCGCTCTTGAGAACCTCCAAACCAAAGGGGTTGCAGTTTGATTCCCCGACGACGATAAAGGATACCTGTACCTTTTGGTCCGTACATCTTGCTCCCGTTGAGCGTCAAAAAATCCACATGAAGTTTTTCCACCGGCAAATCAAGATACCCTGTGGCCTGGCAAGCATCTGTGTGAAAAACGGGGAATGTTTTTCCCGTTTCCTGACGATATTTTTGCAACAGGTTCCCGATCTCGGAGACAGGTTCGATTGTTCCGATTTCATTATTGGCATACATGACGGAGACAAGAATGGTCTCCGGTTTCAGTGCTCCCTTCACTTGTTCCACAGAAATACGTCCATCTTGATCGGGGAAAAGATAGGTCACTTCAAACCCTTCTTTTTCCAGTTGATGCATGGCTCCCAACACCGCGTGATGTTCAATCGCGGTAGTGATGAGATGTTTTCCTTCTTGCGCATGAGCGCGCGCATATCCCAAAATGGCAAGATTATCCGACTCGGTTCCGCCCGAGGTAAAAATAATTTCTTCGGAAAGCGCCCCGAGAATCTGTGCCACGTTTTTACGCGCTTGTTCTACTGCTTGCCCCGCCCGCACTCCTTGTTCATAAAGACTTGAAGGATTGCCAAACACTTCTTGGAAATAAGGGTGCATGGCTTCTTCCGCTCTTGGATCAAGCGGAGTTGTCGCCGCGTGATCAAGATAAATCAACCGTGTCGACTTTTTTGATAAGCCCACCAATGTGCGTTGTACGCGCTTTATGATGGCTGCTAATTTTTCACAAGGACAATTCATAGGCCGATAAGATCTTGAAGGGTCATGGATTGTAACTCATCATCCAATCCTTTTTGAAGACGCTGCCAAATTTGTTTGAGTTGGCACCCGCGTCGCGCACAAGCCATTCCTCCGCAAAGAGGGGTGGAAACTTCCAAAGCTCTCACGACTTCATAAAGATTGGTGGTCGAAGGATCATGAGAGAGTCGATATCCGCCACCCAAACCTCGCTTGGCTTCAATCATCTTTGCTTTACGAAGAGCGCAAGCAATCTCTTCCAAATACCCTTGAGGGACGAAGCCTGTCTTTATGGAAAAAGCTTGCAGAGAAAGACGCTTTTCTGTGTCATACACCTGTGCCAAAGCAGCCAAAAAAAGAAAGGCATAGTGAAGGCGGGCGTTCATGGGAAGGAGACTCGACATAATTTCCTAGTTTGCAACAAGGAAAATACCAAAAAGCCACCTTTCTTGCAAGGTGACCTTCTATAATTATTTCTATTCTATCACTTCCTCTTGATCAAAATCGGTATAAAGCTCCGGATTTTCCAAATATTCCTTATAACATTTGTCTGAACAAAATGTTTGGATGTTCCCGTCCGTCTCCCTGGTAATGACATTTGGAATGTCTTCCAAGGGAATGCTGCAAACATCACAGACATTTGTTAATTCTCCTAAAATATTTTCTTGACTCATAACGACATGTTAAATAGGTTTGTAAACTCTTGTCCGATCATATAGCCAATGACAACGGCACCCAAAGACACGATCATCATTTCAAAACCGCTCTTCCAGACTGAACGCTTCGTGTAATGTGCACTCCCCATTCCTACCCCAAAAAGAATAATGGCTGTAAAACAAGGATCAATATAGAGCGCCATGTGGATGGGGAAAAAAACATAAGGAAGAAGAGGAAGGAATCCACCGATCCCATAGGAAACGGCCATGATCAAAGCGGCCCGTAGGGAAATGGATAAAAGATGCGATTCTTTCTGATGCGGTTCCTCTGCTTCCTCGGCACTTTTTGCTGAAAGATAAGATCCTGCGGACATGGAGGTAATAGAGACGACAGTCACAACCACTCCGGAAAGCAAAATAATAAATTGGTCTTGTGTTCCGGCGGCCACACCGGTCACCGTTCCCAGACAGGTGATCAGACTGTCTTCTATCCCAAAAATAACTTCACGCATATTATTGCGCGCCATACGATCCCACCAAGATTTTTTATGCTATGCAAACATACCTATCCTCATGATACACTGTGATTATAATACTCAACAATATGCAAATCCCCGAATCACTCCCACCTTTTCACACACCAACCTTGGTTGCTGTTACCGATAGTCAGCAGGCAATCTTTTATTTGGGTACAGATCGTCTTTTTGAAAAAATAAAAGAGGTCAAACAAAACGAGGGTTTGGATATTGATCCGGAGCGTTACTCCATGTATACCCCAGACGGTACTCACTCAGGAGCTTATAGCGAACGTACCGCCATGGTCGCGCGAGAAAAATTTTATGATGAATTGAGTGAGCTCCTGCGAAAAGAGTGTCAAACACATGAAGTAACGTCTTTGATTATTTGTGTCCCGGAGGAACATGAAAACGAACTCAAAGAAACCATCCATGGAGATCTCTTGAAACGAACGGAACTTTGGATTCCAAAAAATCTTGTGCAAGAATTGCCTCTGGATATTCTCGAACATATTGCTCACGAAAAAGAAGAATAAAACTCTGTATAACAAAAACTTCTGTGACAGAACCCTCCTTCGCCCCGTCTTACGGGGCTTCGGATGGGTTATTCCTTTCGCCCTAAGGCGAAAGGAATAAAAAAACATCCGTCTTTACGGATGATCCTGGAGGCCACGGCCGGAGTCGAACCGGCGAATAGCGGTTTTGCAGACCGCCGCGTTAGGCCTCTTCGCCACGTGGCCAGGGTGAGCCGATCATAACAAAGACAAGAAGAAAAATCAAAGAACGGCCTTCGGGCCGTTCTTTTAAAATGTTTCAATGGTCACGTATTTGATTCCGAATTGTTTGGCTTCCTCCCGTGTCGGCATCCAGATATCCGCATGATAATAATAACGGGTATTCATGCGATCGTTCACGGTAAACACCTTGTCTCCGTAAAGCTCCGGAATTTTTACCTTGGTTCCAAACGGAAGAAAATTTGTTGCAATCCCTCCGTCATAAACTTGTTCCCCGTTTGCGGTGGTAAAAGGATCACTATCACATTGATCAACAGTGGAAGAATAAGCGGTAATGGGAATAGTAAATATTTTTCGCGCTTCCGCATCCTCTGCTTGCGGGAATTGTCCGTAAGCCTGAGTTTTATTTTGCATCGCCTCTACAATAAGAGAAGCTGTCTTATCAGAAATGTAATGAGGTCCTGTATCAATGTCAGCGACCGCGGTAAGAGGTTGAAGGATCACACAAGAAATCATGAGTACAAAAAACGAAGCAATCAATTCTCCTGGATGTTTTTGAACAAACGTCTTTTTGGGTGTTTTACGTTTCTTTTCCTTTGTAAACCAAGAAAAGGATTCAAAATATGTCTGTATTGTTGAAATCCAAGAAGTATTGGAAGAACGGGTCTTTTTTTGTTGTTTTTGTTTATTCGGCATACCCCGTATAGCAGTCCTCCTTAGGCCACACAGGGTAGGTCAAATAAAAAGTTCCGTGCGTTACGGAACAGTCTAAGAATACCATATTTTTGCCTTTTTGTCAATCGGGGAGGTGTGCAAAAAAATCGCTATCAAAAAAGCTTGTCAAGTAAAAACACCTTTTTTTCTTAAGAAAAATACGCTATCGTATAGGCAACTCTTTTCTTCTTTATGTCCACATATTACCTACGAGGCTGGAAAAAACATTCATCGCGACGAGGAATAAAAACGTTCCTTCAACGAAGTCTTTATCTATTGTGTCAACGGATGGGAATGACAAAAGGGGCGCTTATCAAAAACAGTATTTTGATCCTGTTGGCTTTAGGAGTACTGGGCTCTTTGGGAGTCCTCGGTATCTTTGCTTATGTGAGCCGTGATCTTCCTGATCCGAATACCCTGACGGACCGCACCATCAGCCAAACCACAAAAATCTATGACCGTACAGGGGAACATCTTCTTTATGAAGTCTACGGCGAAGAAAATCGCACGCTTGTGCAATTGAGTGAAGGGTTTTGCAAAGACGATGAACATCTCATCACCGACCCTACAGGAATTCCTCTTCTGGCTGTTCAGGCGACCATCGCGGCGGAGGATCGCAATTTCTGCTCTCATTATGGGTTTGATGTCAAAGGAATCGCCCGTGCTTTTTTCCAAAACCTTCTTGGAAATCGTGTGGGAGGATCAACGATCACTCAACAACTTGTCAAAAATGCGATTCTCTCAAGCGAAAAAACGTTCACAAGAAAAATAAAAGAATTAATTCTTTCCATTGAGCTTGAACGTCGTTATTCCAAAGATGAAATTCTTCAAATTTATTTCAATGAAATCAGTTACGGCTCCACCTATTACGGAATTGAAACCGCTTCCCAAAATTATTTTCACAAACACGTTTCTGATCTCACTCTTGCCGAAATTGCAACGCTTGCCGCTCTTCCAAGAGCGACGACAACGTATCTCAATAACCCCGATCTTCTCAAGGCGCGTCGGGATTGGATTTTGGGATCTATGCAGGATCAAGGTTTTATCACCCAAGAACAAAAAGACGAGGCGCTCCTTCAAGAGACAAATATCAGCGTACAGGTGACGAATATCTTTGCTCCTCATTTTGTTTTTTACGTGAAAGAACAATTGGAAGAACAATTTGATCCTCGCACGGTTGAGGAAGGGGGCCTCAAAGTCATCACTTCTTTGGATTATGACATGCAAACGATTGCAGAGGAGGAAGTCGTAAAAGGAGTGGAAGCCAAAGGAGAAACTTATGGGTTTACCAATGCATCTTTGGTTGCCATAGATCCGAAAACAAGCCAAATTCTTTCCATGGTGGGATCAAAAGACTTTTTTGATGAAGAGATTGACGGACAAGTCAACGTAACGACACGTCTTCGCCAACCGGGATCAAGTTTCAAACCTATTGTGTATGCCAAAGGATTTGAAATGGGTTATACCCCCAATACGATTTTGTGGGATGTTGTAACAACCTTTCCCACGGATACTCAACCCTACACTCCGCATAACTATACCCTCCAAGAATACGGACCTGTGCGTGTGCGTCAGGCCCTCCAAGGATCACTTAATATCCCTGCGGTCGAAATGCTTTCTTTGGTAGGGGTGAGTCAAACCATCGATTTTGCGCGCACGCTTGGGTATACCTCGTTTGGAGATTATTCCAATTACGGTCTTTCTTTGGTGTTGGGCGGTGGCGAGGTACAACTTTTGGAACATACAAACGCCTATGGAATCTTTGCCAATGAAGGAATCTATCACGAACCTGTCGCTGTTTTAAAAGTAGAAAATAATGACGGGGAAACGTTATACGAATGGAAAGAACAAAAAGGCAATCAAGTCATGGATACCAATGTGGCGCGTATGATCACCAATGTCCTTAAAGATAATGATGCCCGCGCGTTTATTTTTGGTGCGGGAAATTACCTTCAACTAGGTGATCGCCCGGTTGCCGCAAAATCCGGAACGACCAATGATTATCATGATGCTTGGGCTATGGGCTATGTCCCCTCTCTGGTCGCCGGAGTTTGGGTGGGAAATAATGATAATACGGAGATGAAACGCGGAGCAGACGGTTCCACGATTGCCGGTCCCATTTGGAACGGATTTATGTCGCGTGCTTTGGCACAAACATCGATTGCTTCTTTTATTGATCCGGAAATCCCGATCACAGGAAAGGCGATATTGGATGGCACTCTTCCCTCCACTGTCGTGACGGTAGATAAAACAACGGGGAAACTTGCCACAGAATACACACCGGACTCTCAAAAAGAAGAAAGACAATATGCGGAGTATCATTCCATTTTGCATTATGTCGATCCGGCCAACCCCTTGGGGCCTGTTCCGGAACATCCGGAAGAAAATCCTCAATATGCGAGTTGGGAATCGGCGGTTGCCACTTGGATTGCGGCAAAAGAATTGGAAACCGGGATAAAAATAACAGCAGGAGATCCTCCTACGGAATATGATGATATCCACGGTCCTGCTTTTTACCCTTCACTTTCTGTTGAATCTCCTTCCCAAGGAGAGGAGATAAACAGTCGAGAACTTTCCGTTTCTGTAAATGCAAGCGCTCCTCGAGGGGTTTCTCGTGTGGATGCGTATATGGATGGATATTATCTGGGATCTGACAGTTCTGATCCTTATCAATTAAGTCTCTCTCTTCCCAATAACATTGCCCGCGGTTATCACACCCTAAAAGTTGTCGCCTATGATGATGTGGACAACAGCGCATCTATTTCTGTAGGAATTCAAATCAATGCGGATCCCGCTTCGACTCAAGTGGAAATTGTGGATCCGAAAAATAATCAACTCATCCAAAAAGTTTCCGATACCTATACGGCCGTTGTCTATCTTGAGGATCCTTCGCAATATACTTCCCTCACCCTCTACCAAAAACCTTTGGGGCAAGGAGAAACCGTAATCGTGGGAAGTATTGGAACTATTTCTTCTCCTTATCAAACATTCACCTGGACGCTTCCTTTAGATGGCAAATGGATTTTGTATGCCGTGGCACATCTTTCAAGCGGAGAAAGTGTCCAAACAGCAGGAGTTATCGTTCAAGTTTCTTCTTCCTCACAAACAAGTACAGATGAGATATTCATAGAAGACTCGCCGCTTAATCCGTTTCAATAAAATCTTTATCAAAACAACCGGTGAGAGCCGGTTGTTTTTTATCTCTAGAGTTTAATGCCTATCTTTTTTAGAAACTCATCCGCATCTATTCCTCCGCTCATTGCTTGAATTTCGGGTGGAAAACGCTCCCCTTTTTGTTTTATCGCTTTTAACGAGTTCAAAAGTGGGGCAATCATTTCTTTACTCTTCATATCAATAGGGATCCTTTGCTTTTTGATAAGCGCGTACATTTGTTCCGCAAGCGAAGCACAACCCGGACCCAAAGGCAGATCTTCCAAGCATTTTTTCATGCCCGCCTTTGCCGCTTCTGTAATTTCCGGTGTTTGGGTAGATACAACTACTCCCATTTTCTTTGCCAAATTCAGGATGCGATTTACGTCTTCAGCTTGTCCATTGCGCAAGGACCCCTCACATCCTTGAAAAAAAGCTTGTGTTGTTTCCGGTGACTGAGGATCGATGACGACAGATTCTTTTTGTGCTCTTTGCGCCAGACGAGAGGCTCTTTCTCCCCACCCGCGTTGCAAGGCAAGATAAAATCCCTGTAAAAACATTTTCTTTGTATCAATCGGCAGACCTAAATCCCTTACAAAAAGATGTAATTCTTTTATTTTTTCATTATCAAGTCTTGCATAGCAATGGGCAAAAACTATTTCTATCACCTCGATCGTATGAGAATCTTCTATGACAAGTTGGTGCTCTTTTGCGAATAATGCTAATCCCTTCAGATTTTCTGTATTGAGCCCTTGATATAATGTCCGTTCCAGGCCTTGAAGAAACGCTTGGGAAATATCCAATTCAACCCCTGACGCGCGTGCGTTTTCGAAAATCCCCGGGAGACGATCATTATTATAATAAAATGTCTCAAGCGCATATCTCAACTCTTCTTCCAAAGATGCTTTTTTTCTTTCTTTCCCCTCTTTCTCAACTTCTTGTTGGGGACAATAACCCGGTGTGTGCACTCCACCACATAATGAACAGGGAATTTCTCTCATAAAAAATACTTTATTTGTAAGGTCAAAGGATAAATTTTAAACGATCACTGAGGAACGGACACCGATGTTCTCAACGCGAGCGCGAGGAATGCGCCTGAACAGGTACGCCTGCCGACCGTCGCGGTACCAGAACGCGTAAGGCACAAGAGCGGAACTAATAATAGAGGGAAAGAAGGATCCTGTAAGGTAAGTGATGCTTTCTATGTCATTATCGTAATTGTCTAAAGGCTGTCCTGTTTCTTGAAGGTGGGTTATGAAAGCAAGGATCCAATCTTCAGGGGTAAGTCCGGATTCGTTGTGATAAGGAGAGTTTGGATCCTCTTGGGCTTCTTGAAGAGTAGAGAGATATTCGTTGGAAGACTTCCCTGCTTCAAGAGAAGGACGAGGGGTTTCTTCTCCATGAGTTGTTCCTTGGCCTTCTCTGGGGATAGAAGCAAAACCTTTGGACTCTTGGTTAGTGGGATCGGAGGGTTGAAAAAGATGGATTCTCCAACCCGGGAAAGAATCTTCCGGATTCTCTGCTTGTGTTTTGAGGATCTCGAGCTTGGTCTTGCCACCATGATGATCTTTATCAAAAGACTTGGGGTTATAGACCATCTTTGGAGGATCCCCAATGTCTGCCCCTTCATAACCTTTTTCCCGAGTGTAGAGAGGATCATTGGTATCCAGATCAAAGGTGGGGTGGGTTTGTTTGTAGGAAAGCAGGAATTGCTTGAGAATTTCTCGGAGAGCATCAAGACTCATGCCAAAGGGAACGAGAAGGAGTTTGGTAAAACCTTGGTCACGTTTGGTTTCAAGTTTCTCTCGTTGTTCATAGAGCCTCTCCGCGATTTGTTCCAAGGTGGGAATGGGATACTTATTGCCGTCTATTCCTGTAATGACACCGTCTTTGAGGATTCCTATGCGTTCAAGAAGTTCTACTTGAGTGTTGTATTGTTCTTTGAGGTGATAAAGGGGTTCGACTTCTTTGAGTGCTTCGGATTCTATCTTGAGAGGTTCCTTATTGGTAACCAGATGTTCAAGACGTGCAAAGAAAGAAACCACTTGTGCCATTCGCTCTGGAGGAATCCTTTTGGAAGTAAGTTGTTTCCCGAAATCATCTTTGCTTCTCAATGTCTCGATGGGAATATTAAACTCATGACAGAAAGCGAGAATGCTTTGTCGCAGTTCATCAAAGTGAGTGCGGTGTTGTTCGGGAAGAGTATCGCGGACAGAAGAGATATCTAAAAACGCTTCGGAAAAAGACTTCTCTGTTTCGGAGGGGTGAGAGGATTCTGAAGTTGAATGAAAAAGCGACATAGCAAAATTTTAAACGATCACCGAGGAGCGGACACCGACGAACCCATCGCGACCGCGAGGATCGTCCCTGCGCAGGTACGCCCGTCGATTGTCGCGAATCCAGTACACACAAGGTACAAAGGCGGAATCGACAATGGAAGGAAAAAAGGATCCTGTAAGATAAGTAATGCTTTCTTCGCTGTTTTGGTAGTTATCCAGCGGTTGTCCTGTTTCCTCAAGATGAGTAATGAAAGCAAGGATCCAATCTTCAGGAGTAAGACCGGATTCGTTGTGATAAGGAGAGTTTGGATCCTCTTGGGCTTCTTGAAGAGTAGAGAGATATTCGTTGGGAGACTTCCCTGCTTCAAGGGAAGGACGAGGAGTTTCTTCTCCATGAGTTGTTCCTTGGCCTTCTCGGGGGACAGAAGCGAACCCTTTGGACTCTTGGTTGGTGGGATCAGGGGGTTGAAAGAGATGAACTGTCCAACCTGGGAAAGAGCCTGGAGTAACATCTTGTTCTTCAAGGATTTGTGTCTTGGTCTGACCTTTATGATGATCCGGGTCAAAGGACTTTGGATAGTAGACCATCTTTGGAGGATCCCCAATGTCTGCCCCTTCATAACCATCTTTCCAAGCGTAAAGAGGGTCATCAGTATCCAGATCAAAGGCTGGATGAGCTTGTTTGTAGGAAAGAAGAAATTGCTTGAGAATTTCTCGGAGAGCATCAAGACTCATGCCAAAGGGAACTAGAAGTAATTTTGTAAATCCTTGGTCGCGTTTAACAGAGAGTTCGCTTTCACGTTCAAAGAGACATTGAGCGATTTGTTCCAAAGTGGGGATGGGATATTCACGACCATCTATTCCTGTAATCTTTCCTTCTTTAAGAATGCCTACTTGTTCAAGAAGAGATACTTGAGAAGTGTATTGTTCGCTGAGGTGATAGAGATGTTCGGCTTCTTGAAGATATCCAGGGGGTTTTTCTTTGAGAGGTTCCTTGTTAGCGACAAGATGTTCTAATTTTTGAAACAAAAGAAGGACTTGTCTAATCCTTTCAAGAGGAATTAATGGTTTATGAGAAGTCAAAGCATCTTCAAAGGCTTTAAGATCCTTGAGAGCTACATTTGGAATCTGAAAATCTTTACAAAATTCAAGAATTCCATTTCGCAGTTCATTAAAATGTTCTTGATAACGTTCCTGGATACCAAAACGAGTGCAAGAAACAGAATCTAAAAAGGCTTCGGAAAAAGAAGTTGTAACAGGTCTTTCATCTTTAGGGATGAAACGAGGTGATTCTGAAAACGAATGAAAAGAAGACATAACTTACTGACGGATAGGCATGACCACGTAGCGGTACGACTCTTGTGTGCTCTTAGGAAGGACAAGACAGGGGTTTGCGGCATCTATCATCTGAAACTGTATCTGCTCGCTTGTCATCGCGTTTAAACCATCGAGAAGATAACGATAATTCACGGTAACATTGTTTGGTTCTCCTGAAAGATTCCCCGTGCAGATCGTGGTATTTTTTCCGCGATTGGCATCAAGGGCTTTCACATGGATTTGTTGTTTGTCCGGAAAAAACTCCAAAGTCACATCATAAAGGCCGGTGCGAGAAAAAAGGCTGGCTGTTTTGATGGATTTGATAAAATCCGCACGATCTATCACAGCCTCGGTTTGAAACGTGGTGGGGATAATCTGTTGATAATCCGGATAATATCCTTCGATCATGCGAGAAATAATCTCTACCGGACCAAAGACAAAAACAACTTGATTTTCGGATAACTGAACAGTAAGGGAAGAGGGAGACTCTACATCGTCTTTAAACACGGAAAGAATACGGTTTACTTCCACAAGAGTTCTTGCGGGAAAAATAACCGTTTCTTCTTGTTCAATCTCGGTAATAAGGGGAAGACTGGCCTCGGAAAGACGATAAGAGTCGGTGGAAGCAAGGGTGAGAATACTTTCTCCGTTCCCTTTTTTAAATTTCGCGCAAACTCCTGTTAATTCCGGACGGGACTCGTTTGTAGCGACAGAAAATAAAACGCGTGAAAGCGCTTTTTTAAAATCTTCAACAGGAATGGAATAAGAACGTTGCGCTTGAACCGAAGGAATAAGAGGAAATTCAGAGGAAGGGAGACCTTTAATGGTCGTCTCATAAGATCCGCAACTGATATCCACTCCTTCTTCTTGATTTATTAATGTCACGGTTTCATTGGGAAGAAGGGAAACATAATCATAAAAAAGTTTAGAGGGAATGGTATATTCACCTTGTTCTTCTATTTTTCCACGAATAATACAATGAATAGCTATTTCTAAATTTGTGGAAGTGAATTTTATAGATCCTCCTTCGGTTTTTACAAGAACATTTTGAAGAATAGGAAGATTTATATTTTTATTTGAAAGATGACTTGTAATAGAAAGTCCTTGAAAAAGATTTTCTCTTGTGCAGGATAGTTTCATATTAATTTAGAGATAGATATAAAAGATAATAACAATAAGGGGTGTGGATAGAGAGGATAAGTGAAGAAACATCTTTAAAGATCAGTATTTTTTTGAAAGAATTTTGTGGGTAGGTCTGTGTGAAAAAAGAAGGAAGGAGTGGATGAAAAAAGTAAAAAAAGAGTAAGAGAATCTTTTCCACTTTTTAATCCCCATCCATCACCTTCCATTTACCTTATTATCCACAACATCAAGCATTATATAAACGTTGTTTAATAAGCTCGAGATCATGTTGAAGTTTTTCATCCTCTTCAAGACAATTTGTTATTTTTTCATACGCATGCATCGCTGTCGTATGATCTCTTCCTCCAAGTTCCATACCAATCGATGGGTAACTTGCTTTCATTTCTTCCCGCATAAGATACATCACGATTTGCCGAGGGAATGCCAGACGTTTTTCCCTGCTTTTTCCAAGGAGTTCCTCTGCTTTTATTTCGAAATAAAGAGCGACGGTGTGAATAAGATGTCTGGGAGTCACGGTTTTTTTTGTCGCATTTGTACTAAAACTTCCCAAAATAGGTTTGACGGTTTCAAGAGTCGGGTGAAGATTCTTAAATTGATGAAACGCAATGATTTTATTCAAAGCTCCTTCAAGTTCTCGCACATTACTTTGAATAAGAGAAGCAACATGATGGAGAATCTCTCTTGCCAAGGTATAAGATTTTTCTTTGCATTTCATTTCCAAAATAGCGACACGGGTCTCAAAGTCCGGACTTCCCACATCAGCCATCATGCCGCATTCAAAACGCGAAATAAGCCTGCTTTCCAAGGTGGGAATAGCTTTTGGAGGGCGATCGGAAGAGATGATAATTTGTTTATTGTTTTGATAAAGCTGGTTGAAGGTGTGGAAGAATTCTTCCTGTGTCCCCTCTTTTCCCGTAATGAACTGAATATCATCCACCAAGAAAACATCCACATTACGATAACGATTCTTAAAATCTCTCGCCTGTCCACTGCGTACCGCATTGATGTAATCATTGGTAAAACGCTCACAGGTTACATAAAGAATGCGGATGGAGGGATTTTTACGAAGCAATTCATTTCCTACCGCTTGAAGAAGATGAGTTTTTCCAAGTCCTACTCCCCCATAGATAAAAAGAGGATTGTAAACTCCGCCCGGTTGATTGGAAACGGCTTGAGCGGCCGCATGGGCAAGTTCATTTTGTTTTCCAACGACAAAACTGGAAAACGTATATTTACCATTTAAAGAGAATTCACTTCCCGGTTGAGTGTTTGTTTGCGGTTGATAAGAGGAAGGCGAGGTATAGGTGTAAGGAGCAATGGAAGATTGCGCTACCGCCTCCTGGATTTGAGAAGGTTCTTCTTGAGGAATTTGTTGCGGATCACAGGCGCGTGTTTCTACACGATAGGTAATCGTTTTGACGCGATTATTTGTGTGATTTTGCAAAGAGAGAATGATTTGTTTGTGGTATTTTTTTTCAAGCCAAGCTTGGGTGAACAAATTGGGGACTCCAATAACAACAGCGTCTGTATCGAAAGAAGTGATAAAGGTATTGCGGAACCAAGTGGTGAAGTTCGCTTTACTCAATGATAACTCTAATTCTCCCAACACTGCTTTCCACAAATCTTTTGTATCCATAAAATAAGGGTCTAAAGAAGGATCTAAGTAGGAATTGCTTATCAGTGTAGAGATTTATCCACAGCTAAGCAAGTGCAGGAAGAGAGGATAAGACAGTTGATAAAATGTGGATAGAATGCTAAAATTGTTTACACCTTATGCCTAAAAGAACCTTTCAACCAAAAAAGCGCCGACAAGTGAAAAAGCACGGTTTCCGTGCGCGTATGAAAACTCCTGGCGGTCGCCGTGTCTTAAAAGCGAGACGCGCAAAGGGTCGTAAGAGCCTTGCCCCTCAAAAGAAGCTGAAGTAATTACATGCTTCCCAAAGAGTATCGTCTACGTCAAGAAAAAGATATCAAAACGCTCTTTGCACGTGGCAAGAGCGTTTTTGATGTTGTCCTGGGAGTGAAATATCGAAGGAATAATCTTTCTGTTTCTCGTTTTGCCGTCGTGGTCGGGGCAAAGATTTCAAAGCGGGCAGTCGTAAGGAATCTTATCAGGCGTCGGTTGCGTGCTGTCTTGGAAAAACATCTTGAAAATTTTCGTCCCGGTTTTGATGTCATTATTTTAGTGAAAGACGGAGTCAAAAAATCTTCTTATGCGAATTTGGAAATGGAACTTATAGGACTTTTACAACGGATAGGGATCAAGAAAGTTTCCGGATGATTTTTATGTTCTTTTTTTATTTTCCAAGGTATTTTCTTGCTTTTCTCATTTCGGTCTATCAAAAAACTCTTTCCTTTGATCACAGTTTCCTTCGAATTTTCCGTCCCTATGGATCTTGTCGGTATTATCCCACTTGTTCGGAATACGGACGGGTCGCCATTCTCCGTTTCGGGGTATTTAAAGGAAGTTATCTGACCGCTTTACGCGTGTTACGTTGCACCCCGTTTTCCAAAGGTGGTCTTGATCCTGTTCCTGAACTCACAAAAAAACCGTAAATTATGAGAGTCGTTATTCCCTGAGCGAAGTCGAAGGGATAAAATTTATGAGTTTCATAATTCAAAAAACAGCCTTAACCGGCTGTTTTTTGGATCTTTTCTCGAAAGGATTCAGAAACGGTTATTTGTTTGATTTTCGCAGTCATCCCTCTTGTGATTTGCAGTTCACTTTTTGGGATACCCCACGTTTTTGCAAGGAAATCTATCAATTCTTTATTGGCTTTTCCTTTTTCCGGTACGGCGGTAATCCAGACTTGGATCGTATCTTCATCAACCCAAGTCATTTTGTTTTCCCGGGCATTGGGTTTTGCGTACACGGTAATAATCACACATTTTAGGCCTTTACCATTAGTTCACGCAGTTTCTCGATGGTTTTTCGGTTCCGAAGAAGCTGTTCGGTATAATCACGATACTCCGGAGAGTACAAATGTTTTTTAACTTCCGGATTTTCCTCATAGGCTTGGGCAACGCGATCAATTTCTTGATCAAGTTCCTCGGTTCCAACCACAATTTCCAATTCTTTTGCTATTTTTCGAAGGAGGATCGCCACTTTTATACGCATGAGTGCTTGAGGGGTGAAGTCCATCTTTAAATCCGCAATCGTACGCTTAATGCTTTTAAGATAATCATCAAAATTACCACCTTGTCGTTCCACAGATTTTTGGAATTCATAGATCATTTTATTGATCTCCTCGTTAACCATAAGGTCAGGAATCTCTTCAAACGCAGACTTTTTTGCGATCATCTCAAGCATTTCTCGCTCCTGACGATTTTGTTCCTCATGTTCTTTTTCGTGTTGAATATTGTATCGAAGAATTTCTCGCAATCCCGTCAAATCCTTTTGTCCGACAGATTGTGCGAATATGTCATCCATTTCCGGAGAATCAAGGTGGTAAAGTTCATTGATAGTCACCTCAAACTCAATATCTGACCCGGCTAACATTTTTTGAATATGATCCTCAGGAAATTTTAAATTAAATGTTTTTTGTTCCCCTTCCCCCATGCCGATCAGTTGATCTTTAAGACCGGGAATATAGTAATCCTCCGGAAGATAAATGGCGTGATTGGGAGACTGTCCTCCTTCAACAGGTACCCCGCCTTTTTTCATGTTCATGGAAACAACCACTTTATCTTTTGGCGTGATTTTTTCATCCTTTTGCGCGCGAATTTCTTTTGTCTGCATGCGGGTAAGATCTTTGAGAGTGAGATCCACTTCTTTGTCAGAAACCTCCACCGGTTTTGAAGCAACGGAGAGCGTTTTATAATCCGTCATTTGTGTAATTTCGGGCATGCGTGTGACCTCGGCTGTATAGACAAGATCATTTCCCGGAGCCAACTTCACCACATCAATCTTTGGGGAACCGACTGATTCTATTTTTTCTCCCATTAAAGCCTCGACATATGTTTTTCGCACTAAAGGTTCCAAGGCTTCCTCGTAGATTTTCATTTCTCCAACCCGTTGTTTGACGACCTCATAATCGGCTTTGCCTGGGCGAAAACCCGGGATACTGGTTTCTTGTGAGATGCGCAAGGCGGCATCTTCCAAAAATGGAGTGAGCTCTTCGAGGGGGACGGTAATCGTAAACTTTACCGTATTTTTAGGAAGGTGTTCGACCGTGATTTGTGGCATAAATAAAAGATAATAGTGTGGCGGAGTGTAACTTTCTTGGGCCTTTGTGTCAAAAGGAAGGGGGTCATAACAAAAAAAGCGCACCCGACGACGATAGTCGAGGGGTGGCTTTCGTTTCGTACGGACGCGCTTGCGATTACTTCATCTTTCGTTTCCACGACTCCATATCCTCGACAAGGTTCTCGGGGACATGTACGTCGCGAACCGCCTTGTAGAGGAGGGACTGGGCTTCAGCGATCTCGGCGTCGGTGAAAGGCTCGACCTTTCCGTCGTCGGCAGGACAAGGCTCCCACACCCATCCCCCGTTTCGACCCTGGACCACAGCATTGCAGCCGTTGGTCACCCTAGGGTAACCACAGCGGAAGATGGCATCCCAGAGTTCATCGCTTCCATCATCGTGGCCGGTGATGTCATTCCAACCTGGCCGTTCCTTGCTATTCAGGTGGACGATCCGTGTCCAGGATGTAGTCAACCTTTCAATGCACCACCCCCATGAGTTCCTCTGAGACTTCATGGGGTGTTTTATATCCGAGGGATGCTCTGGGTTGATGGTCAAGTTTTTCTTGAACGTCATAGATTTGTTTTG